>LSQX01137528.1_pt1 | contig 18820 bp, 11 predicted proteins | sample 654561 | NCBI WGS metagenome assembly LSQX01 (sample SAMN04489861, study PRJNA283612) | anaerobic digester metagenome | isolation source: 4 biogas reactors fed with cattle manure at either 37C or 55C with and... | place: Denmark: Kongens Lyngby | collected 2014
AATCAGAAGCATCTAAATCCAAAAAGGATGAATTTAAAAGCCTTCTCATGCAACTACTTATGGATAAAGGTGTTTCTGATGAAACGGAAAAGTACTTATTTGAGGGTTTTTTATTTGGCAGCATAGAAGTCTTTTCATCATATTTATCATCATTGGACAATGATAAACAACTTGAAAAATATAATGAATTGACCAATACAAAAACATTTAAATCCAACGAAAGAGGATTATCTTTTAAAGTGTCCGTCAGTTTATTTTGCCAATTAATTAATCAAGAAAATGACACAATAAAAATATATGAGGATTTGATTAATAATATTTTTATGTATTCAAAAACAAAAGAAAATAAATTATTCGGAGATGCAAGCAAGACAATTGAAAAATATTTCGTATGCGTATTGGATGCCCAAAAAAAACTGCCTAATTATGAAAGGTTTAATTTGAAACCTGTATCTATCAGAGATTTTAAATCAGTATTTGAAAAAGCTTTACCCGGAGTTAAAGTGAAAACCGATCTTGATAGGAATAAACTAAAAAAAATTGAAGCATGGATATCCGATCCTTCTAAATCTCATATTGAACAGACTGTTAATCAAGATACACAATTAAATCAGAGCAACCACAAAACGGAAAAACTCAAAGATAAACTGGATGAAAAAAAACAATTTAATAAAAATGATTTGCTTAAGGCTATTGATTTTGTCCAAAATATTGGCGAGGGGCTTAAATTTTCATTTAATAACATTGTTTCACTTGAAAAAGAGACAGATAGATTGAATAATATAATTAATGATTACAGAACTCAAATGAATTCAAAGCAAAATGAAATTAAAGAATTAACAAAGTATTTGGAAACAGCAAAATCTGATTTGGAAAAAGCCAAAGAAGAGATTTGTAAGGTAACCTCTGAATTAAATGTTTATATGAGCGATAATCAAATAAAGGATAAAGAGATTGAGAAACTGAAAAATGAAATTGAAAAACAAAACTCTGTCCTTTCTGTTTTTTCAGAAGATAAGCAGAATGCACAAAGTGCACAATTAAATTCAATAGCTTCAAAACTGCGGGCTGAATATTTAGATTTTCAAGATGCAACAGAAATGGAAATGACTATTGATTTAGGTGAAAATTTAAGAGAGCAGATTAAATCAATATTTAAAATACTATCCAAAAGCGGTATTAATGCAGATAGAAGGTGATTTTAATGAAAAACAGTAAATTCAGTTGGTTTGGAATAGACTTTGGAACAACAAACAGTGCCGCCTTTTCTTTTACGGGTACAAATTCAGATAATATTTCACCTATTCCTTATGGAGATGATGAGGGGAGACCTTTTCCATCTGTTGTTGCAATTAATAAAGAAACGGGCGAGATAATTACGGGGCGAGAGGCAAAAGACAGAAGAAATACTCTTATCGAGACACATGAGTATTTTTCTTCAATCAAGTCTATTATTGATTCTAATAAAAAATGGATAATTGCAGGAAGGGAATGGACAGCTGAAGAAATTACTTCTGAGATATTTAAATCTTTAGCGGAAAGGGTTAAAAGGAATAATGCTAATATTGTTGAAGAAGCAGTGGTAGCAGTTCCTGTTGGATTTAGCGATAAAAAGAAAGTACATTTAAGAAGAGCGGCTCAAAAAGCAGGGATAAAGATTAGAATGTTTATCAGTGAACCTACAGCAGCTTTCTGCAGCAACTATAATGAGTTGAAAAGTTGCAAGAATGTAGTTGTTTTCGATTGGGGCGGAGGGACGCTTGATGTAGCAGTTTTAAAAATTGATAATGGTAGGATTCAAGAATTATCAACCGAGGGAATGAATGTAGCAGGAAATCATATTGACAGAAAGTTGGCAGAAAAAATGCATGCTAAATTTATGAGAAGCAAAACTCCTGCTGTTTCCTTTGAAGAGATGGATGCCACTATAAAAGACCAATTAATAATGAAGTGTGAAAAGGCTAAATGTGATTTTTGTGACGACGACATAGTGTCTGTTTCAATTAACAGATACGGAGGTTATGGTTCTGTGAGGGACACTATGAATTACGATTTTTTTTCTTTGTTATTGGAAGAAGAGGTTGAAGAGGCGATAAATTGCCTTAAACGTGCAATTAAAAAAGCAAATCTAAATACAGCCAACATTGATAGAATATTATGTGTAGGAGGTTCGAGTAGGCTTAGACCTTTGCGAGAAAAAATTGAAGAGAATTATAAAGAAGACTTGATTTATTATCCTGACGAAGTTATGTGGGACATAGCGAAAGGAGCAGCTATTATTTCAACTCGTCCCGGTAAATATTCGTTAAACAAATCAATAGGCATAATTTTAAGTGACGGTAGTTATTTACCACTGCTGAATGAAGGGCAACAAATTCCGTGCGAGGAAATGCACTTAACCTTAGGAACAGTAGAGGGTTCCTCCAAGGAGGTTAAAGAGGCAAGATTTATTTTCACTGACTCTGAAAATCCTTTAAAAAGATCGTTTGTTGAACATTTTGTTTTTCCTTTGCGAGGTTTTGTCGATGAATATATTTCACTATCATGTTATATTGATCCTGATTTTATTTTCAAGCTTAAATTAGTTAGTAACAGGATGCACGAAAATTCGAGCAAGGTTTGGAGTTATGATAAATTAAAGATTTGCTATCAGATTGAGGAGGGGTAGTTATTATGAAAACTAACATTACTTTTGTGAGCAATGTTTATCCGATTGATGGGGCTGTTCATTCTGACAAGCAATTTCTGTCTCAAATTAAAGATTATGCAAAGTTAAAGGAGCTAAATGAAAAATTCTTCTCTTATAACAGGTACTCATTTTTAAGTGAATTTCAAAGGAAGATAATTAAAGAAGGTTTGATTTGTTCATATGCAGAAAATGATCCATGTTGGGGCATGACGGTTTTCCAAGGTATTTATAGTTGGGAATGTCGTTGTGTAAACAAAGAATGCAAGTATTTCAAAAAATGCAGGGGTTCATTCAATGAAAAAGAATACAATTTATTCTCTCCTAAAATTAATATTTTAAAGGGATACGATTATGAGTGCAACTATGATTTACAAGAAATATTTCCGATAAAAGAAGATTATGATGAAACCTTTTACAACTCGGAAGAATACTGTGATAAAAAAGAAACTTGCACTATAATTGAAGATGAAGAGATAATTGAGCAAGAACAAGTTAATGTTTTGGAAGTATTAACCAAGAGTGAAGTGGATGCTGAAAGCAAGGATATTGAGCAGGATACAGTATTAATCAATGAAAAGAGATTAATTGAAAACGAAACAAATAATGAAGATGAGACATTTGATTATTATGAAAAGGATATATTATCAACCGATATTCCTTCAAACATATTTGATAGCTTTATTGATACTACTCAAGAAGAAATAATTGGAGCACGTGCAAACGAAATAATCTTTGTTGATGCAGGTCCGGGGACAGGGAAGACTTATGTATTAATTGAAAAGATTAATTATATGGTTACAGAAGATGATGTTGATGCTGAATCAATATTAGTATTATGTTTTACAAATGCTGCCGTTGATGAAATCAAAAGCAGATTAAATGAATACGTAAAATCCGGTGGGCATAGAGCGCTAAAGAATGTTGATGTTCGTACGTTTCATTCTTTTTCATGGTGGTTAATCTCTCAAGCAAATGAGATATTTTTGGAACAAGGTTGGGGAAAAACAGCACTTCAAAATTTGAATTATGAAACATCACTGTCTTGTGCTTCAGAAATTATAAGAAGGTTTTCCGATGATATAGTGGAAAACTGGGGACATTTCATAGTAGATGAGGTGCAAGACCTAACAAACAGCTTAGCCAGATTTGTGTTATATATAATAAATGCTTGCTTGGAGAAAAATTGCGGTATTACCGTTCTTGGAGATTCTTGTCAGGCTATCTATGATTATACTCAGGAAAACACAATATCACCCTTGATTTCAACAGATTTTTATAAATGTTTATATAGAAAGTTATATGGAAAAGCTAAGTTTTTTAAGTTAGAGATAAATCACAGGCAAACGAGTGAATTATTGCAAATTACAAAACTGTTTAGGCAGTCTATAATAGAACAAAATTTACGCAATATGGCGGATGAAGTCTATAATTTAAACGAAAGTATTACCGAACTTAAGAACGATTTGTTAACTATAGGTGAACAAGAATTAAATAGGATTAGGAATAGAGGGAAGATTTGCCTGATGTGTAGAAACAACGGTCAAACCTTAAGGTTATCGTCTACATTAAGAAAAAGACAAATTCCGCATGTTTTGAATACTCATGAGACCAAAGATAATTATACACCTTGGATTTCAAAAATTTTCTTTGAGTATCCGCATACTAATATTTCGTTTGATAATTTCAAGATACTGTATGAACATGTAAAAACTTCGGTTGATAATTGTGCGGCAGAAGAAATATGGGATAAGTTTCAAACACTAATGAATACAGATAACGAAAATCTTGTAATTTCGGAGCTGTTACAAGCAATAAAAATATCAAAAATTGATGATCCTGTATTAAGATTAAATAGCAGAGGTGCAATAATCGTTTCTAACATACATCGCAGCAAAGGTCGCGAATATGAGTGCGTAATTGTAGATAAGTCATTTATAAATTCACTCATCGATGAAGAAAAAAATATAGGGGAGTATAAAACACTATATGTTGCAGTGACACGACCTAAAAAACGATTATATTCAGCATCGCTTTCTAAACCGGGAGACTTACGGTCGATTACAATATATGATTCCAAAAGGAAACGTTGGGGAAAAGCCAGAGGAAAACGGATTATATACTTTGAAATAAAGAGTGATATTGATATTGATGTGAATTCATATTTAACTGTAAATAGCGGACAAGCACAACAGTATTTAGATAATGTACATGAAGGAGACCCTATTATATTAAAGCGTAATATTCGCAACGGAAAAGTCAATTATGATGTTATTCATTGTCTTAATGATACAGAAACAACCATTGGCAGAATCAAATCATCATATGTTGATGATTTGTACTCATACATTAGACCTGAAAAGGCTGTTAATATGCCTGCATTTATTGATGAATTGTATGTTTCATCGGTGTATACCCATATAGCTGACGATGAAACTTTGAGATTGTATCCTGAACTTAAAAAACTTGCACCGAATAAGGTTTGGCGCTGGGTTGAGTTTGTTGGTTTAGGTCATGCAAACTACGATACTTATTAAAGAGGTGTTGCAAAATGAATTACAGTAAGTACTATGAAGCAAGAGATATGATTACAGAGATATTAAAAAAGGACTTTTTGGGTCCTCTTGAGGAGGATGAAGTAATATGTGATGAAAGGCCTTTAGACTATTACATAATAGGCAAATTATATCCTCAAAAAAACGATGCTGATAATACTACGCAATCATCCGCGGATGATTGCGGTACACTTGACGAGGAAGATTGTATTTCATTATGTAACGGTCGCAATCCTTCTTCTTTCGGGATTTCTTTTTCATTAAACAAAGAAGGAAATAGTTTTAACATTGATGCATCAGCCGCAAAATATGTTTTAATCGATCGGGAGGAAGCTAAAAAGAAGCTTCAATTTGATGAAGAGGATTATAAAAAAGCAGTTTCTTTTTGGCAAAGAATAAAGCTGAAAACTCCGACCATTTCCATAGAGGTATCATCTTTAGAAAAAGGCAAAAATAAAAAAGAAATGATTGATGATAATCTTTCTGTAAATATACTTCTTCATAAAATGTATGAAGACGGAAGTAAAATGATAACGGTGACAATGGTAAACGAGAATGAATCTTCTTCGGATTATAAAGAAGAGTGTTTGAATTCTTTTTTTCAACCCGAGATATCTATCACTTCCGGAGTATACAATGCCTTTGGGGATATAAGACGTAACGTTTATATCAATAATGATGCGGAGATTAAAGAGTTAGACATGCTTTATAACAGTGTTTCAAATTATGCCTCCGGTCATGGATGTGCAGTGTGCTGGGAAACTGACGAAAGTAATATAGCAATAAAACTTAAAACAGAATTTTTACCGTCATTTGAAGTTAAGCAGATGATGCCCACAGCTGATTTTAAACATAATGTTTTATCTATGAAATATTTGTCGGAGGCAAGCACGGACGATATAATCGATGGTTTGAGACAACTAACGCATATGTATGAAAAATGGATTAAAGAACAATACCAAAAGGCAAAAACATTACATAAAAAACATAATGAATCTGCACAGCGCAATTTAAAAAAATGCACGGAGGCTTTAAACAGATTAAATAAAGCTATCAATGAACTGGGGAATCCTAAAGTATTTAAAGCTTTTTCTTTGGCTAATAAAGCAATGTTTTTACAGCGTAAAAAGATGTTGATGAATACAGAAAGGTTTGAAGAAGACTATAAGATAAAATGGTATCCGTTTCAGCTTGCCTTCTTTTTGCAGGAGATATATTCATTCTCAAAACCTGACAGTGATGAAAGAAAAGATGTAGATCTTTTATGGTTTCCTACGGGGGGAGGAAAAACTGAGGCATATTTGGGTATAGCTGCGTTTGTAATTTTTTTGCGTCGGTTGACTAAAGGAGCGTTGGGAGATGGAGTCACGATTCTCATGCGGTATACACTTCGTTTATTATCATTTCAACAGTTTGAAAGAGCAGCAGCGCTTATTTGTGCGTGTGAAATAATTCGAAAGGAGCAAAACATTCCGGGTGGGGAGATTGGCATTGGTTTATGGGCAGGTAAAGCACTAACCCCTAATAAAATAGAAATGGCAGATAAAATACTAAAGGGGGAAAGAGATGAAGAAATGGAAAGCAGTAACCCCGCACAAATAGAAAAATGTCCGTGGTGCGGAAAAATCATACCACCGAAAGAACCCTATTACGTATGTGATATAAAAGGGCGTAGGATGAATATTTATTGCAGTAATACAAAATGCGAATTCAGAAGCGGCCTTCCTCTATATCTTATTGATGAAGAAATATATGAACATATGCCTACATTTATTGTTGCTACTATTGATAAATTCGCTCAAGTGGCACTTAACTCCGATACCGCTTGTATCTTTGGGGTTGGCAAAAACAAAATCCCCCCTGAATTGATTATTCAAGACGAGCTTCATTTGATTTCAGGTCCGCTAGGTACAATAACAGGGCTATATGAAGCAGCTGTAAAAAAATTATGTGAGAGAAACGGTCATTATCCAAAAGTTGTAGCTTCAACCGCAACAATCAGAAATGCAAAAGAACAAATAAAGGCGTTATATGCATCCGAATATACACAGTTTCCTCCGCAAGGTATTGATATCAATGATTCGTTTTTTGCACAGATTTCCAGTAGAAATGAAAGGCCCGCAAGACAGTATTTTGGTTGTATGGCTATTGGTACAAGTCCTACTACAATGATGATTCGAGTTATGGCATCGATGCTTTTCGCTACCAGGTACTTAATTGAATTAGGTTATGATGAAAAAATAATTGATTCTTTTTGGACTTTAACAGGATATTTCAATACATTACGTGAGCTTGGCGGTGCAATTATCAGGGTTGTAGATGATATTCAAGATAGATTTGCATATTTAAAAAACAGAAAATTCAAAGAACTGTATCCTTTAAAATGCGGAGAAAACAGATATGATCGTTACAAAGAATTAACAAGTCGTGAGAAAAGTGAAAATATCGGAAATGTAATTCAGAATGAATTAAAAGAACCGTATAAGGCAGATGGAAGCACAGTTCCTTATGACTTTCTTTTGTGCTCAAATATGATTTCTGTCGGAGTTGATGTAGGGCGTCTCGGAATGATGGTGGTCGTTGGACAACCTAAAACCACATCAGAATATATTCAAGCTACAAGTCGTGTGGGACGTGAAACACCGGGACTTGTTATTACAACATACAATCAAGCAAAATCACGAGATCGTTCTCATTATGAGCAGTTTACTCAATATCATGAGACATTTTATAGGTATGTTGAGGCTACAAGTGTAACGCCTTTTTCAGATCGAGCTCGTGACAGGGCGCTGCAAACATTATTTGTAATCTTATGCAGATATACGATACCGGATTTGCTAAGAGATTCAGATGCGGTAAATTTTAAAAGAAATATGAAAGGTATTCGTGAAGTGCGTGACTATATTCATAATTATGTTTCATTGGTTGATCCCGATGAATGTGACAATGTTCGTGAAGAAATCAATGAGATTGAAGAGGAATGGGAAAGGAAAGCATACAGAAAAGATAAACTCAAATACCGTAAAACAAGATATATAAATCAAAAGGATGTTCTTTTTGAACCTGATTATGATGAGTATAGTCGTTTCAGAGTACTTAATACTATGCGAAGCGTTGAAACTACAGTTAAAGTCATAACAAAGGAGTGATAAATATGCCACCAAAGATTAAAAGAAAAAATAATTATAAAAAAACAGGTGAATTAAGAAGATCGCAAACTATTACGACATTTGGCAGTGGTGCGGTTGTTGATTTTCCGCGTATGTCGGGAATAATGGCTGGTATAGATAGTTGGCGGGTAAATACTTTACTTGAACAAAAAGAATCAAAGATACATGAGAGGAATTTAGAAAAAATGCTCGGTAAAGAATTTTTTTATCAAGTATCTTCTCCGGAAAGCGAAAGTGGTTTTTCATTCGGGATACCTGTTTATAGATTCCCCACTATGTATTATTGTCCGAAATGTAATAGATTAGACAGATATAAGAACATTAGAATGTCGGTGAACAGTAATACATCTGAATACAACAGTGACCTATATTGTAATGTATGCAGCACTGCACAACATAAAATAAAATTAATTCCTTCAAGATTTGTTATTGCGTGTTTAAACGGTCATATTGAAGACTTTCCGTATTCATGGTGGATACATAAGAATAAACCCATGTGTGACAATCCACAATTATTTCTTAAATACGAAGGTGCTACAGGTGGGTTAGACAGTATACATGTTTGGTGCAAATGCGGAGCACATGCTAATATGGCAGGGTGTATGGGTCAAGAAGCCTTTAAAGGATTAAAATGTCGCGGCACAATGCCTTGGCTTGGTTTTGATAAAGCTTCTAGAGGGTGGTATAGGGATCCTGATGACTGTCATGCACAATTACGAGTTTTACAAAGAAGTGCAAATAATGTTTATTATTCCGTAAACCAAAGTGCTCTTACGATTCCGCCATGGAGTACAAAAGTACATGCAGTAATGAATCGATATAATTATATTCTTGATGATATTTTCGGGGAAGAAGATCAGGAATTCATGTTAATCAGATTAAAAAAACATTATGAAAAATATGTTGATGAATATAAATGCGAAGAAGAGACTTTTATAAATGAAGCTTTTAAAGTTTACGGAGATGAGGATGAGGATGAAGGAATAACAGAGAAAACTTTACGAATGGAAGAATACAAAGCTTTTTGCATGGGAGACCGCGATGAAGAATATTTTAAAACGCAATCTGCCGATGTTCCAAATGACTTTGAAGAGCTGATTTCACAAATAAAATTAGTAAAACGCTTAAGGGAAGTAGTGGTATTGCAAGGTTTTCGAAGAATTTTGCCTTCATATGAAACTGATGAAGATGAACGGAAAAAATTAGGTGTTTTTGACAGGGAATTTGCTCCTATTTCACGACAACCATTGAATTGGCTGCCCGCAATAGAACTTTATGGGGAAGGGATTTTTATCCAATTCAAAGAAGATGCCATTAAAAACTGGGAGGCAAAAAATTTTGAAAGATATCAAGAAATGGCAGATCGGTTGGATTACTCTTGGATAGGAAAAGAAATGTTTAATGCTGATTCTCCAAGATTTGTTTTTCTTCATACATTTGCACATTTATTGATAAGGCAGTTAACGGCGCAATGCGGATATGCAACGGCATCATTGAAAGAAAAAATATATTCTACTTATACTAATACAAATTATGAAATGTGTGGAATATTGATTTATACTTCTGCTACAGATACGGATGGTAGTTTGGGCGGACTTGTAAGAGAAGGTGACAGTAAGCGGATTAAAAATACAATCAAAGCTCTCTTGCAAGAAGCATCATGGTGTTCCAATGATCCGATTTGTATTGAATCCAAAAGTCAAGGATATAAAGGTCTTAATTATGCAGCTTGTCACGCATGCGCACTTCTTCCGGAGACAAGTTGCGAAGTAGCAAATTGTTTGTTAGACAGAGCTTCTGTGACAGGCACTCCGGAAGAACCAAATATAGCATTTTTTAAAGATTTAATTTGAGGTGAATTTATATGGCGAAAATGATTCCTGACTATATTAACCAAGAGGATCCAAGGAGGGGTGGCGAACGATTGGTTTTCCAATGGTTTTCTGATAATAAAATTCCGGGAGTTGTGTTTTACTCATTACTGCAAAAAAATCATAAGCACAAGATGATTGGTGAAGTTGATTTTTTGTATGTAAGTCAAAAAGGAGTATTGTGTATTGAAGTTAAAGGTGGTAAAAGTATTTATTGCAGAAACAAACAATGGTATTCATTAAACAAAAAGAATAAAGAAAATAAAATACATAATCCATTTATACAAGCTAAAGATTGTATGTATGCGTTGAAAAATTATTTAGCTGATGTATATGGGAAAAAATCAATTCAAGCCAATTATTTAATCGGTTATGCCGTAGTTTTTCCGGAATGTAAGTTTGCGGGTTTGGGTAATGATTTAGTCACAGAAGTTATGTTTGATGCACGCTTTAATCTTGAAGATTTTCCAAGATTTCTTGATCAAACTTTTAATTATTGGAGTGAACAGGAGTATAAACGACATAGAGTTAACCATGATAAGCTCACTCAAGTTCAAGTTAATCAACTTATAGATCTTTTAAGAGGTGATTTTTGCGTAGTTCCGTCAATGCATCTTGAACTGCAACATGTATATCAACAAATGTTACAGTTAACAGAAGAACAATTTGATGCTTTGGATATAACTGATGAAAACAGTAAAGTAATAATTCAAGGTGTAGCAGGAACAGGGAAATCACTTCTTGCGCTTGAAAAAGCTCGAAAAATGATTGCAAAAAACAAGAAAATTCTTTATGTGTGTTTTAATAAAAATATGGCTAAATATGCAAAACAGACATTAGATGAAACGGCAACAAGATTTGAAGGTTCGTATGTAGGAACATATCATTCGTTAATACAAAAAAATTTAAATGATCCCAATTTGTTTTTAAAGAATATTGAGGATGTAAGCAGTATTTTCTTATCAAATGTCGGGGAAGTAGAAAAGTATGACTATTTAATTGTGGATGAAGCTCAAGATTTAATGTTTTCATCGGTTATGGAAGTTTTGGATAAATTTTTACATGGAGGCATGAAAAACGGTAAATGGGCATTGTTCTTAGATCCGAATCAGAATATTTTCAATAACACGGATGAATATGATTTTACATGGCAATATCTGCGTGAAGTTTATTCGCCTGTAATATTTCCCCTTACACGAAATTGTCGTAATACGGAACAGATTGGTATTAAAACATCTATATTGACATTGGTTAATTCTGCAAAGCACATGAAGATTTCGGGTCCTAAAGTAGTAATAAAGTCATATTCTGATAACAAAGGGCTAAAAAAACTGTTGCGCACTGAATTAACATCCCTGTTTTCCGGAGGTACAGTATCAAGTGACGTTGTTATTTTATCAAAGTATAAATTATCTAATTCGGGAATTGGGGATCAAGCATCTATGTGTGGCATGGAAATAAATGAAATCGAAGACATAACAAAATTCCGAAAACATGGATTGAATTATTTTACAATTCAATCATTTAAAGGACTTGAGTCAAAGGTTGTATTTTTAATAGATGTTGATGGATTTGAAAATGTTAGAGACAGAATGCTAAACTATGTTGCGATGTCAAGAGCAAAGATACTTTTATATATTTTTTATTTGGAAAATAGCAAAGATGAATATCTCAATATTACTTGCAAGGGTCAGGATTTGCTTTGTTGCGATGCAAATTAATTTTTTTATATCTAAGATGCTATATTTTATTATGACGAAAGGGTTAGAGCATCAAATTAAAACATAACAGTTTTAGATTAACAAATAAACATAAGGGGTGTGATTATGGTTGATAGGTACAGAAAACTAATGTGGGGAGCATTACTTCATGATATCGGAAAATTAGTTCAAAGAGCAGGCATACACCAAGGGAAACATTCATATCAAGGCTCAAAGTATATTAAAGAATTAATTAATGAAGATGACATAATATCATGTATAGCTAACCATCATATTAATGAAATAAGGGATGCGAATTTGCAAAGTGAAAGTCTAGCATACATAGTATATGAAGCGGATAATATTGCAGCGGGAGTAGATAGACGCGCATCAAATGATTCGGACACAGGTGGTTTTAATAGTAGTATGCCACTAAAAAGCATATTTAATTTGTTCAGGTATGATAAATCATCTTCTGAAACATCATATCCAATGGTTACGTTAAAGGATGATGAAAAGATTAATTTTCCCATACAAAATGAGAATATTGAAGTATCTGCTCAAAAGTATGAGTACATATTTAACGACTTTGATAAATCATTAAAAAGTATGAATTACAAAACAGATTCGATAGAATCACTACTAAAACTAATTGAAAAGACACTTTGCTATGTGCCTTCAAGCACCAGTACAAGTGAAGTTGCAGACATATCATTGTTTAACCATTCAAAAGTAACTGCTATGCTTTCAGGATGTATGTATTATTATTTTAACGAAAACAATATAACCGATTATAAAGAAGCAATATTCAATGAAAATTTCCGTAATGAGGAAACATACATGGTAGTATCGGGAGAATTAAGTGGTATACAAAACTTCATATATACAATTTCAAGTAAAGGTGCTTTAAAAACGCTTCGTGGCAGGTCTTTTTATCTTGAGTTTTTTACTGAGCATGTAATAGATGAAATCTTATCAGAATGTGAATTATCAAGAGTTAACCTTTTATACTCCGGTGGTGGACATTTTTATATGATAATGCCCAATACGCAAAAAGTTAAAAATGCTTTAAACAGAGCAAAAGAGCTTGTAAACGAATGGCTTTTAGAGCAGTATTCAACCGAACTGTATTTTGAGCTGTCATATATAGAGGCAAGTGCTAATACAATCGGTAATGAACTTGACAAAAAGATAAAAGAAAGTAATTTATTGGGCGAGTTGTTTAGAATCACAGGAGCAAAAAATTCAAAAGGTAAACTTATGCGGTATTCAAAGGAACAGCTAAAACAAATAACAACACCTAATCCTCTAAAAGACTATTCGACTGAGTGCTCAATATGTAGAACATCAAGCGTAAGCACAAAAGAGTTTAGAGGCAATAAGACGTGTGAAAGCTGCAAGGGGATGTATGAACTGGGTGATATGTTGCCGAGGCTTAATGAAAAAGATGTTATTATTATAGGAGAAGAAATTGAGGATATAGCCTTGTCATTACCATCTTTTAATAATGATAAATACCTATCTGTAAGTGATAGAGATAGTGCAATAAAACTTCTTGAAGAAGGTAAAAACATACGTATATATTCAATAAATCAAGCGCTAACTGGTGATAAATACGTTAATGAAATATGGGCTGGGACATATATCGCAAGTGATAATAAAAAGTCACTCATAGATTTTGAAACACTTGCAAACAAAAGCAGAGGAATTAAACGAATAGGAGTATTGAGGGCAGACGTTGACAATCTGGGAAAAGGATTTGTGAGTGGTTTTGAGAGTGATGATTTTTCTAATAGGTATCAGTACATAACACTATCAAGGAATGCTGATTTGTCGTACAAGCTGTCAATGTTTTTTAAGCATGAGATAAATAAGATATGTAGCGGGGACATAGGATTTGAACAATTTAAGCTTATAAAAGGCGACACAGGAAACAAAAGAAGAAATGTTGTAATCGTATATTCTGGTGGGGATGACTTATTCATAGTGGGTGCTTGGAATGAAATAATAGAGCTTGCTGTTGATATAAACACGGCGTTTAGGGAATTTACAAATAGTAAGATGACTATTTCAGCTGGCATTTCATTGTTTAGACATGATTTTCCGATAAACCAGATGGCGAGTATTACAGGCGAGCTTGAAGACATAGCAAAAAATACTGGCAAAAATAAAGTGGTTTTATTCGGTAAAGAGAGCAATGAGAGAAATACAGATAATCTGTCAAAGTATGAGCATACATATAGCTGGGATGATTTTACCGATAATGTGGTTGGTGATAAACTTAATAAGCTAAGTGACTGGTTTAACTTTGATGAGAGTAAAAGAAGTCGCAATAAACTTAATATGGGTTCAAGCATGTTATACAAACTTTTAAACCTTTTAAGACAGACAAAGCAAGAGATGAATGATAAAAAAGAAAGGATAAATCTTGCAAGGATTGCCTATACACTTGCAAGATTAGAACCTGAAAAAGACTCCAATAAAATGAGTTTATATCGTGATTTTAAGAATTGTTTTTACAGCTGGGCAATGAACGAAAAAGATATACTCGAGACTATCACAGCTTTAAATATTATAGTTTATTTAAATAGGAAGGAAGGGTGAACAATGTTGAATTATCAAAAAAACAATAATGTCAGAGAGACAGGAGGGAATACAGGAAGTGTAGCAGCCACCCCAGATACTGATTATGTAAAAAGAGCAGAGCGGATAATGAAAGAAATTAAAAATGCCGATAGAGGCAGGATAAGAATGACAACAAGTAAGATTAGAAAGTTTCTCTCCCTTGCAAATGCTATAAACAATAAGATTACTGGTCTTGAAGCTAATGGGGAGATAAAGGATGATACGCTTCCACAAAGTATTATTAATGATTGCCTTGCATTAAAAGTTCAGCTTATATATCAATGCGGAAGAGACGGAAGAGATAAGACAGTTACGAACTTTGTCAACAAGACAGGTTTAATACAAGAAATTGATAAAATTAAAGATAGTGCCAATAACTTTAAAAAATTTTTTAGTTATCTTGAGGCATTGGTAGCATTTCATAAATTTGAAGGAGGTAGAGATTAATGAAAGTAATAAATGGTTTGTTAGGTAAGGTTGTAATAAAAGGGAAGATAACATTAAAAACAGGTATGCATATAAGTGCGGGGAATGAATTTGCATCAATAGGTTCTGTTGATACTGTAATTGTTCGTGATACATTAACAAAAAGACCGTATATTCCTGGGAGCAGTATAAAAGGCAAGATGAGATACTTGATGGCAAGGTCATATGCTAATAATTCAAAATTAAGTAATATAGATGAAGAACCTGACCAAATATCAAGATTATTCGGTCAGGGGGGGAACACAATAGTTTTATCAAGACTACAGTTTTTTGATGTTTTTATGAATGAAGAAAGTGTTGAAAGGTTACAAAAAATTAATACGGGATTATTCTTAACAGAGGTGAAGTATGAAAATACTATAAACAGGATAACCGCTGAAGCTAACCCCAGACAATTAGAACGTGCAGTGGCAGGGAGTGTATTTGATTTTAAGCTATGTTATAACGTAGAAAATGAAGATGAGCTGGAAGAAGATATCAAGATCATAAAATTATGTATTGAAATGATTGAAGATGACTATCTGGGTGGACATGGTTCAAGAGGTTATGGAAGGGTTGAGTTTTCTGATTGGGATTTTGAATATAAGGAGTATAACGATACAAGTACTAATGTTTTAGATATGGTTAAGAATTCATTTGAAGAGGGTAGATAAAATGTTTATTTATAAGTTGAAATTTCAGACAGGGGTACATTTTGGTTCTGACTTACCTCATGGAAAACTGTCTCAAAGCAGTATGACCTGTCATGCGGACACCTTTTTTAGTGCAATATGTCATGAATGGCTCAATGTTTATGGACAAGATGGGTTAAATGAGCTAATAGATGCCGTTACAGATGATAAGTTTGTTATAAGTGACCTGTTTCCATATTATAAAGAAGAGCTTTATGTACCAAAACCTGTTATATTTATAGAGAAGGCAGAAAAAGATAATGATACAATAGACAAAAAAACTATGAAAAAGATTAGGTATATACCTGTTATAGTGTTTAATAAGTATATTGATTTTCTAAAAAGTGGTGGGGATTTACCGTTTGAAAAAATTGAATTTGCTGAAGAGTTTTTTACAAAAAGAGTAATGTTAAGAGAAGAAAAATCAATGCCTTATGTAGTATCAGCTCATAAGTTCATAGATGACGCAGGGCTATATTTTATATTAGATACTACTGAGGAAATACTTGACAAATTTGAAATAGTCATTGAAAGTTTAGGGTTAACTGGTGTTGGGGGAAGACGTACCAGTGGACTTGGTAAATTTGAATTATATGAAGAAAGTTATGAATTAGGACTATATGACTGTGATATTGTGCTTGAAGACCTTTTAAAAACAAAGGGAGATTTGTATATGTCTTTATCGGTTATAGCTCCGACAGAAAATGATATTGAAACGTTTGATAAAGATAAATCAACTTACACATTAATACAAAGGACCGGTTTTGTAGAATCAATTAATTATTCAGATACTCCACTTAAAAAGAAACAGACGGTTTTGTTTAACAGTGGTTCATGTTTTGATAAAAAGCTTAAAGGTCAGCTTCTTGACGTTTCAAACGAAGGCAGGCACAGTGTATATCGTTATGGTAAAGGAATGTATCTGGGGGTGACATTGTGAAAACTACGTATAAAATGCAATTGAAGGTATTAACACCTATATTTATTGGGAGTTCTGAAGAATACTCAAGGTGTGATTATGTATATATGCCTCAGGAGCGCGCTATTTATTTGCTAAACAAGGACAAGTGGATAGAGTTTTTAATAAAAACAGGTTTATATGACAGTTTTGCAGATAATCTAAAGAGATTTGGCTCGGGATTTGATATTTATAGGTGGCTAAATCAAATGCAAGGCATGGTAAAGAACATAGACTTTATTAAGTCTGTTAAAGAGATATCTGAAGGAGTACTTTCAACAAAGCATATAAGAGATTTTAGAAACCATACTATAAATGGATTTGTAAAAAATGCTTATAGAGAGCCATACATACCAGGGAGCAGCATAAAAGGAGCAGTTACTACCGCGATACTTTCCGCTGTTTTAGAAAAAAGCGATAATAAAAAATACGTAGATACTTTAAATAGGTTAATACCTCAACTTAGGTCACATAATGACAGAGAAGCAAGAAGATTAAACAATACAATATTGTCAGATAGCTTTGATTATACTGTAGAGTATAACAATAGTGATAATGATATAAAAGGTATGAGCGGGATATCAATTAGTGATAGTACCCCAATTAACAAAAACTTTTTAAAGCTATATAAAAAGAAAGATGTAATTGTTATTAATAATGAAGCTAAAAACAAAAACGATGACAGACCAATTTTTAGAGAATGTGTAGACGAAGGTGCAGTAACAGAATTTACATTAACAATTGATAGATACAAATTAAAAGAAGATATGGGGATAACAGATATTGAATCTATTCTTGAATCTCTTAAAATTCCTATCGAAAGAACCTTTGGCGATAATGGAGTGTTAGGTGTTTGGAATGAAAGCAAACAATATCTTCACAGAGAAACATTTGATAAAGGAGTTTTATTGTTAGGTGGTGGAGTAGGATATCACTCCAAAACAATTATAAAGTCATTGTTTAAGGATGCAAAAACCACAAACAAGACAACATCACAAATTTTAGATAAAATGTTTCCAAATAAAAAACATAGGCTAAACAACCCGCTTTCACCAAGAGCTTTAAAAGTAGTGACTGTTGGGAACAAGGATGTGTTCATGGGACTATGTAAGGTTGAGGTGATACAGCAATGATAGCTTCACAGAAAATTAAGTTTGAAATCAGTGAAAAAAACAATTATAATTATAATATATCATCTCTTTTGCATGGTGTATTGATGGAGCATATTAATGATAATTATGCCAATGATTTGCATATATCTGCTCTAAAGCCATATACTCAAAACCTTAAGAAAGCAGATGAAGACAATACATACATATGGACAATAAATACATTGAATAGCGATGCATATGATAACATAATAATGCCGTTGTTAAGTGACAAATTTAAGAAATTTACCATAAAAAATAAGGGAGTACAGGCTAAAATTATAGAGAAGAATTTGTTTACCTGTTCTTACTCGGACCTTATACAAAAATATTATGTAAAAGAAACTACTAAAAGAATATTGAAGCTTGAGTTAATAACTCCGACAGCATTTAAAAGTATGGGGGAATATGTTTTTATGCCTGACATTAGGCTTATTTACCAGAGCTTAATGAATAAATATGACACATTTTCAAATGATTACACTATAAAATCAGAAGAAGCTCTTGAACATTTAATTGACAATACAAAAATTATAGATTACAGGCTAAGGTCAACACGTTTTCATATGGAAGGAGTAAAAATTCCAGCATTTTTAGGAAATATAGTAATTAAAATAAACGGTGCAGAAACTATGGTTAATTTAGTAAATATGTTATTTAATTATGGGGTATGGGCAGGTGTAGGGATAAAAACATCACTTGGAATGGGGGCTTTACAAGTAGTGTGATAATGTGATATTATTTAGTTGAATAATTATACCAAAACAATGCATAATACCATTAAATGGGTTTTAAGAGCCGCAATAGATATGACAAGGGTTTAAGACTGTTTTGGTATAAGATTAATGACATCACAAGTGAATATTACTGTATGAGCCGCAAAGTGGGTTTTTAGCCCTTGCCACACAAGGGATACAGAGGACAGGTTAGAGAAACATTAACCCCTTAGG
>LSQX01300243.1_pt2 | contig 18818 bp, 16 predicted proteins | sample 654561 | NCBI WGS metagenome assembly LSQX01 (sample SAMN04489861, study PRJNA283612) | anaerobic digester metagenome | isolation source: 4 biogas reactors fed with cattle manure at either 37C or 55C with and... | place: Denmark: Kongens Lyngby | collected 2014
CGGCCTCACAGCCATCACGGGCGACAGTAAAAATCGTGCAACGCGGGCCCGACCGTGGCATAGGCCTGATATAGAGACTCATACTGCTCCACATGCGACGATGGATCGAACACCTCAGTGCCGCCCACCATCTGCGCTTGCGCCTGCGCGATACCGCTGAAAAGCCCGGCGCCGGTGAAGGCAAACATGGCCGCGCCCAGCACCGTCGCCTCTCGCTGCTCGATGGTAGTCACCGGCAGTCCGCACACATCAGCGCGTATCTGATTCCACAGCGCGTTCCGCGAACCACCACCGACCGCGCGGATGCCCCGACACGGCACATCGGAGCTGCGCGCCAGTATCTCCAGCGCCTGTCGAAGCTGGTAGCTGAGGCCCTCGAGAGTAGCACGATATAGCTCATCGCGCCCTGTGCCCAGCTTCAGCCCCAGCACCGTCCCTGCAGTGTGGTATCGGCGCTGCGGCCCCGTGTCAGGCACGAAACTGGGCAGCACTGTGATACCATCAGCACCTGGTGCGACTTTTGCAGCGGCAGCCATCATCTCATCATGACCGACCTGCTTACCGGTGGCATCGGCAAAGAAGCGGCCACGCAGCCACTCGATGACCCCAGAGCCCATCATCAGCAGTTGCGGGTTGTACCGATCCGGCTGGGCATCAGCCTCGGTCAGCAGTCCATCGGCTAAATCGTCACGCGTCGGCGCAAAGCGGTCAGTGCGTTGCATGAGGATCTCCCAGGTGCCGCTGCTGAGGATCACCTCCTCAGGGCCTGCCCCACATCCGACTGCAGCGAACTGAGTATCATGGCCTGCGGCCACCACAGGTAGCTCTGCAGGCAGCCCGGTGTCTGCCGCAGCCTGGGCCGTCAGGTGGCCGATGACGCAACCGGGCTCGGTCAGCGGCGGGAACAGCGCCTCGTCCACGCCCGCCCACTGTAGCAGCTGCGAACTGAGCCGGCGGCCACTCATGTCCATGGCCATCATGGTGCCCGCGGAGGTCGCGTCAAGCGAGTACTGCCCGCACAGCCGCAGGCTCAGCAGTCCCGGCATCATCAGAAAACGGTGCGCTTCCTGCAGAGTCTGCGGCTCGTTTTCGCGCAGCCAGCGCAGCTTCAGCAGTGTGTTGAAGGGGATCACCTGGTAGCCGGTGATGCGGTATATGTCCCACTGGTCGAGCTCTTCGAGGATGGTGCTGGCAAGCGGTTCAGTGCGGCAGTCCTGCCAGGATATCGGCGGATACAGTGGCTTCCCCTCGGCATCCACCGGCGTTCCGTCGGCTCCCCAGGTGGTGACAGTCATCGCCGCCAGCCGACTGCTGTCTACCTGCTGCAGGCACTCTCGGCAGGCGCTGGTCAGGCTTGCCCACAGCGCATCCAGGTCCCACACCAGCCAGCCTTCGGGCTTGCCCGGCTGCCGAACAGTGGCATTTGGGCGCGAGCTACTTGCCACCAGCTTCCCACCGGCATCCACGACTACCACGGTGAGATTTGTCGCACCACAGTCGAACACCACAACCAGATCCCGTTGCATGATGTCTCACCACACAGTCTATCTGCACCTCATGATTGTCGCATCTACGAGCCCAATCGTCCTCCGAATGCTGACCATGGGAGGTGCGTATCCGCGCTATCTGACTCCGAACTGGGCAGCCGCCGCATCAGGATCTGCTTCCTGCTTGACCACACGGCTCAGCGCCTTCACCAGGGCCGCGGGATTCGGTGAAGAGAGTATCTGCGTGCCAAACATAGCTCCGCGGGCACCGGCCTTGACTGCCTGGTAAGTCAGCGCCAGGACATCAAGCGGTCGAAGTGCAGGATTCTGGCTGGTGGCCAGCACCGGTGCCGGGCAGCTTTTCACCAGATCGCCAAACGCTGCACCGGTGAAGTGGCTGACTACGACGCCTGCGCCCAGCTCGGCGGCCACTCTGCAGCCGGCATCCACCTGCCTGGCAAGCTGGTCGGAGGCGAGTTTGGCAGAGTGCACGGGCCATACCTCAGTCACCAGTGGCAGCCCACAATCACGTGCCTCGGCAACCACCCGGCTCAGAGCTACGACGCTGTCACGATCAGTTCCGGCATCTGTCTCCGTAAGATTTAGCGAGGCCATCACCATGTCGGCACCCATAGCCTGAGCGTTTCGGGCTGATAGCATCTGTGCGCTGGCGCTGTCGAAGTACTCGGTGCCGGTACAGTGTACCGTGCTCCAGGTCACGCGCATTATGGCCAGCGGTGCCCCTCGAGAATCGAAGGCATGCCCGCAGTAACGCAGCATCCCCGGGCTTATCACCATCGCATCGGCGTCACACAGATCGCCCACGATACTGCCAACGTCGGCCATAGGTCTTGCAGCGGTCAGGAATTGCCCCTGATCCAACGCTACTATCACGGCACGCCGGCCTTCGGAAAACAGTCTGTTCAATCGCAGCCACTGGCCGACCATCTGGTAACCTCCATAGGCTTCATCTGTGCGTCACCGTATATGGGACAGGTTCGCCTTCACAGTGCATTCTCCCTCCGGCCAGTGCGGTTTTGCGCCACGAATGCGGCATCGTGTTCCCAGGTCGGTCGTATGCATGACAGCCATGATCACTTCTTTTCCAGTGCAGATGAGGGCCTCAAGAAACAGATATGGCAACCGTAAGATGAAGACATGCACATACACACATCACTCATGTCAAAAGCAGCCTACAGTTCGGGGGTTTCACCGGGCACCCACCTCTCCAGTACACCTACTACCCCGGCCTGACAGGAATGCTATGCCATATGGCGAATACAACTGTGGGTATAGCTGTGAACACAGATAGCCTGAGAAAAGACAGATGGGGTTGAAAAGTATTCTACTAGGGTATATAGTAGATGGCGAAGTGAACCATCGCCCCGTTGGTGCAGTCGAATTGAAGGTGCACCAGGCGACGAGGAGAGATCACGATGACAGCCACATACGCTAGTCGTTTTGTTCTACATACCGTGATAGTCATGTTGCTGGCGGCAATGGTCATCGGCATCAGTGGCTGCAAAGAGGATGACATCGAGCGCTCTCTGGGAAACCAGACTGCAGCGGCGGTTGAAAAGCAGTACCGGATTGACAACGATCCTCTCCTGAACGCGTGGGTCAACACTGTCGGCCAGACTTTGGTCGCCCAGTCGGGACGTCAACAGATACAGTATACTTTCAAGATCATCGACACGGACATGGTCAACGCCTTCGCGGCCCCCTATGGCCATATCTATCTGCTGCGCGGACTGCTGGATTTCGCTGAGAACGAAGACGAGGTGTGGTTCATAACCGGCCATGAAATCAGCCACGTGGTACACAGGCACTCTATCAAGTCGCTCAAAAAGAGCATCCTGTACAGCCTGGGAGCCAGCATACTGGGGGGCAAAAGTGGGGCGTTGGGCGACATCGCGGGCCTGGGATCGGGGTTGCTCCTGCTTCATTATAGTCGCGACAACGAGCGCGAGGCTGATGACGGGGGCGTGAATTTGATGTATGCAGCCGGCTACGATCCGGCTGGTGCCATGAGCTTTTTCGAGCGCCTGCATGCCCGATATGAGGGTTCGCACCCATCGCGACTGGAGCACCTGTTGCTCACTCACCCGCCAACTCCATCCCGTATGGCCCGCCAATCGGACAGACCATTTCTGGATCGCGCTAACCCGGAGACGGCAGCACATATAGCACGCGGTTACCAGCGCCGCCACCGTTTTGCCACCGCATCAGCGCTGTTCAGCAGTGCGATGGAAGCGGATCCGCGCAACACCGGGGCACAGCTGGGGCTGGGCGATTGCCATGCAGCCCTCGGGTTGATAGATGAGGCAAGAAGCAACTACAGCTCGGTGCTTCAGGCCGATCAGAGCAACCCCTATGCGCGCAGAGCGCTGGCTGCCCTGCCTGTCGGGCCGATGCAAGCCCCACCGTTGTCGCCTGTTGAGCAGGCCCGGGCCCGGACACTTTTGGCCGACGCGAAGGAGTTGACTGGCAGCCTGCAACGGGTCAAGGCAGCGGAGAGCCAGTTCAGAAACTCGCTCGCAGCAGATTTCGGGGAGGCCGTTGAGGTCAGCCGCAACGCTTCGGGGGCGCTGCTGGGCATATCGGAAGCGGACCCGGACTTCTCCAACCAGCAGCGTGAACTATTCATGGTTGCTACGGCCGCCATAAACGCGGCCAACAATACTGTCTATGCTGTCGAAACGCTACAGACCAATCTGGCGCTGCTCAGCAGCCAGTATGACGAACTCAACACGCGCCTGGTCACAGTACTGCAATCGTGCGCAGACGGCTCTGGGACCGCCAACGACGTGGCCATCGCCGCACGGGCACGCGGTGAATTGCGGCTGGCCGCAGACGATTTTCAGTCCACGGTAGCACAGGCACCACAAGCGCTCTGGGCTGCTAACGCTGCTCAGCGAGCGGTGGCTGACACGCTGGCACATATGCAGTTGATGGCAAAAAATCCCAGAAGTGAGAGCTATACAGCACTGGTCAACCGTGCTGCCGAAGAAACCGCAAGGCTGTCAGGACCGGCTGATGCGGCAGTAACGAAGGTCAAAAAGACCACCCGGCAGGCCGAAGCACGTGCTCTGGTGGCCCGAATAAACCTGGCCGCACTTGGTCTTTCGCCTGAAATGCGGCAGACCTTCGATGGATTGGTGGCCTACTACACGCTTTCTCGACCTGAGCAGGTAGCCGCACTGCGGAAGCTGGGCTTCGGCCACGGCGATGCAGCGTTTGCTCTGGCGGCAGCCCACAGTACCGGCATACCGGCCGAAGCTTCTGTATCGGAGCTCGATGGCAGCCTCATCGACAGTCTGACCAGTCGCGGGGCGAAACTACAAGGCGCGTTAGTACTGCTGCGTTATCTGGCCAACTCCATGGAACGCGAGGCCGAAATGGCACTGACCGAAGTCGGATAGATGGCAACCGTTTTCGCGCGCCTGGCTACAGCTGTAAGTGAGGCTGCGTCGTCGCCCGCCAGTCGTACCTGGTAATAGCGTCCAGTCTTTCTCTACTGTCGGCAATCACTCTTTCTGGATCAATTGCGACAGTAGTATGGCTGGTAAAGACAAGTCCGTGCTGGCCGTCCTCAGACAGGTGCTTTAGTCGAGGATCTGCCAGCAGACAGAGAACAGCCCCGGCAAAGATACACCGGGGCTGCTATTTTCTGTCGTAGTCCGTGCTTCGGAGTTGTGACACCGAAGCGGGACTTTTTGGTACTACCGCGCGGTAAGTCTAGTCACCAGGCGGAAGTTCTGGTACATCAGCTGGCGGCGGAGGCAACTCGTCGCCAGGCGGTGGGGGTGCGAACTCACCAGGCGTAGATGTATCAGCGGATGGTACTTCCCCCGGGGTCGGTACGGCGTCCGGAGGAGGCGGCGGCTCAGGTATCACATCAGGTATGGACGGGGGGGCTGGGTCTGCTTGCTTGGGACAACCGCTGACCGCTACCATGAGCATGGCCAACGCCAACACCAACAACGCAACTACCACGATCCTGTGCATACTCACCCTCCTTTCGTAGGGTTAGGACACTGATGCTACACTGCGACGGCAGGGGCTAACCCTGCCGCATTGCCCGCAGCCATGCAATCTCTATAGCACTATACACCAAATCCGACAGGTATGCAAGTTCGTCATCAGCCAGGCGATTTGTCCTGCGATCTACTCTTCACCGGGGTCATATCCAAGCACCTCGGCGCTCGTAAAACTGCCACGTAGCAGAACCGCTGCGCGGTTGATTTCGTCCTGGCTAATTTGCGGCAGGTACTGTGGCGCTTCGGCGGCCTCTTCCAACTCCGAGAGATAGGGAACATGATCGTCGTCATCATCCCATGACTCGTCGCCACCGGGTGTCAGTCGACTTTGGATATCACGAGCCGCTTCAGTCATCCCTGCGCTATCGAGCACATGACCCATCCACCAGTAGACCTGGGCGTCAAAGTCGGTGCCTGATAGGCTGGCCTCCAGTGCATGCAGAGCAGTGAGGCAACGACGGGTAAACGTGATGTCATCCGTGACAGTCAGAGTACTGTCGCCGCCCGACACCTGCATAACCGTACAGTCCTGTACCGCTAATGCGTAGATATTGTAGCCCAGAGCGAAGTGCACCAGAGGGTGGCCACCGTCATACTCGATGGCCTTTTGCAGATGCTCTACCACCGGACCAATATTGCGCTGATGGTACTGGCACTCAGCCAGGATCAGATGGCTCAGGGCCTGCAACTGGCTTCCCGGAGCCGGTGTGATAGCCACCATCTCCGCCATCACCTCGAGATTGAGACGGCGTTTGTCGGCCAGTGACTGCAAATCGCCCGCCAGCATCACATCCCTGGCAGCCAACGCTGCCACCTGCCGGTGATAATTGACCTCGACGGCCAGAAAATCTACAAACGCAAGGCGCAAGCCCGAACCGGCGGCACCCTGGTCGGCCAATTTGTCAGCGATTAGTTGATAGAACGCCTGGCTGAACGTACTAACCGTCTCCCACTGGCTAAGTTGTTGCAGTTTGTCTCGGATTTCATGCATTCTGTCTCGGTCCATAACCGTCGCCACCCAGATCATCAGCGAGAACTGAACACTCAGTCCAGTTTCTTCACTGATGCAAGTGATTCCTCCCTGCACACTCCAAACCCGATTTGACGCCCCGCCAAACCGGGGCAGGGAGGCAGATATCAAGGCCACTATCGCTGCTATCCACTACTCGGAAGGCCCCTTTTGCAGGCTCATAACCGAGTTGTAGAGCGAAGGCTACTAGCTGACCTTGACGGTAGCTCCCGCCTCTTCGAGTGCCTTCTGTATCCGATCGGCGTCTTCCTTGGATACTTCTTCGGCCACAACGGCACCGGGAGCTGACTCGACAAGCTCCTTGGCTTCCTTCAGGCCCAGGCTGGTCAGTTCGCGCACGGCTTTGATTACCTGGATTTTCGCTGATCCTTCGCTTTCGATAGCGACGGTGAAGCTGTCTTGCTCCTCTTCTTCAGCAGCGGCTGCGGCGGGCCCGGCACCTGCGGCCATGACCATCGGTGCAGCAGCCGAAACGCCATACTTCTCCTGCAGCTTGTCTTTCAGTTCTACTAGTTCGAGCACATTAAGAGCGTCAATTTTCTCGATGATTTCATCTACTGACATGGGTTGACCTCCGGTCATAAGAGCTTGTCAAAGCCCTACTATCTAAGTGTGTTCTGAGTTTTTACATCAAGCCCCAACGGCTGATCCAGCCAGTGGGGAAAATCGCTGATAACTGTTAGGCGGCGCTATCCCCGCGTTTGTCGGCCACGGCCTGGACGGTGAAGACTAGATCAGAAGTTGGCCCGCCAAGTGCATGGACCAGCCCGGTCACCGGTGCTGCGATGGCGCTTACTACGGCTGCCAGCAGCTCCTCACGGCTCGGGATGTCAGCCATCATTTTGGCCTGGGCCTCGTCGAACACCTTTCCGTCTACATAAGCAGCTTTGAGCGTCACGGCGTTGGCGTGGTCTTCACCAAATTTGCTGATGGCTTTAGCTGGTGCGATTGGGTCTTCGTAGCAAAACACCAGGGCCCGCGGACCGATCATGACGTCCGAAAGGCCTGCTGCGCCTGTATCTGCAGCGGCCAGCTTCATCAGACGGTTTTTGACCACTACAAAGCGTCCTCCGGCCTGCTCTACTTGTGCCCGCAAATCGTTCATGGCGTTAGCGGACAGCCGGGAGAACTCAGTCACATAGAGACCTTGTGACTCGGCGATTGCGGTCTTCAAGGCGGCGACGGTCTCTCGCTTTTGTTCTGTCGGCAATAAACACACCTCCTTTTCCAGATGAGTGACCGTGCACTATGCGGAATGCCAAAACAGGGAAGCCGCATGTCGGGCTTCCCTGCTGAATACCACGCTGCCAGACCCAAAGGGTGGTTAGCTGGCGAAGGATAGCTCCGACCTCGGCTGGCGAACCGGTGGTTCTTTAAGCCCTGAGACGACACCCGCTGTCTTCGGTCGTGTTGTATATATGTTTGTGCCCCGTTTGCACCTAAGTTGTACTCGAGTAGATGTGGGGGCAGTGTATTTTTACTTGATGCCGGGCAACAACCGCAGGTCCAGCTTGATGCCAGGCCCCATGGTGGAGGTCAGGGTGGCTGACAGTATGAAACGCCCACTGACACCTGGAGGGCGAGCTGTTGAGATCGCGTCTATGATGGTTTCGAGGTTCTCCAGGAGTTGCTCGGCAGCAAATGATGCCTTGCCCACCGGCAAGTGAACTACTCCGCCACGGTCTGCACGGAACTCAACCTTACCTGCTTTCAGAGTGGTTACTGCGGCGCCGACGTCCTCTGTGATGTTGCCAGCTTTCTTGTTGGGCATACGCGGCCCCAGCTTGCGCCCGAGACGTCCGACCATCGGCATCATCGCAGGGTGAGCTACCAGCACATCGAACTCTTCCCAGCCTTCATCTATGGCAGCAACCAGGTCATCACTGCCCACGCGGTCGGCTCCGGCCTCTTCTGCCTGCTGAGCGGCCTCACCGTCGGCGAACACTGCCACCCGAGGCACTTTACCGGTCCCGTGAGGCAGTATTACGGTGCCACGCACAGTCTGGTCTCCACGACCTCGCTGGATGCCCAGTTTCAAGGCGATCTCCACGGTTTCGTCGAAGGAGGCAGTGGCATTCTCTTTGACTAGCCCAATTGCCTCCTCAGAGCCGTAGTAATGCTCTCTGTCTACTTTCTCAGCCACAGCCGCATAGCGGCCGCTGTGCTTGCCCATGTCTTTCACTCTCTTCTGCGGTGGCAGCCGAAGTAGCCTTCATAATAGCTCCAGCTCTCCACCCAACAGCTAACAAATTTAGTCTGGCACCACTGTGATGCCCATGCTCCGAGCAGTGCCTGCGACGATCTTGGCGGCAGCTTCCACGTTGCGCGCATTCAGATCGGCCATCTTCACCTTGGCGATCTCCTGCACCTGGCTGTTAGTGACCTGTGCCACCTTGGTGCGATTCGGCTCGCCGGAACCCTTTTCGACCGCGCAAGCCCGCAGCAGTAGGCTAGCAGCCGGTGGGGTTTTGCAGATGAATGTGAAGCTGCGATCCTGATAGACCGTGATTTCGACAGGTATGATGTCACCCATCTGCTGCGCGGTCTTCTCATTGAAAGACTTGCAAAACTCCATGATGTTGACGCCATGCTGGCCGAGGGCGGGGCCCACAGGAGGAGCCGGATTCGCCTTGCCGGCAGGCACTTGCAGCTTGATTAAGGTCAGGACTTTCTTAGCCATTCGGACATACCCCTTCACCGCAGCCATAGGCGCCATGTCCCGTACGCTCACCTAACAGCGAATGGACAGGCGGCCGCCGCGGGGCGGACTACAACTTCTCTATCTGCGTGAAATCTAGTTCAACTGGTGTCTCGCGGCCGAAGATGGAGATGAGAACCTTGACGGTTTCCTTCTCGGCGTTGACCTCGACTATCTTACCACTAAACTCTGAGAATGGCCCTTCGGTGACCCGTACGCTCTGATCCATCGACCAAATCGCCTTCGGACGCTGGGCTTCCTCGCCGATAGTCTGTAGGATATTCTCCACTTCGCTGCGCTTGAGCGGTACGGGCTGGGCGCCGGAGCTCACGAAATGGGTCACTCCGGAAGTCTGCTGGATGATATTGCGCAGCTCATCGGTCAGCACGCTCTCGACCAGTACATAGCCTGGATACAGCTTGCGCTGGACTTCTCGGCGCTTACCTGCCGCCGAGCGGATCTCGGTCTCGGTAGGCACCAGGATATGGCCCAGCAAGTGAGATAGGTCGCGAGCAGCGGCCACCTTTTCGATGCTGATCTTGACCTTATTTTCCTTGCCCGTCAGGGTATGCACTACATACCACTGTTTGTCCATCAGTCATTCCTCGCACGACAGGTTGTGGCCGCAATCATGGCGCGGCGACCACTACATGTTCAAGAGCGCAAGCAATTGGGTGAAGGCCAGGTCCCAAATGCCTACCCAGACCGACACGATGACGATGGCGATAATAACAACCACGGTGAAAGCATAGGTCTCCTGATGCGTCGGCCAGGAGACGCGGTGCAGTTCGTGCCATACCTCTCCGAGAAAATCGAAGAGGCGCACAAATGGGCTTTTCAGCCGGTCAAGAATGCCGCCTTTGTCACGTTGTGCGGTTGCCATATGATCTCGCGGTCTCTCAGTCAATAGTCGGCAAGTTCAGGCCTTTCGCGCTATTTACCCGGGCGATCGGCGCGGAGTCTTGCCGTGTCTGATGGCAGGGGCAGCCGGACTCGAACCGGCAACCTGCGGTTTTGGAGACCGCCACTCTGCCAATTGAGCTATGCCCCTGCGAAATACTAGTTACTTGCGAAGCCTTGTCTCTGCGTGCATGGTGTGACTTTTGCACCAGCGACAGTACTTGTTAAGCTCAAGCTTCTTCTCTACGTTCTGGCGGTTCTTCGTAGTGATGTAGTTGTGTCTATCACACTGGGAACACGCAAGTATGAACTTTGTCTGTGGCATACTGCCATCCCTATCCGTGCCTGTGTGTCAGGCTGGTTACTCGAATACTTTTGCCACGCGGCCGGCGCCAACAGTGCGGCCGCCCTCGCGGATTGCAAACGTAACGCCCTGCTCCATAGCGATCGGGCTGATAAGCTCGGCCGTCACCGTAACACGGTCGCCCGGCATCACCATCTCGGTGCCCTCAGGAAGCTCCACGGAACCAGTCACATCAGTCGTCCGGAAGTAAAACTGAGGACGATAGCCGTTGAAAAATGGCGTATGACGACCGCCCTCATCATGGCTTAGGACGTAAACTTCGGCCTCGAACTTCGTGTGAGGTGTGATGCTGCCAGGTGCAGAGATCACCTGTCCGCGCTCGATCTCATCGCGCTCAACGCCACGGAGCAAAAGACCGATGTTGTCGCCAGCTTGGCCCTCGTCGAGAATCTTGCGGAACATCTCGACACCAGTAACCACAGACTTGCGCGTCGGGCTAAGACCCACGATCTCGATCTCTTCACCGGTGTGGATCCGACCGCGCTCAACACGGCCCGTCGCAACTGTGCCACGGCCCGAAATCGTGAAGACGTCCTCAACAGGCATCAGGAACGGCTGGTCTACGTCGCGCACCGGATCCGGAATGTAACTGTCTACCGCATCCATAAGCTCCATAATCGGGCCACATGCCTCGCACTCGCGACCGCCGCAGCCACACTCCATGGCACGAAGAGCCGAACCGCGGATGACGGGAAGATCGTCGCCCGGGAAGTCGTACTCCGAAAGCTGCTCGCGGACCATAAGCTCCACTACATCCAAAAGCTCGGCGTCCTCGTCCTCGAGTTCGTCTACTTTGTTCATGAACACTACGATCGCAGGAACGTTGACCTGACGAGCGAGCAAAATATGCTCGCGGGTCTGGGGCATAGGCCCGTCGGTGGACGCTACAACCAAAATCGCACCGTCCATCTGAGCCGCGCCAGTGATCATGTTTTTGATGTAGTCAGCGTGACCCGGGCAGTCAACATGCGCATAGTGGCGGTTGGCAGTTTCGTACTCGGCGTGGAAAGTCGCGATAGTGATACCACGATCGCGCTCTTCAGGAGCACGGTCAATCTGTTCAAAATCAAGAGCCGAAGCGCTGCCCTCGCCAGAGCCCGCAAGACAACGAGTTATCGCTGAAGTAAGCGTTGTCTTGCCGTGGTCAACGTGACCTATAGTACCTACGTTTACGTGCGGCTTGTCACGTACGAATTTCTCCTTACCCATCTCTTACTACCTCCTGCGATCAGACACAGAGTACGGTTAATCAGGTTTCAGACCGAGCCGACAAGAGCTTGCTGCCGCTCTGCTGAGGCTGGCCGGTACGTATGTGGCTCCATCCCGTAAGTCGCCCGCCCCTGCGTGAGAGACCGCAGGTGTGTAGCATAACCGAACATGGTAGCCAGCGGCACTCGTGCGGCGATGGTCTGCGTGTTGCCTGCGCTAGCATTCATACTCGCGATCTCGGCGCCTCGAGCGCTCAGGTCGTTCACCACGTCACCCATGTAGCTGTCTGGGGTCACCACTTCAACCAACATGACAGGCTCAAGAAGGATCGGGTTGCCGGCACTGAAGGCTTCCTTGAACGCAGTTGAAGCCGCTATTTTGAAAGCCAACTCAGACGAGTCTACTTCGTGGTACTTGCCATCGAGCAAACAGGCGCGAATATCCACGACAGGGAAGGATGCCATAGGACCGGCTTCCATCGCCTCTTTTATTCCTGCCTCCACCGACGGCATGAACTCTCTCGGGACAACTCCACCTCGTGTGCGGTCTTCGAATTCATAGCCAGTACCGCGGGGGAGTGGCTCAAGTAGCAGTGTGACATCTCCATACTGGCCCTGCCCCCCGGTCTGCCGGATACAGCGACCTCGAGCCGTCGCGGACCTGGTTAGCGTCTCCTTATAGGCAACCTGCGGATTGCCTACGTTGGCGTCCACCCGAAACTCCCGCAACAGTCGGTCCTTGATGATCTCCAGGTGTAGTTCACCCATGCCAGAGATGATCTGCTGGCCTGTCTCCCGATCGCTCTTCACAGTGAAGGTGGGATCCTCGGCCGTCAATCGCTGCAGGCTCTCCATCAACCGCCCCTCATCAGCGGTGGTCTTAGGCTCGATGGCCATCGCAATTACCGGCTCAGGGAAATCGATGGTTTCCAGGACTACCTGATGATCCATCTGGCACAGAGTATCGCCCGTGGCCGCTTTTGTAAGCCCGACAATCGCCACTATATCGCCGACGCCAGCGATCTCGATGTGCTCCCGATGGTTGGCATGCATCCGCAGTATGTGGCCGATGCGCGACTTGACCCTTGTCAGCGGGTTGTAGACCGACTGCCCTTTCTTCAGCTCTCCTGAATACACGCGAGTGTACGACAGTTGCCCTACGAAAGGATCAGTGACGACTTTGAAAACCAGGGCAGCCAGTGGCGCATCAGAGGTCGGGTGGCACACAATTTCTTCATCAGTACGCGGGTCCAGACCAATTACAGGCGAGACCTCGAGAGGTGACGGCAAATAGTCTATGACCGCATCCAGCAGGGGTTGCACACCCTTGTTGCGCAGCGAGCTTCCTGCGAGTACCGGCACCAGCCCCGCCTTCAGAGTACCTTTTCGTACGGCTGCACGAAGCTGCTTAGGAGTCGGCACCTCGCCGGAGTAGAACATCTCCTCGAGATCCGGATCCAGGTCTGCCAGGACTACGACCAGGTGCTCGCGGAACAGATCGGCCCGCTCCTGCATGTGCGCCGGGATGGGGCCTTCAACTGCCTGCGCGCCCAGCTCGTCCTCCCAGTACACCGCCTTCATTTCGATAAGGTCAATGACACCCTCAAAATGGTCTTCGGCTCCGATCGGTATCTGTAGGGCGAGGGCGTTGGCCCCAAGGCGGCTGCGCATCTGGTGTAGCACATCATGGAAATCCGCACCGGTGCGGTCCATTTTGTTGATGAAGACTATGCGCGGGACCTCATACTTGTCAGCCTGGCGCCACACTGTCTCAGACTGCGGCTGAACACCACCAACTGCACACAGGATGCCCACAAAGCCATCGAGGACTGCCAGAGAGCGCTCTACCTCAACCGTGAAGTCTACGTGGCCCGGGGTGTCTATTATGTTTATATGATGGTCACGCCAGAGGCAGGTAGTCGCAGCGGAGCTGATGGTGATACCCCGCTCCATCTCCTGAACCATATAGTCCATAGTGGCGTCACCGTCATCCACTTCGCCCATGCGGTGAGTGCGGCCGGTATAGTACAGAATCCGCTCTGTAGTCGTCGTCTTACCGGCGTCTATGTGGGCCGCTATGCCTATATTCCTGGTTTTTTCGAACGCTCTGGCGTTTGTCATGACTACTTTCGAATGCTACGCTTAAACTATCGTACAGATGTATGTTGAACTGTTCTCAGTTTTGCCGACTTGCCAAGTTTACCGGCTCGCATCGAGGTGCCACTGCTGTCTTCGTCTCGCTGCCTTCGGCGCCGCGCACATACATGGCTCGTATGGCTTAGGGCTTGAGGGCTTCAACTCAATACATTCCAGCTTACAGGCTCGCTGTATCCAGCGGCTTACCAGCGATAGTGCGAATACGCCTTGTTGGCTTCAGCCATGCGGTATGTGTCCACGCGTTTGCGCACTGCTCCACCTTCGCTGCGTGCCGCTTCCATCAATTCATTGGCCAACCGTGTGGTGGCCTGTCTTTCGTTGCGGCTACGCGTGGCGTCTACCAGCCAGCGAATTGCGAGGGTCATCTGCCGCCGGGCGGTGACTTCGACGGGCACCTGATAGGTGGCGCCACCGACGCGCCTGGGCCGGACCTCTACTACCGGCTTGATGTTTTGCATTGCGGTGGCCAGCACGTCAAGGGGGTTTTCCCCGCTTTTGTCGGCGATCTCAGTTAGTGCCCCGTAGACTATGCGTTCGGCCAGGCTCTTTTTGCCACCCATGGTAATTTTGTTGATCAACCGCTGTAGGACCTGGCTATTGAACACCGGGTCACCGGGTATCTGCCGCTTAGGCACTTCACCTTTTCTGGGCATCCACTTGCTCCTCGCGTCCAATTCGTGGCGTACTGCATATAGTTCTTCTTACCGGCTGTCGAGTACCATTCCCCTTGTAGGGAACACTAACCAGGCTTCTTGGTGCCGTACTTTGACCGGCCCTGTCGCCGGTTATCTACGCCCGAGGCGTCCAGGGTGCCACGGATAACGTGATACTTGACCGAGTTGAGATCCTTGACTCGGCCACCGCGCACCAGCACGACGGAGTACTCCACCAGGTTTTGCCCCTCACCGGGGATGTAAGCGGTGACTTCTTCGCGGTTGAAAAGCCGCACACGTGCAACCTTACGCAGAGCCGAGTTCGGCTTTTTCGGGGTTTGAGCCCACACTCGTGTGCATACGCCGCGACGCTGCGGGGCGCCTTCTACCTGGCGACCCTTGCGCTTTAGCGCGTTCCACGCCACCTTCAGGGCAGGGGTCTTCGGTTTTCTGGCTTTTTTCTTCCGCCCCTTGCGGACTAGCTGGCTGATTGTCGGCACAAGAGCCACCTCTTTTATCAGTATCTAACTTGAGTACAGATTTTACGGCCGGGCAGTCCCGAGGCGTTGTCTTCGGGCTCACCGGCATCTAGACAAAACTCCCCTCATAACAGTACTGAGGGGAGTTGGCAGGCTTAATTCGACCACACCTTGAAGCGCTCGATTGACACTACTGACGTAGTGTCTTCGGTTGACGCCCCCTTACCGGCTATGATGACCTCAGGCGTGCCCGTCGTGTACGACGACGGCCCGCCACCTTGACAACCCCAACCCGCACTCGATATGTGAGCCCTACAGTTCACCGCCGAATCGCTGCCGGCGATCGGTTTTCTTAGCGCCGGTGCTTGCAGGGCAGGACTACAGTATACTGCTTCTGAAAACTCCTGTCAACACATTTTCTGCGATTTCACACAAGAATTTCCCGTGATGCCATCTCGACCGCTCTCGAAGCCCTCTCTGGCTATGGCCGGTCATCCACAGAAAACTCAGCCTGCAGCCGCTGGGCGACCTCCACCTCTGGACTCATACGAGACGATTTTTCTTCCGTCTCAAGTTCATGGCCTTCGGCAGAGGCAATGCCCAGGCTGCGGTGAGACTTCATGCCCGTGCCCGCCGGAATCAGACGGCCAATGATGACGTTTTCCTTGACCCCTTCGAGTGGATCAGACTTGTACTCACAGGCGGCGTCGCCGAGTACGCGGGTTGTGCGCTGGAAGCTGGCGGCTGAAAGGAAGCTGTCGGTGGCCAGAGAGGCCTGGGTTATCCCCAAAAGCTGCGGCCTGGCAGTGGCTTCTCGCCCTCCAAGATCGCGCACGCGCCGGTTTTCTTCTTCAAAGTCAAAGCGATCCACGATCTGGCCGGGAAGGAATTTGGTGTCGCCGTGGTCTACGATCTTGCGCCGCAGCAGCATCTGGCGAACGATGATCTCGATATGTTTGTCGTTGATACCGACTCCGTGAGGCCGGTAGACCTTCTGAACCTCCTTGAGCAGGTACTCCTGGACACTGCTGATGCCTCTTTTTTCGAGTATGCCTTGAGCATCCAGCGGGCCGGCTGTAAGCGGGTCTCCGGCTCGCACCTCGCTGGCAGGCTGCACATACAGGTCACCACGGGGTGGAACCAGGTGGGCGGTTGCGATTTTGACATGGGTAATCCCAGCCTTGCGCAACTGCTGCCTGGTCTTTTTCAGCAGTTTGCCGCCCTGCTTGGCCAACAGCGTTTTGCCATCGGGGGCATATACGTCCTCGGCCAGTTGCTGGCCACGAATGGCGGTCAGGTCATCCAGTGAGTGCTGTGAATGGATTATCACTCGCCGGAAGCCGATGTGCTCGACTTCGGCCACTACACCGTCAACCTCAGCAGTGATGGCCTGCCCCTTGGGGGTGCGAGCCTCAAACAGCTCAACCACCCGTAGCAGCCCGTGGACACTGCTTTCGAGCACCTTCAGCATCTCCTTGATGGCCTTCTGTCTTGCCCGACCAGTACCGGCCACCTCCAGAGACACCCGTCCACTGCCAACATCGCCATGCAGACTGCGAAGGGCCTGCTGCTTGCGCTTCTTCACGTCGGCGACCGCGGTGATGGTCTCACCCGCCACGCCACCGGTATGGAAGGTTCTCATGGTCAGCTGGGTTCCCGGTTCACCGATGGACTGGGCAGCGATGATGCCAACTGCGGTACCGATTTCCACCGGCCGCTGTGTAGACATATCACGCCCGTAGCATTTGATGCAGATGCCATCCCGGCACTCGCAGGTCAGCGCTGAACGCAGCCACACATGGCGCACGCCTGCTGCCTGGACGATGGCAGCCTCTCGGTCGGAGATTTCGTTTCCTGCCGCGACAATCACATGCCCGTCTTCAGGATGGACCACGTCCTGGGCGGCAGTTCGCCCAATAATTCTCTCGGGCAGGTCCTCCAGCAGCTCGTTGTTGTAGTTGGTCGGGAGCGCGTGCCCACACTGCCGGCACTTGCCCTCGCGATACACATCCGCCTCCCCACAGTCGGGGCAGTGCAGGTCCACCTCGTACAGCGGTGTGACCAAAATGCCCTCACGTGTGCCGCAGTCTTCCTCGCTGATCATGACCGCCTGAGCAACATCCACCAGCCGACGCGTCAGATAGCCGGCATCAGCGGTGCGCAAGGCAGTGTCTGCCAGACCCTTCCGAGCACCGTGAGTGGACACGAAGTACTCAAGCACATCGAGGCCTTCGTGGAAGTTGCTCTTGACCGGCAGAGCCTCGATAAGTCGCCCAAATGGGTCAGACATCAGGCCTCTCATACCGGAAATCTGGGAAATATGTGACCGATTGGCTCGTGCGCCCGAACTCATCATCATCCACAGCGGGTTGAAGGAGCCTATGTTTGAGAAGATATTGTCTGCGACTTGCTCCTTGGCCGTCTCCCATAGCTGCAGCACGATCTCTTCGCGCTCTTCCTCCACAATCTGCCCTGCTTCCTGGGCGCTATTAGTCGCGGCTACCTTCTTCTCCGTTTCCGCCAGAATCTTCGCGCGGTCTGTCGGCACATCGGTGTCGGAGACACAGATGCTCAAGCCGGAGCGGGTGGCGAATTGGAAGCCAAGAGATTTGATGATATCCAACAACTCTGCAGTGCGTGCCTGGCCGTAGATGTCGTAGCACTGGCGTACCAGTTTGCCCAACTCATCGCGGGCCACGTCACAATTGACAAACCGCATGTCTAGCGGCAGGTAGTGATTGAAAATCACACGGCCGACACTGGTATCGATCAGTTCGCGTTTCAGACCCAGTACAACAGTCGCCCCGAGGGGGAAGTAGCCACCGCGACACGCATTCACCAGGCGGCGTTTGATGCTTAGCAGTGCTGCCTCATTGCGCTCATCAGGCATCCGCGGAGTGCCGGGCAGCGGAGAGAACCACAGGTCCCACGGAGTGTCATCCTCTTCTTCCATGGCCTCTTCAGTCAGGGTGAAGCTGACCTCTCGAGGACGCGGAGGGTGCTCGTCGGCAACCACTTCGGTCATGATCCTGCGTATGTCCAGGCTCAGCTGCGGGTCCAGCTCCATGGACTTACCATTTTCATCTGTGGCCCGGAGGTATATCTGCGCAACGCGCGCCTGTATAGTAGCATGAAGATCAATCTGTCGGTGCTGGTAAGCCGTGATCACGGCCTCAGCAGTTGGGAAGTAGCGGCCAGATCCGGGGGCTTCAGGGTTCTGCTGTGTCATGTAGTAACAGCCCAGCACGACATCGTACTTAGGCGCACACACTGGCGAGCCGTCCGCAGGCTTGAACAGGTTTCGCGATGACAACATCAGCAGCCGTGCCTCTGCCTGAGCATAGGCCGAAAGTGGCACATGCACGGCCATCTGGTCACCATCGAAGTCAGCGTTGAAAGCCTCACATACCAGTGGGTGCAACTGAATAGCTTTGCCGTCAATCAGTACCGGCTCGAACGCCTGGATGCCCAAACGATGCAGTGTCGGGGCACGATTTAGCATCACAGGGTGATCTGCAATCACATCGTCAAGCGCGTCCCAAACCTCGGGCTGCAGACGATCCACCATCTTCTTGGCGACCTTGATGTTCTTGGTATGATCACGCTGCACCAGTCGGTTCATCACGAACGGTTTGAACAGCTCAAGAGCCATCTCTCTGGGCAAGCCACACTGATGGAGGTGCAACTCGGGCCCCACGACGATGACAGATCGGCCCGAATAGTCCACACGCTTGCCCAGCAAATTCTTGCGGAACCGTCCTTCCTTGCCCTTGAGCATATCGGACAGGGATTTGAGTGGACG
>LSQX01380691.1_pt1 | contig 18816 bp, 16 predicted proteins | sample 654561 | NCBI WGS metagenome assembly LSQX01 (sample SAMN04489861, study PRJNA283612) | anaerobic digester metagenome | isolation source: 4 biogas reactors fed with cattle manure at either 37C or 55C with and... | place: Denmark: Kongens Lyngby | collected 2014
CGCCTACCGCGTCCACGGCCCCTACGACCCGGCCAACGGCCACCGCTGCGACCCGAACAAGCTGCTCGTCGCCCCCTACGCCAAGGCATTCGACGGCGACTTCGACGGCCACACGTCGCTGTTCCGCTACGACATCGACGACCCGAGCCAGCGCAACACCGACGACAGCCTCGGCCACACCATGACCTCCGTGGTCATCAACCCCTTCTTCGACTGGGCCACCGACCGCCAGCCGAAGCACCCCTACTCCGAGACCGTCATCTACGAGGCCCACGTCAAGGGCCTGACCCAGCTCCACCCCGAGGTGTCCGAGGAGCTGCGCGGCACCTACGCCGGCCTGGCGCACCCGGCGATCATCAACTACCTGAAGGACCTCGGCGTCACCGCGATCGAGCTGATGCCGGTGCACCAGTTCGTGCAGGACCACCACCTGCTGGAGAAGGGGCTGCGCAACTACTGGGGCTACAACACCATCGGCTTCTTCGCGCCCTATTCGGGTTACTCGAGCTCCGGCGCCTTCGGACAGCAGGTGACCGAGTTTCGATCGATGGTCAAGACGCTCCATTCGGTCGGGATCGAGGTGATCCTCGACGTGGTGTACAACCACACGGCGGAGGGCAACCACCTGGGGCCCATCCTGTCGATGAAGGGGATCGCCAACGCCGCGTACTATCACCTGGTACACGACGATCCACGCTACTATATGGACTATACCGGCACCGGCAACAGCCTGCACATGGGCCGTTCGAACTCGCTGCAGCTGGTGATGGACTCGCTGCGCTACTGGGTGCTCGAGATGCACGTCGACGGTTTCCGCTTTGACCTGGCCGCCACGTTGGCCCGCGAGCTCCACGAGGTGGATCGGCTGGCGCCGTTCTTTGACATCATCCACCAGGACCCGGTGCTGAACGGGACCAAGCTCATCGCCGAGCCCTGGGACGTCGGCGAGGGGGGCTATCAGGTGGGGCGCTTTCCTCCCCAGTGGTCCGAGTGGAACGGCAAGTACCGCGACGCCATCCGCGACCACTGGCGGGCGGAGGGCAGCGTACTGGGCGAGTTGGCGCGGCGCTTTGTGGGCAGCCCCGACCTCTACGAGAACACCGGCCGCCGGCCCCACGCCAGCGTGAACTATGTGACCTCCCACGACGGGTTCACCCTCCACGACCTGGTCACCTACAACGAAAAGCACAACGAGGCCAACCCGGGGGGCAACGAAAGCGGCACCGACGACAACCGCTCCTGGAACTGCGGCGTCGAGGGAGAGACCGACGATTCGGAGATAAATGCGCTCCGCAGCCGGCAGAAGCGCAATTTCCTGACCACCCTGATGCTGTCTCAGGGCATCCCCATGCTCTTGGGGGGCGACGAGATCGGCCGCACCCAGGGCGGCAACAACGACGCCTACTGCCAGGATAACGAGATCTCCTGGTACGACTGGGAGCACGTGGATGAGGGGCTGCTCGACTATGCCGCGCGCCTGATCCGATTCCGCAAGGAGCACCCGGCCTTCCGGCGCCGGAACTGGTTCTACGGCCGCACCCTCCGTGGGGAGGGCGCCGAGGACGTCGGCTGGTACCGGCCCGATGGCTCGGAGATGTCGCAGGAGGACTGGGACACCGGCTATGCCCGGGCGCTCCAGGTGTACCTCTCCGGGCAGGGCGTCGGGCGCGACGAGCAGGGGCGGCCGCTCACTGATAACGACTTTTTGGTGCTGTTCAACGCCTCGGACGGGGCGATCGACTATGCGGTGCCCAAGCGCAAGAACCTGCATCGCTGGGAACGGGTGATCGATACGAACGACCCCGACCTGTGGGGCGCCGCAGACCAGCCCGTCCTGGGGGTCGGCGAGGAGGTCACCGTCGAGGCACATTCTATGGTGGTGTTGCAGCATGAACGATAATGGGATCATCGTCCCCCGCGCTACGTACCGCGTGCAGCTCAGCGAGGATTTCGACCTGGATCACGCCGCCGCGCTGGCCGACTATGTGGCGGCGCTGGGCATCAGCCACCTGTACACTTCTCCGTACCTCCAGGCCCTCAGCGCCCACGGGTACGACGTGACGGACTATCGCCGGGTGAGCGAGGCGATGGGCGGCGAGGCGGCCCGGCAGCAGCTCTGGCAGGCGCTCCGCGAACACGGCATGGGGCAGTTGCTGGACATCGTCCCGAACCACATGTCCACCGACGCCGGCCACAACCGACTGTGGTGGGACGTGTTGGAGAACGGCTCCTCCAGCCGCTTTGCCCTCTTCTTCGACGTGGACTGGACCCCCGAGCTCGAGCGCCTGCAGGGCAAGGTGCTGCTGCCCATCCTGGGCGAGCACTATGGCGTGGTCGTGGAGGAGGGCGGGCTCCGGCTGGAACGCCAGGGGCCCAGCCTGACGGTGGGCTATCACGAGCACCTCCTGCCGCTGGCGCCCGAGTCGCTGGCGCTCATCCTGCGGCCCGCCGCCGAGCGCACGGGCTCCGGGGAACTGGGGTTCGTTGCCGACGCCCTGGCCGGGCTGCCCGTCGGCACCGCCCCCGAGACCATCGCCCTGCGCCACCGCGACAAGGAAGCGCTGTTGGGCTTTCTCGAGCGCGTGCTGGCGTCGGATCGGGCGGCTGCGGCTGCCGTCGACGACACGCTGGCCGCCATCGCGCGCGACCCCGACCGCCTGGACGCCCTCCTGGAGGCTCAGTACTATCGCCTGGCCCACTGGCGCAGCGGGGGCAGCGACATCAACTACCGGCGCTTCTTCAACATCGCCGCCCTGGTGGGGATGCGCGTGGAGGATCAGCAGGTCTTCGAGTACACCCACGGGCTGGTGCTCTCCTGGGCCGAGAGCGGCCAGGTGGACGGCCTGCGGGTGGATCACGTCGACGGCCTGCGGGATCCCCTCGTCTACCTGCAGCGCCTCCGGGAAAAGGCCCCCGAGTGCTGGATCCTGGTGGAAAAGATCCTCGCCCCCGACGAGCCGCTCCCCCTAGAGTGGCCCGTCGCGGGCACCACCGGCTACGAGTTCGCCGCCCACGCCGGGGGGTTGTTCGTCGATCCCGCAGGCGAAGAGCCCCTCACCCGGCTGTACACCGCGTTCTCGGGCGTCGAGGAAGGCTATGACGAGATCGTCCGCCAGCGCAAGCGTCGCGTTCTTGGCGAGATGTTCGGCGACGAGGTGCGCCGCCTGACGGCTCTCCTTGGGGAGATCGCCCAGCGCCACCGCCGCTACCGGGATCTCGGCGAGACGGAGCAGCGCGAGGCCCTCCAGGAGTACCTGGCCAACCTCTCCGTCTACCGCACCTACGTGCGCCCGTGGACGGGCGAGGTGAACCAACGCGACGCTGCGGTGATCGAGGAGGCCCTGGCCCGCGCCGAGGAGCAGCGCCCCGATCTCCAGGAACGGGTCTGGCGCCTGCTGCGGCACATCCTCCTCCTGGAGTGGGAGGGCATCCTGGAGGGCGAGTTCGCCCTGCGGTCGCAACAACTCAGCGGGGCGGTCACCGCCACGGGGGTGGAGAACACCTCCTTTTACGTCTACAACCGGCTGGTGGCGCTGAACGAGGTGGGTGCCGAGCCGGACCGCTTTGGGGTCTCACCGGAGGACTTTCACGCGTACTGCCAGGGTGTGCAAACGGCCTGGCCCCAGACCATGCTCACCACCTCCACCCACGACACCAAACGGGGCGAGGACGTCCGCGCCCGGCTGTACCTCTTGTCCGAGATCCCCGCGGCCTGGGCCGAGGCCGTAGGGCGCTGGTCGGCGCACAACGAGCGCCACCGGCGGGACGGCCTCCCCGATCGCAACGCCGAATACCTCCTGTACCAGACCCTGGTGGGCGCCTGGCCCATCGATGCCGAGCGCCTGCGGGACTATATGCTCAAGGCGGCCCACGAGGCCAAGGAATGCACCTCCTGGCGGGCGCCCGATGACGAGTATGACGCCGCGCTGGGCGCCTTTTGCGATGCGCTGCTGGGCGATCGGGAGTTCGTCGCCGATCTGGAGGCCTTTATCGCGCCCCTCGTCGCGCCGGGGCGGATCAACAGCCTGGCCCAGACGCTCCTCAAGTACGTGGCCCCCGGCGTGCCGGACCTCTACCAGGGCAGCGAACTGTGGAACCTGGACCTGGTGGATCCCGACAACCGGCGGCCGGTGGACTATGGCCTGCGCCGCAGCCTCTTGCGCGAGATCGAGGAGGGTCTGCCCGTCGAGCGCATCGTGGCGCGCATGGACGAGGGGCTGCCCAAGCTGTACGTCATTCAGCGGGCGCTGAACCTGCGCCGCCGCCGGCCGGACCTGTTCGGCCCCGAGGCCGACTATCAGCCCCTGCAGGCCGAGGGCGCCAAGGCCGAGCACGTGGTGGCCCTGACTCGGGGCAACGGCCTGGTGGCCGTGGTGCCGCGGCTGGTGATGGGGCTGGGCGACGATTGGGGCGATACGGCGCTGGTGCTCCCGCCGGGAGACTGGCACAACGCCTTGACCGGGGAAACGGCCCATGGGAAAGTTCTGCTCGCCGAGCTGCTCGGCCTGTTCCCCGTGGCCCTGCTGAGCCAACAGGGGGTGAGAGCGTGACAGAGTTTCGCGTCTGGGCGCCGCGCGCCGAGCGGGTGGAACTGGACCTCGCCGGGGAGCGGACGCCGATGGAGCAAGAGGCCGGGGGATGGTGGGCGCTCGAGGCGCCCGGGGCGGATCACGGCACGGACTATGCCTTCCGGCTGGACGGCGGCCCGCCACGGCCCGACCCCCGCTCGGCCTGGCAGCCCCAGGGGGTACATGGGCCATCCCGGGTGCTGGACCACGGCCGATTCACCTGGACGGATCGCTTCTGGCAGCCGCGCCCCCTCTCCGCCGCGCTCCTCTACGAGGCCCACGTGGGCACCTTTAGCCCCGAGGGTACCTTTGAGGGGGTCGCGAGCAGGATCGATTACCTCGTGGACCTGGGCGTCACCCACCTGGAGTTGCTCCCCGTGGCCGAGTTCGCGGGGGAGCGCAACTGGGGCTATGACGGCGTGAACCTCTACGCCCCCCACCACACCTACGGCGGCCCCGAGGGACTCAAGCGCCTGGTGGACACCTGCCACGCCCGGGGCCTGGCCGTCATCCTCGACGTGGTGTACAACCACTTTGGCCCCGAAGGCGCCTACTGGAGCGACTTTGCCCCCTACCTCAGCGAGCAGCACGGCACCAGTTGGGGTAGCGGCGTGAACGTCGACGGCCCCGGGTCCGACGAGGTGCGCCGTTTCCTCATCGACAACGCGCTGATGTGGCTCCGCGACTATCACCTGGACGGCCTGCGCCTCGACGCGGTGCACTCGATCCACGACACCTCCGCCCTGCACTTTCTCGAGCAGCTGGCCACCGAGGTGGCGACCCTCGAGGGGCACGTGGGTCGCCACATGGTCCTGATCGCCGAATCGAACCGCAACGACCCCCGGGAGGTGACCCCCCGGGAGGCCGGCGGCTATGGCCTGGATGCCCAATGGAGCGACGACCTGCACCACACCATCCACGCGCTGCTCACCGGGGAACGGGCCGGCTACATCCAGGACTATGGCGAGATGGAGGACCTCACCAAGGTCTACCGCGAGGCGTATGTCTTTGACGGGCGCTACTCGGCAGGCCGCCAGCAATCCTACGGACGGCCCGCCCGGGGGTTGCCGGGCAGCCGCTTTGTGGTGTTCAGCCAGAACCACGACCAGGTGGGCAACCGCCCCTGGGGCGAGCGCCTGGGCCACCTGGTCGGCGCGGACAAGGCGCGCCTGGCGGCGGCGCTGGTGCTCTTTGCGCCCTACGTGCCGATGCTCTTCCAGGGCGAAGAGTGGCTGGCCGGGGCGCCGTTCCTCTTTTTCACCGACTATGGCGATGCCGGCCTGCGGGAACCCACCATCGAGGGGCGCCGCAAGCAGTCGGAGGAGTTTGGCTGGGGCAGCGAGGTGCCCGATCCCCAGGCCGAGGAGACCTTCCGCCGCTCGGTGCTGGATTGGGCGGAACAAGAGCGCGAGCCCCATGCCGGCGCCCTCGCCTGGTACCGCTCCCTCATCCGTCTCCGCTGCGCCTACCCGGAGCTCACCGACGGAGACCGGGAGGCCGTCCGCGCCCGCGACGGCGGCGCGGCGCGCTGGTTCACCGCCTCCCGCGGCCGCCTAACGCTGGCCTGCAACCTGGCCGAGGAGCCGCAAGTAGTGCCGCTGGGCGAGGGTAGGTCCTCGGAGATCCTCCTGGCCTCCGGCGAGGTGCAGGTAGGGCACGGCGCGGTGACGCTGGGTCCCGCGGGGGTGGCCATCCTGGGCCCCCGCAACTGATGTCCGCAGACAGAAAAGACCGCCGGGCCGGGAATGATTCCCGGCCCGGCGGCGCTCTGCGGTTGGATGGGCGTTCCCCTAGCGGCAGGCCACGTCGGTGATGAGCCACTGGCCGTCGCGCTCCGCCAGGCGCACGCTGAACCCGTGCGCCTCAAAGGAGGTCTCCACCTCCACCGCGGCCTCGCCCCCCTCCACCGTCGCCTCGGTCACCCGCACCTCGGTGGGGATGTCCTGGGCGCAGAGGAAGGGATCGTACCCGCCCCGGTCGAACCCGGCGATGATGCCGTCCACCTTCTCGACGAACTCGGGCGCCAGGAAGGGCATGTCGCGATAGGCCTCGGTGACCAGGAGGTTGCGGTGCTGGGAGGCCTCCAGGTACAGGTCGTAGAAGGCCAGCACCGTCTGCTCGGCCGTCAGGGGCGTCTGCTCAAAGGTGCAGACGGTATCGGCGATCTGCCAGGTTCCCGCCGGCCGCTCGAGCACCACGTCGAAATGGGAGGCCATCGGGTTGCCCGCGTACAGGGCGTCCATGGTGATGGTCGCCGCGTCCCCCGCCACGTCTACCTCCCCCACGGAGAGGCGGCCAGGGATGTCCTGGGCGCAGAGAAAGGGGTCGCCCCCACCCATCTCGCGGTTCTCCATCATGGCATCCACCTGGGCGACGAACCCCTCGGTGCGCTCGCTCCGGTCGCGGTAGGCGCCGTCCACCATGGCGTTGGCGCCCTCCTGGGCGTTATAGTCCAGGTACCAGTCGTAAAAGCCCTCGGCCACCGCCTCGGGGCCCGGCCCCTCGACCGCCTCGGTGGTGCCGGCCGTCACCGCGCAGCCCACGGCGCCCACGGCAATGGCCACCACCAAACCGACTCGCACCACCTGCTTGCCGAACCTCTCCCACATGGTATCTCCTCCGTTCGCGCTCACTCGAGAACCCTCGTGTCGACTGTTCCATCCGTCGTTCCGCGTCCTGCGCATCCTGCGCCTCCTGTGGTGATGGATGCCACGCATCCTCGTCTCGTTGCAGCCACATCCTACCGGAGGGCCGTGGCGGGCACATCGGGCGATCGGAGCATCTGGAGGATGGCAAAGGGTGGGATTCCCTTCTCCCCCGGATGGCCAGGTGGCGGAGGGTTCTGGAGGGCAACGAAAAACGGCCGCCCAAAGGCGGCCGCTAGAAGATGCTGGATGGGGAGAAGCGTGGAGCGCTAACCGTGGGACAGGAGCCCGATGGCATCCGCGGGCCAGTAGCGGAACCAGGCCTTGCCCAGGATGTCCGTGAGGGCCACCACGCCAAAGGAGCGCGAGTCGTTGCTGGAGGCGCGGTTATCCCCCAACACGAACACGTGCCCCTCGGGGATGCGCAGCGGCTTGAGGTAGCCGGTGGTCGGCTGGTCCAGATAGGGCTCGGCAAGGGGCTCGCCGTCCACGTACACCACGCCGTCGTGGATCTCGATCGTCTCGCCGGCCAGGCCGACGACGCGCTTGATCAGCGGGTGATCATAGCGCCCCTCTGGACGGCGCAACACGATGATGTCGCCCCGCATAGGGGGGTGAAACCGGTAGGAGATCTTTTCCATGATGATGCGCTGGTTGTTCTCCAGGTTGGGCTCCATGCTCAGCCCATCCACCCGCCGGGTTTGCCCCAGGAAGAGGTTCACCACCACGACGATGACCAGCGCGGGAAGCACCGCTTCCAGGAACTCGGTCAGCCACGACTTTTTTTTCTGCTCCTCGTCATCCATCAGCATTCCTCGGGCGTCACATGTCGGTGACGCATAGAAACGAGGCCCGCCGCAGGGCGGGCCTCGCCAGGATCTGCCGCCGCGCGACTAGCGACGGCCGCCGCCGCCGCCGCGACGGTCTCGACCGCCGCCGCCGCGCCCACCCGAGGGCGGACGGTCGCGCTCGCGCGCTTCCTCCAGGCTCCACCCTTCCAGGACGGCCTGCCGCGACAGGCGGATCTTGCCGCCCGGGTCGACGTCGGTGACCATCACCATCAGTTCGTCGCCGACCTGCACCACATCCTCGACGCTCGGCACGCGATAGTCGGCCAGCTGCGAGATGTGCACCAGGCCGTCCTGCCCGGGCAGGATCTCCACAAAGGCGCCGAACGGCTCCACGCGCACGACCTTGCCGGTGTAGATCTGGCCAAGGACGGGCGTCGCGGTGAGGCCGACGATCCGGCGGATCGCCTCCTTGGCACTGTCGCCATCCATCGAGCCGACGATGACGGTGCCGTCGTCGTCCACGTCGATGGTGACGCCGGTGTCCTCGATGATGCCGCGGATGTTCTTGCCACCGGGGCCGATGAGGGCGCCGATCTTTTCCACCGGGATCTTGAGCGTCTCCAGCCGCGGCGCGCTCTTGGAGAGCTCCTCACGCGGCTGGGCGATGGCGGCGTTCATCACCTCGAGGATCTGCAAGCGGGCCTCGCGGGAGCGGGTCAGCGTCTCCTCGACGATGGCGTCCTGCAGGCCGGTGATCTTGATATCCAGCTGGATGGCCGTGATGCCCTTGGCCGTCCCCGCCACCTTGAAATCCATGTCCCCGAGATGGTCCTCGAGGCCCTGGATGTCGGTGAGCACCGCAAAGCGGTCGCCCTCGGTGATGACGCCCATGGCAATGCCAGCCACCGCGGTGCGCACCGGCACGCCGGTATCCATCAGCGCGAGCGACGAGGCGCAGGTCGAAGCCATCGAGGTGGACCCGTTCGAGGAGAGCACCTCGGAGACTAGCCGGATGGTGTAGGGGAACTCTTCCGCCGCCGGCAGCACGGGCTTGATGGCCCGCTCGGCGAGGGCGCCGTGGCCGATCTCCCGGCGACGCGGCCCGCGCAGCGGGTAGGCCTCGCCGGTGGAAAAGGGCGGAAAGTTGTAGTGGTGCATAAAGCGCTTGGAAAAGTCGCCGCTGAGCGCCTCGATGGTCTGCTCGTCGGACGAGGTGCCCAGGGTGGCCGTGGTCAGCACCTGGGTCTCGCCGCGGCTAAAGAGGCCCGAGCCGTGGATGCGGGGGATCAACCCCACCTCGGCGTGTAGGGGCCGGATGGTGCGCAGGTCGCGACCGTCCACGCGGATGCCGGTATCCAGGATCCGCCGGCGCATGGCCTGCTTGAAGAGATGATCCCAGGCATCCGACACCATGGAGGGATCGGCGTCTGGGCCGAGCCGCTCGGTGATCTGCTGGCGGAGCTGGGCTTCCTGCTCCCTACGATCGGCGCGATCGGCGCCGGCCGCCACCAGTTCCTGGATGGCCGCACCCGCAAGGCTCTCCACCTGGGCCAGGACCTCGCGGTCCAACTCCTTGCGGACGCCGGGGTTCTTTTCCTTGCCGATCTCCTCGCCCATGCGGTTCTGCAAGGCGATGGCGTCCTGGATGGCGCGATGGGCGAGGCGGATGGCCTCCAGCATCTTGTCTTCCGGGAACTCGTTGGCGCCGGCCTCGATCATCAGCACGGATTCCGCCGTGCCAGCCACGGTGAGCTCCAGCTCGCTCTCATCCAACTGGGAGAGGAGGGGGTTCACCACGTACTCCCCATCGATGTAGCCGACCTTGCCGCCGGCCACGGGCCCCCCAAAGGGGATGTCCGAGATGGTCAGCGCGGCGGAGGCGCCGATCAGGGAGAGGGTCTCCAGGTCGTTCTCCTGGTCGGCGGAGAGGGTGGTGATGATGACCTGGACGTCGTTGCGATAGCCATCGGGAAAGAGGGGGCGCAGGGGGCGGTCTACGGAGCGGCAGAGGAGGATGGCCTCGGTAGAGGGCCGCCCCTCGCGCTTGAAAAAGCCGCCCGGGATGCGACCCGCGGCGTAGCGCCGCTCTTCATAGTCGACGGTCAGCGGAAAAAAGTCCACGCCCTCGCGGGGCGCGTTGGAGGCGGTGGCGGTGACCAGCACCATGCCGTCTCCCATGCGGACGGTAACGGCGCCGCCGGCCTGCCAGGCCAGCCTACCGGTTTCGACGACCACCTCGCGGCCGCCGAGCGTCGTCCGGTACTCACGTATCTCGTGCATCACAAGACCTTTCCTTCCTGGTCAGCGGGAAAGGTCCAGGCGGAATTGCTCAGGGACTGGGGCCTGCGCCGCGCGTCGCAACGAGCGACGCAGGCCCCAATTCCTGGCAACGCCATCCTGGACGAATCCCACCACCATGATCCGGCGAGCCTATCCCACCGGATGAGACGCTAACAAAAAAGAGCAAGTGGCCACTGTCTCGCCATCTGCTCTTTGTGCCGAAGGATGGGTGTATCGAGTTCCGCATGCGCGCACCGACGGGTGCCGTGCAGCACGCAGATCAGCGGCGGAGCCCTAGCCTGGCCAGAACTTCCCGATACTTGCCCTCATCCTTTTTGCTGAGGTAGTTCAGGTGGCGGCGACGTTGCCCGACGAGCTTGAGGAGACCCCGACGCGAATGCTCGTCGTGCTTGTGCTCCTTGAGATGATCGGTCAGCCGGCTGATTCGCTCGCTCAGGTTCGCAATCTGTACCTCAGGAGAGCCGGTATCTTGCGCATGCCGTCCGTAATTGTCTACGGTGGACGCTTTCTCGGTCTTGGTCAGCGCCATGTATACCCTTCCTCTTGCCGTGTTAACGCTAGACGCGATTATAGCACAAGGGCCCCTTGGCGCCAAATCGAGCAGCCGTCGGCTTTGCGGCCAGACGGTGGAAATGTCGGCAGCGGCGTCACTCCCCGGCGGCAGATCGGATAAAGGTGCCGGCCTGCAGCTCGGCACGCGCCTGTCGCAACTCATCCGGGGTGTTCATGACGATCGGGCCGCCCCAGGCAACCGGCTCGCGCAGCGGGCGCGCCGCGAGAAGCAGAAAGCGCATGCCCTCCGCTGCCGACCTGGCGAGGAACGTGCTTCCAGGCGTCATGAGCGCCGCCCGGTGACCGCCGATCGGCGGCCCCTCGCCGTCGCCGAGCCGACCGGCCCCTGCGATCACGTAAGCAAACACGGTGGCCTCTGGGTCCGTTTGCAGCCTCCACTGCGCCTCGGAGCGCATGGTGACATCGAGGTACAGGGTCTCGACATAGTCTCCCTGTGTGGCGCCCGCGACGTCGCCATAGTGTCCCGACAGCACGCCGACCGTACACCCCTCCTCCTGCACGCGAGGAATCGCTTCGGGCTGCAAATCCCGGTACTGCGGGGCAGTCATCTTGTCCTTGCGCGGCAGGTTGATCCAGAGCTGTGTGCCGAGAAGGCGGGGCGCGGCCTGGGGCATCTCCTGGTGCAGGATCCCACTGCCGGCCGTCATCCACTGGCAGGCGCCATCTACGATGCGACCGCTGTTCCCCAGACTGTCGCCGTGTTCGATGTCTCCGTGGATCAGGTAGGTGACCGTCTCGATGCCTCGGTGGGGGTGCCAGGGAAATCCCTTGATGTACTCGACGGGGTCTATGGAGTCGAAAGCGTCGAGGAGCAGGAACGGATCGAACTCCTGTACGTCGGCATGCCCGACAACCCGAACCAGCTTGACCCCGGCCCCATCGTACTGCGTGCTACCTGCGACGATGCGGCGGATCCCGCGTACCTGTGTCATCTGCTCTGCTTCCTCTCCCCGCACGGCGTCGCCCGCTCCACCAAGGTCACGTGGACGCCATCTCCCGGCCCCTTGCCGATCTGGACGTGGAAATCCTTACGAACCCCGAGGATGCGGCCCCGGGGTACCCATCCGCAGCAGGCTGCCATCGCAGGGCCCGCCGTCAAACGTAGCACGGGTAGGCACCCGGCCTCGCCCGAACTCGGCGCGAACGTCGAACGGGGTATCGATGCCGGGCACTCCCTGGATCACCGCGTCAAACGAATAGGTTCTGCCGATCCAGCGCCCCCAGGGTCCGAACCACACTAAAAGATCATGACGAACGTCCCCGCGGCGATCAGCACGCCGCCGATGACGCTCTTGGTGGTGGCCGGCTCCTTGAGGAGGATAAAGGCGAGCACGATGGTGATCACGACGCTGAACTTGTCGATGGGCACCACGCGGGACACGTCTCCCATCTGGATGGCCCGAAAGTAGAACAGCCAGGAGATCCCGGTGGCCACGCCCGACGCAACGAGAAAGAGCAGGCTCCGCGAGGTAATCGCCCGCACGCCGTTCTGGGCGCCGGTAAGGAACACCATCCCCCACGCCAGCACCAGCACCACGGCGGTGCGGATCGCCGTGGCCAGGTTCGAGTCGACGTCCGCAATGCCGATCTTGGCCAGGATGGACGTCAGCGCGGCGAACACCGCCGAGAGCACGGCATAGAGAGCCCACACGATAGAACCCCCATCAGGTGTAGCCGAGCACGCGCCGCTTGGCCAGTAGAACGTAGGCGCTGGCGGCGAGGAGCGCGACGATGGACACCACGACGGTGGCGATCACCGCACCGTACTGCCCGGCGAACCCCTCCGCCGAGGTGTGCTTGATCAGGATGCCGGCATACGCCCAGACGATGACCAGGCCATAGGCGACGTCCGCCTTGTTCAGGATGGTGGCGACGGCGATCGCCAGACCCACCAGGAGCACGAGAACGGTCCACACCGGCTCAGAGAGCCCAAACCCGTCCCAGCCGAGGCTCACGAGGAGCGTGGTAGCGTTCGCAATGGTAGCCACGGTGATCCAGCCCACGTACACGCTAAAGGGCAGCCGCGCCAGGACCCGCTCCCGGGTGCTCATCTCCCGCCTGCTGAGCGTCTGGATGATGGCCAGAAGGCACCCCAGGAGCACCAGCATCAGCACCATAGAAATCGCTATCAAGTCATAGTGCCAGGCGAATATCCACGCGGCGTTCGCCAGCGAGGAGATGAAAAAGTACAGGGAGACGCGGTCCACGACCTCCTCGGAGAGCCGGGCCTCGCGCCCCCGGAACAGGCCGAGTTGGTAGAGGGTGTAGAGGCCCGTGAGAAGATAGATCAGGCCCCAGATGGAGAAGGTCAAGCCGGCGGGCGCAAAGAGGTTCGGGTAGGAATCCGACACCTCACCGGTCGGGACGCCATTGATGGGCAAGATGTTGGCCAGGGCGTTCACGACAATCATGACGATGTACGCCGCGGCGGCAGCCCATCGAAGGGGGGTACGCACTGTTCGAGTATCCATTCCCATGCCTCCACTGCACGCAGAATCCAAGAGCACAACACGACGCAATTAGGAGACAGCCACGCGCGCCGCCCTACGGCAGATGGGAGCATGTGGAGGGCATGTGGAGGGCATGTGGAGAAGGAAAGTGGCACAAGCCGTACGGACACGCGGCCCGGCGAGCCGGTTCCCGCGGCAGTCGGTGGCCGAGGCGCGGCTCCGGGTCGAGTATACCCCCGTCCACCGGGAGTGTACAGCGACAAATGTCGCATTGCCTCCCTCGCTCGTGCGGGAGACGCGGCTCAGACGTTCTCGGGATTCAGGCTGAGGTTATAGTAGTTCAGATCGGTGCGCTGCTCCCAGCCCAGCGCCTGCCAAAAGCCGTTGCCGGTCTCGTTGGCGCCAAACACCACCAGGGCCACCTTGTGGATCCCCTCCTGCCGCATGGCCCGGCACACCGCGTCGACCAGGGCCCGGCCGATGCCCCGGCCGCGGCGCTCGGTGCGCACGGTGGTGTGGTAGATGAACCCGCGGCGCCCATCATGCCCGCCGAGGATGGCGCCGACCACCTCTTCCTCTTCGAGGGCGACGAAACAGGTGCTGGGGTTGCGCCGGAGAAAGCGGTCGATGCCGGCCTCCGAGTCGTCTAGGCTGCGCATGCCAACCCCCGGCGTCTCGGCCCACAGGCGGTAGACGGCCCGGTAGTCGGCGATGGTCATCGGGCGAATGTTCATGGCGTTGTCCTCTGGAGAGCAGAATCTACCACGGATGTCACGGAGGAACGGATTCCACCGATTCCTGGAGGGTCAGATCAGCCCAGTGCTCAAGCGAGACCGCTCGACCAGGGCCGAGATGAGCAAGAGTCATGGCGCCGAGCCCGCCCTCGCCTCCACCCCTCCCCCATCCGTGGAATCCGTCCCTCCGTGGCATCCGTGGTGAGAGATCACCCGGCGGACCAGCGGGCCCGCCACTCGTCGCGGGTCAGCGAGTAGCAGACGGCATCGTACACCGTGCCGTCGTAGATCTGCGACGCCTGGCGCAGCGTGCCCTCGTAGCAAAAGCCGCACTTTTCCACCACCCGCCGGGACCGCTCGTTGTGGGGATAGTGGACGACCGTGAGGAGGTCCAGCCAGAGCGCCTCAAAGGCGTATTCCACCACGCGCCGGGCCGCCTCGGTCATCAGCCCCTGCCCCCAGTAGTCCGCGGAGAGGACGTACCCCAGGGCGCGGACCTTCAGGGTGGTGACGCTGGAGCGTAGGTCGTCGGGGTGCAGGCCCACCGAGCCGATCACCTTGCCGTCTTCCTTGTGGACAAGGGCCCAGGTCTCCCCCTTTTCCATCAGGCTGTGCAGGATGGCCCGCGACGTCTCCCGATCGGCGTGGGGCTCCCAGCCGGCGGCGGGGCCCACGTCGGGGTGGCGACAGTACGCGTGGAAATCGTCGAGGTCCTCCTCGCGCCAGGCGCGCAGGATGACGCGCTCGGTCTCCAGGGTCTCCATCGGGCACTCCTTTCCGGGCGAGGCTCCTGACGGACGCCCGCGCCGCAGGACGAATCGCTCCGTGGGGTGGCCGAACTCGACGGTGAGGCCGTCGGGACGGAAACCGAACCGCCCGTACAGCGCCCGGGGCGCCGCGCCCCGGGGATCCTCCTCCCGGAAGGTCGTCACGGTGACGTCGGCATCATCCGGCAGGGCGGCCAGCATCCGGGCGACGAGGGCGGAGGCGATCCCGCGGCGGCGGTGGTCGGGATGCACCGCCAGGCAGGAGAGCACCGCCCGGCGCGGCGAGTAGAGCAGCGCGCCGACGATCTCCTCGCCGCAGGTGGCGCAGAGCGCCGTGCCCCGCCGGATGTTCTTCTCCAGCGTCTGGCGATAGGCCGCCAGGGCCCCGGCCGTCTCGAGCCCCGGGAACTCGTCCCGCACGAGCGTCACGAGGTCCATCCAGGCGGCCGCGTCGGCCGGTTCTGCTGCCCGCACGGTGTACTCGCCCACGCTTACCTCGGGCCCAGCCGGCGCCAGAGTGCTCCGGCGCCGGCTGGATGGTCACTAGAAGCAGTCGGCGTAGCCCATCTTGCGCAGGTTCTCGGCCGAAATGCGCAGGCTCTCCAACGGGTCGCGGCCGTAGGTCTGGTCCTGCTCGATGATCAGGTACTGGGCGCCGCTCTCCAGGCCGGCCTCGATGATCGCCGGCATGTCCAGCGTGCCCTCGCCCACCTCGGCGAACTGCACCAGCTCGGCCATCGCCTGGCGCATGTCGCCGCCCATGGTCAGTTGCCCGATCCGATAGTCCTTCAGGTGCAGGAGCTTGACCCGGCCGTCGTAGGTGCGCACGAACTTGGCCGGGTCCATCCCGCCGCGCCAGATCCAGTGCACGTCCAGCTCAAAGCCGATCTTGCGCGAGTTGTCGCGGATGATGTCCAGCGCGAACTGGCCATCGTAGCGGACGAACTCAAAGTGGTGGGTGTGATAGTAGAACGAGATGCCGTCCTGGGCGAGGCGGTCCGACATGGCGTCCGCCTTATTGGCGAACTCGATGAGGCCCTCCTTGGAGCCCAGGTACTGGATGGGCAGCATGCCCATCCGCAAGAAGGAGCAGTCCAGTGCTTTCGCGTCGGCCACGATCTTGTCATAGTCCTCGGCGAGGTTCTCCATCCGCGGCATGTTGGGCCGCCCGGGCGCCCCGGCAGGGCGGCCGGAAGGCTCCAGGCCGGCGGACATGGCCGCCACCTCGATGCCGAAATCGTCGCAGGCCCGCCGGATCTCCGCCACGTTCTCCGGCGTCATGGCCAGCTGGGAGATCTCTACCGACGAGTAGCCGATATCCTTCAGAGAGCGAAAAGTCTCATAGATGCCCTGGTCCTGAAAGTTCTGCTTGAGCATCATGACGATGACGCCGATTTTGGCCCTGGCCATGGGGATGCCTCCTGGTTACTAACGGGTAGGGTATTTGCCTTCTTGTGCAATGCGCTTGTTCAGTTCCGACAGGAACAGGTCCTCGTCGAGGGGCAGTTCCACCTCTCGCCCGAGCCACGTGGAGAGGAGGATAGCGTTGGCCACCTCGACGCCGTGGATCCCGTCGGCGCCCGAGGCCACCAAGGGCTCGTTCTCCACGATGTGCGCAGCAAAGTCGGTGAGCACCTTGGTGTGCTGGGTGCCCATCAGGCGCTCGCGGGAGAACTCGATGACCTCCTCGTCGTACAGGGCGTTCTCCCCGCCGCCGCGGGCGCTCATGAACAGCGCCCGGACGTCCTGGGAGGTCATCGTGGCGTTCATCTCGTTCTCGCTGGTCTTGAGCCGCTTGACCACCGCGCGGTTCGAGTTGTCCACCACGATCTTGCCGCCATCACAGAGGATCTCCAGGCGGTCGGTGCCCAGGATGTCGTGGGTGCAGGTGATGAACACGCCGGTGGCGTCGCCATAGTCAAAGAGCGCGGTAGCCTCGTCCTCGGTGGCGATATCCCGCCGGTAGCCGAACTTGCAGAGGGAGAACACCTTTTTCGGCATCCCGCAGATCCACTGCATGAGGTCCAGCTGGTGGGGCGCCTGGTTCACCAGCACGCCGCCGCCCTCGCCGCCCCAGGTGGCGCGCCAGGCGCTCTGGTCATAGTAGGCCTGGGGCCGCCACCAGGTGGTGATGATCCAGTTGGCCCGGCGCATGGCCCCCAGCTCCCCGGAATCCATGATCTCCTTGATCCGGATGTACAGGGGGTTGGTGCGCTGGTTGAACATAATGGCGTAGGTGAGCTCGGGATGCGCCGCGGCGACCGCGTTCAGGTCGCGCACCTGCTTGGTATAGACGCCGGCCGGCTTTTCCACCAGGGCGTGGACGCCGTGCTCGAGGGCATAGATGGCGACCTCCGGGTGCAGGTAGTGCGGCAGGGTGGTGACCACGGCGTCTACCGTACCGCTGGTGATCATCTCCCGGTAGTCGGTAAAGAACGGGGTATCGGAATAGTGCTCGGCGGCCAGGGCCTGTTTGGCGGGGTCCACGTCGCAGATCGCTCCGAGGACCATGCCGGGGATCTGGGGCCCCTCGGGCCCCCGTGCGGGGCCGGGACCACCCTCCCGGGGCGAGATGCCGGTGAGTAGTGTAGCGTACAGGCCGCCCTGCGCGCCGAGACCCACGATACCCATGCGGACGTGTTCCATGGCCGATCCCTCCTTGGCTGCGGTTCTCACTCGGAACGTATCGCTGCGTCACACCGGAGCGTCGCGAGTGTAGGCCATCGGATCGGCCGCGTCAATCGCTCCGGGCGCGGACCGGGTCATACGCATGGCGGCCAGGGAACGCCGCCCGGGCCAGCGCGGTGATCCGCCGGACAAAGGCCTCCTTGGCGTCCGTGTACCCGTCGCGGTCGTGCTCGTAGCGCGTGGCCAGGTCCGCCTTGAGCGCGGCGTACTCGGCGGCCACCTCGGGATGGGCGCTCAGGTAATCGCGAAAATAGGGCTCGTCCCAGTCGCCGGGGTAGCGGACGTGGAGATGGTAGACCTGCCCGCAAAAGCCTTGCGGCGTATAGCCCTTGAGGAACATCATGTGCGGCGGGGGCTTACGCGGCTGCGGGCAGAGCCGGTAGCCGACCTCGGCCAGCGCGGCCGGCAGCCGGTCGGGGTCACTCTCCGGATCGATCTCCAGGAGGATGTCGATGGTGGGCTTGGCCAGCAACCCCGGGACGGCGGTCGAGCCGATGTGGTCGATCCGGGCGATCTGCCCGGGGCCGAGGGCCTCCTCGATGAGGGCTCGTTCCTGCCGGTAGCGCTCCGCCCACGCCGGGTCGTGGGGGCAGAGGATGATCGGGAACAGGCGCCAGAGCTGCTCGTTGGTCAGGGTGCCGAGATCATCGGCCATGGCAGTCCTCCTGTGAATGGCTTGGGGTGGTGGGGAGTCCGAGGACGCAGCCAAGTGTCAGGCCGCCCCTGACTCTAGCGTAGGCCGTACAGGCCCAGTGGATCCGTCCGCAGCGCTTCCTCGTACAGCCCCACCACATCGCGCACGACGAACGACATGCACTTGCACGGCCCGATCATCGTGTCGCGGATGAACCCGCGGCGATAGGCCTCGTCCTGGATCCTGTACCAGGCCCGCACGGGAGGCATGCCCGTCTCGATGTACCACTCGTCAGCCGGGTAGTGCCGGAGCACCCCCTCCGGCGGCTCAAAGGTACGCCGGACCGCCGCGGGGAGGCCGGACTCCACATAGTGCATGGCGGAGAGGCGGTAGATGTCCACGCCGAGGAGCAGGCCGAGGCCGCCGGTGTCGATCAGGCGCCGAAGGCCCTGGCTGTGCGCCTCCCGGTCGCGGCCCCAGGCGGCCACCCGGTGCAGGCCAACGCCGGTGAGGACGTCGGGCCGCCGGCGGAACGTATCGGCGATGATGCCCATGCCGCTCGGTTCCGTGTGGTCGGGGGGCAGGATGCGCAGCTTGAGCGTCAGGCCGCGGGCGACGTCCAGCGGCGTGAGTGGCTGGGGGGGCGAGTAGAGAAAGGCGGGCAT
>LSQX01270421.1_pt1 | contig 18812 bp, 26 predicted proteins | sample 654561 | NCBI WGS metagenome assembly LSQX01 (sample SAMN04489861, study PRJNA283612) | anaerobic digester metagenome | isolation source: 4 biogas reactors fed with cattle manure at either 37C or 55C with and... | place: Denmark: Kongens Lyngby | collected 2014
TGTGCCCCGCAGGTATCGGCTCCCACTTCAAGCCACTTTCGGTTGTGCTGTCAGCGACTAACATGTAGTTGTTAGTGCCTTTTGCAAGTACTACAGGCATACCATCGGCTTTTGCTGAGAGCAAACCCCCTTTTTTTATGTTTATGAATCGTTCCTGAAACTCAACGCCATCGGCAGACATGTTTTGCGGAACTACTATATCATATTTCGCCATTATTCTTCTCTCCTATTGTTTATTTTTTATTCTGTTTCTTTGAAATACAATTTGAATGGTATTTTTATGTTTTCCTTCATTTTAATAGCCATATCCACGATGTTTAATATGTCGTCGTGGGAAAGCACTACGCCACAAAAGATGTCTTTCTCTGAGCACATTTCGTTTATCCGGTTTTCAAGATCTGTTACCATTGCATCTTCCTCTTCAATTGCTGTTTTCAGATCCTCCTCTGCCTTGTTTAAACGCTCTGTTGCCTCTTTATACACTCTTTCTGCTTCCTGCGAGTGCTCCAGCACCTCTTTTTTAAGCTGTACTGTTTTCCGTTTGTTCTTTTTTACTTCTGTTTTTACTTTTTCTAATTCTGACATGGTGTTACGTATATAAGTTAATTTCCGAATTTTCTCTTTAAATTCTTTTCCATCTTCCGGGTCTGTCATTATATTACATATATTAGCGGTGAACGTTTCCATCGTGCCTGCCCTGAGGCTCCTGCCTCTACGCATACATAAAAATAGTCGTCGTCAATGGCTATATCAAATAAATTGCCTGCATGAACAGACGATGACTTTGTGGCATACTCAATTTCAAATGAGGGCAGGGCATACAGGTTATTCCAGGTAGTTTCGTGTTCGTACTTCCACTGCAGCATATTATCCTTAACCCTAAATTGCACCTTGCCGGCAGTGGTTCCCCCACATGCCATCCAGTGCATGAAGCCTGCAGCATAAGCAAGTGAGAGCGAATCGTCAGTCTGCATTACAATTTCGTCAACATATGGCAGAATCCGCAATGGCATGTTTGCTTCAAGCTCATGTGTAATGCTGCTCAGTACATCTCTGTTTGCAAGATATACAATGAACACAGCTTCGGGGTTCTGATACTCCTGCAGCGCGATATCCCAGATGGTTTGCCCTTCGGCTACATGTATTATCTTAATATTTTGCATTTATGGTTATTTTTGAACCCTCAAGTTTAATACTTTGCACTTCCATGCCATCAGCCGTAAACTGATGTTTAATTTCGGCTTTAAGCCCCCCTGTGGTTTCGGCATTTACCCAGCCCTGCAAGCCCACACCAGTGCCGGGACTATGCAGTATGTTTCCCGGATTTGTGAGCAGCAGCAATAACTGGTTTTGCGATGTAGGGTTGCCGGCTGCAAAATCGCCATCCTCAATCACGAGGTCGTAAGTGGTGCTGTCAATTAAAACGTCAGTGGGCATATTATTAAGTTTTACTCGCTGGCAATAAGTAAAATTGATTTTTTCAGTCCTGTAAGCTGTGTTCCGATGTTCACATAACCGGGATTTGATATTTCGGCCACTATTTTAGCCCAGTAATCGGGGTTGTGTTGCCCAGGAATCACAAATATACCATACGTTACTCCTGTGGCTGTGAAATACCCTCCTATCGGCTCCTGAGGGTCAAAAGGAACGAGTGTTCGTACATTAATAAGTACCAGATCGCCAACCTTTACATTATACAATATCTGATCCTGTGCCAAGTCGTCAAGCGCATAGGGCAGGGCAGCAAATTCGTAAAATCCGATAGTATCGCTACTTGCGACACGTATGTCAAGAGCTATCTGGCTGCATTGCTCGCGGTTTTTCTCAAAATATTCAGTAGTAATTTCGGCATATGGCTTTAACATGTCTTGCTGTATGTCCATTACGGATACACGAGCCTGGTTTTCCAGCACATAGTTATGATCGTCTGTTGTCCAGTTTATGCCTGGCGTTCTTAGATATTCTCTTCCGAATTGTTTTGCAACCCAGTCTTCGCCGCGTTCGTAAAGCTCAGCAAGCTGGTAGCGCGAGATTGCGGGTGGTTTTGCGTCAGGTGGTTTTATTAGTTGTGTAGGGGGTTTTTGGCGGTCGAAGCCTTCATTTTCTTTGGTACAAGAAAATAATACAGCAGTTGTAACTGTAAGAACAGCCATAGCTGCAACAATGAAGTTAATCAAATACTTGCGTTTCATTTTTTTTAATTTTAAGGTTACACATTAATTATTCAAAAAGTTGGTTTACATATTGGTCAATTCTTTCAAATTTTGTAATTGTTACCGGATCAAAAGGCATTAAGCCGTCTGAAGTGGTAACTTTTGCAGATTTCAGTTCCTTTACAATCTGGTTTAAAATGGTCTTCAAAGACATTTCAGCATTCTTTATTACAAATTTTCCGTCAATACTCATCACTACTTTCTCCACTTCGCTCACCATGCTCACAAAATAAGTGTCACTTTCAGGTGCAATTGGGCTAAGTATTACCCACGATTTTGCACGAGGCACAATTACAAGCCTGTTTCCTGATGCATCAACCGTAGCCCGCAGGCGAACGTTGTAGTATTTGTAGCCGTTGCTTTCGGCAATACATTCGTTTTCATCGGCACTTACTACCTGTGCAGGTAATGAGTGCTCGGCTCGCGTAAGCTGGTAAAGTGCTTCTTGTATTTGCCTTAGTTCTTTGCTCATTGTTTACATTTTAATACCAAGCTCCACTTCGCGGCGTGTGCCGGAGGTGCCGTAAGTTGTTTTCACACTTTCAACGTAATATGTGCCTGATCTCTCATCAAAAAGGCTGTCAGTAAGTTGTGCTTTGTAGCCCGGTTCGCACTGAGGTATAAGAAGTGTTGTTATTTTCCCCTCGTACCCGTCAAATTTCAGTTCATCAAGTTTTTGTTTAGCAATTTTTGTGAGTTCAGCCTGGCTTTTAATATTGTAGAAATTCAGGGTACGAATAGCGCCTCCCTCGTCTCCTATTTCCACCTCAGTACGTGTGTTGTTGTTATGGATGCTGATGGCTTTGATCTTTATTTTAACATCATCGCGATTTCTCCATTTCAGATCCGTTGCACTTACAACATTTGAGTTTTTGCCATTGATATTATACTTTACAAATCCGGACTGCTGTGTGTATGCCAGTCCGACATACAAAGCCCCGTCGGGCTGAATATATGCCCTCAACCCAAATTCATCTGCAAGCTTTTGCAATGCAAATGCACCATCAACATCATTCAACCCGAACGGAGACAATGTTATAAGAGGAATATTGCCCGCAACCGGTATCCCTGTGTCTTTCACAATTTCGTTAACAACCTGCTTCAGCGTTACACTTTGCCAGCTTTTTTTGATATTCTTTCGGCGAAGTAGATAAATAGCATCTTCGCATACAATTTCAAGCGGCTGACCTACATTTATTCGCTTCACATAGCCGGTAAACTCAGTTTTGTCGTACACATTTCTGTATATGAGCCTTATTTTAACCTTGTCGCCAGGGTTAAACCGCTTTGCAGTCTCAACCGTTGTGCCTGCCTTGCCGTTTTCTGCAATACGGGCAGTGAGTGGCAGCTTTATGCGTGCAATGTCTTGCACAACGGCAGTGCTGCGTTCAATCACTACCTCGTGGCACCTGGTGAAGGTGTAAGCTCCTATTGTTATATGTACTCCGGTTTCAAACGTCATTGTATGATGAGTAAAAAGTCCTCGTCGCTAATAAGTTCAATTTCATATGCCTGGCTGTATGGTTTGCCCTGCATTGGCAGCCATGTCAGGCTTGTTATTACCACATTTCTTATTAAAAAAACGTTGTTGAGCATGTAATTGATGATGCGTATTGCTTTGTTTTTGTCGTAAAGCTGCTGTATGAACTCGCAGTCGTCCTCCGGATAGCCCGATTTTGTGTAGTCAATGCACAGCCCACGGATGTTTATTTTCCAATCATCAGTGTTTATGATCTCTTTCACAGTGCCTCGGCGGGTATTGCCTGCCAGTGTGGTTTCCACAATATTTTTGCGGGTAGAGCAGGTAATGATAGGCTCATCAGGGAGCTGCACAACGCTTCCGTCAACGTTAAATCCTGTGGGCATATATAAAGGAGTGCCTGCCAGTGATTTTATGAAAGGCAGGTTTTCAGTATATTTTGAGTGGTCTTTAACAGTGACAGGGTTTTCGAGTTCAAAATTTATGTTTTCTATCTTGTCGTTATCCTTTGGCTTCTCAAAGTCGTCACCTTTATCCACAGACTGAGGCAGAGGCCTGAACGGGAATGGCACGCCGCGATACCCGAAAGCAGCCTGATAGAGCATATTTATTTCATATTGTGTTATCATCAGTGTGCGGGTATTCGGTTCAAACTATTAATAACATCGAGCAGTGTTGAAAGTATTTCATCCTTCACACTTGAAATTGACTGTCCGTGCTGCTGATTAACTGTGAAAGCCTCTATCATTTTATGAATTGTAACGTTTATGTTGGTTTCGCGTGATCCTCCGGAGCTAATGCTTTTAATACCTTCCTGAACCACCGTTGCATTTGGTGCACCGGGCATTTCGGGCATTTTGGGCATGTTGAGCGCAGCGCTCATGTCCGGGTCCATAGCGCTGTCCTTAGTGTCGTCGAGTTTTTTCTTAAATATTCCCAGTTTTTTGATCACCAGTACAATGGCGCTTACCAGTGCCATAACTCCCGCCACTATCCAGCCTATGGGGTTTGATTTCATAGCTATATTGAGAGCCCATATTGCTTTTGTGAACAGCAGGGTTTTAATGGTGAGTATGGTGTCCCACAGTGCTTTTATCTTTGATGCAATCACAAGGCGGTTAACCCAGAGGAAATTGGCAGCCAGCCCTGATGCCAGAGACATGAGAGCTATTGCAAACAACTCGGCATACACATTACCTTCCTGCAATGCCTGCATGAAGTTGTAAAGCCATCCCGTTACCATTACTATCAGGTTTATCATCCATTCAAGGGGAGGTGTTATCACTGAAATTGCGAACACAATGGCAGATGCTATTGCACCTACTATCTCCTTTATTTTCTCTGCATTTTGCTCAAAGAACACGATGATGCTTTCAATTATCTCCTGAATTTTCTCTCTTACCGGCAGCAGAGTAGCCTGTATGTGCATGTACAACTGCCCAACGCGTTCGTTCAGGTTGCCCGTATTGTTTGCAGCCTGCTTAAGCTGCCCTTCAGGAGTGGCAGCCAGGGCTTTGTTAACCCCTCCTACGTATTGCTGCAGCACCTGGGCAAGCATTGCCGTTCGCTGTGCTTCGGTGCCGTATTTCAGTACGTTTTCCTGAGCTTCGTCGAAACGGTAGCCATAGCGGCTCAGTGCCCCTACCTGCCCGTCGAGCACCTTGCCCATCATGGAGGCTATTGTAACAGCCTGCTCCTGCGTGGCATTAAGCCCGTATTGCTGTGCAAGCATGTCGTTCATTGCCGGCAGCAATCGTTCAAGGCTTTCGCGTTTGGTAACGTATGATGCGAGTTCCTGGGCGCCTGCCAGTTGAACTTCGTCGCCTATCACACCAAGTTTCTGCTGAGCACTTGCAAGACTAAGTATTGCCTTCACATCGCCCTCGGTAGCATTCATGGTGTTGCGCATAATGGCAGCGAGTTTTGTTTCTTCCACTGCCTGCTCCTTGTATGCTCCTGTGCTTTGTTTCAGATACGAGTTGAGCTGTCTTACACCTATGGCAAGCAAAACCAGAGGGTTTCTCAGCATATTGAGTATTGGAATCTGCTGTTTAAGGCTTGAGAACCAGTTTCTAATGCCGGTGGATTCTATGTTATTAAGCCTGTTTATCTGTCTTTCAAGCTTAGCAATCTCACCGTTGATGATCTTCAGGTCTTTTTTATTTGAAGCAGGGATCCATTCTTTCTCAGCTTTAAGGAGTGCCACCTGCTGGCTAAGGGTGCCAATGCTGACACCCATACTGCCCATTGCATTTTGAACTTTACGCGTCTGGCTTTCTAATTTTGAAAATACATCAAGAGCCTCCTCAGAGTTAACACCAATTTTGTTTAACTTTGTGGACAGCTCGTCCTGCAGGCTCAGTGTATATTCAAGAATATTTGCCATGATTACGTTTCTAGTTCTTTACCTTGTGTTTTTGTTGTTTATCTGGGTGTGTTTTTCACTTGTGAAGCATCTGCCAAAGTTTTTGGTTTTTGTTGTTTATCTTGTAAGCCTGCCCGTAATGCCTTTCATAGTTGCATGGAAAAACCGTCACAACAAGGTTCAGGCATTACTCATACTCATTATTTATATTACTCTTTACTTTCACATCATTTTATTATATTTAGCTTCCTGCTGTCGTATATAAATCAGTTCGTTAAAGCGTGCTGCCCATTCTTCGTCGGTCAGGCTACAAGGGTCGAGTTTTAAATAATATCGCAATTGTGCATCAATAAGTCTGACATATTGCGTTTCCTCAACCTTTGTAGCCTCTATAAGTTTACCAGTTCAGCGTCTTTTATGCTCACGAGTTCTACAAGTTTGCCGCTTACGCTCAAAAATAGTTCGTCGTCAGTTTTAATAGCTTCGCTGCCGGCAAGCCAGGTGTTGTTCAGTAATATTTCGTTAAACTTGATAGGGTCTTTTACCCCTACTGTAGAGGCATAGCTCAGTGTAGCACGATCGGGCTTGCGGAGATAGCATATATGTCCGTCAACCTTTATTGCGAACACTTTGCCATGCTTAAGCTTCCATGCCTTTATCTGCTCATCAGTTGCCTGGCCTATTAATTTCTCTTTTGTCATTTTTTTGAGTTGAGTTATGGTTATTGTATATTACACGTTCTTCAGCACGTCGAGCGCCACGAAGGGGATGGTAATCTCCATGAACTTGTCGCCCTGCGACATTCCTTTTTCCACTTCGGTAAACTCAGCAAACTTTATTGTGTCGTTCACAATTGTACCTGTGCGGTCAACATAGCTTACATGGATGTCGAAAGCAGGGATGTCAGTAATATCATTATCTGATCCTGCAGCCCTTTGTATTGCTTCCAGTTCGCTTTGCAGCAGTCCTATTTCGCCTTCGTAACTCTTGTTTCCGCTCTGAATGCCCAGAGGTTTGTTTCCCATGCCATACACAGGTTCTTTCTCGTGCGTCACCTTGTACATTACTGAGCGTATTCCGGTAACTATCCGGCCAAACAGCACCACCTGCACGTTTGACCATTCGTATTGTTTACTATTGAAAATTGCCATTTTATTACCTCCTTAGTATTTATTATTCGAGTGACAAAGCAAAACCAAGATCAATTTCAATCTTTTTAGCATAGCCTACCGGCAGCAGTTGAATTGTTAAAGTTAACTTACCAGTTGAAAGTACGTTTTGTTTCGGATCCATGCTAACATTCACACTTGAGCAATTACCCTCAACAGTCATTGACAGATTAAGTACATTTGTGATCAGGCTTTCGTAGTGCTTGATAACACCAGGTGCAATTGTGCCATCCTGTGCGATCTCAATTTCATCAAGCAGTTCGTTCAGCATTGTGTTATAAGCCAGCCTATAAGCCTTATCAGCCACACGGCGAACAGAAATCGAGTTATAATCGTCAGTTGCCTTTGTTGCAAGCGGGTCATCAGAAAAATATGCACCTGCAAGCCCCTGATGCCTGCGCAGTGTAATGTAGCCTTTGTCATGTATTCCCGCTATGTCGGCATTTTTCAGTTTCTTTTCCTTTATATATGCATCGCCCTGCCATACTGCCCCATCCTTAACCCTGCCGGCATTCCGCTGCACGGGAATACGTGCAAGCCTGCCTGCAAGCAGCCCTATTGCACAGCTTTTTGTATCTGCTGCAGTATCGCCGATCATAACTGCAACGCGGTTATTTGTCATTGTATGCAGATCAACAAGTTCTGTTGCATCTCCGGAGTAGTCCATGCCCGAAATTGCTATAAACACAGGCGACATAAGTGTATCTGTTGCCCACTCTGCAATTACCTGAGCAGCCGGTATTGCAGTGCCTACGTCCTCGTCCAAGCCACCGCCTTTTGTAGGATTGTAAATATCTGGCTTGGCAATGCGATGGACGAATAGCCCTTTTATCATACCATTAACATCATTGAGCAGTGCTTTTGCAGCATCATTGTCAATACTACTAAGCATTTCGGTCATTGTTACCGTATCGGCAAAGCAACGGATGTACAATTCAGTTCCTTCTCCTGCCTCATCATAAAACTCTTTTATCAGCTTCACAAGTCCGGCATTATTTGAAGCATTAGCCTTAAGCGTTGTGAGATCCTCAAACTTTGTGAGCTTGTAATTTTTCAGCAATTGCAGCCCATCCTGCACGGGTGCAGCATTAGTAAGTATTCCAAAAACATGGTCTTTTTCCTCTTCTACTCGTGCCAGGGCACCTTCAAGGAAGTTTATTTTAACATAAGGAAGCATTATTCAATCTCCTCTCTTTTAATTACTATTATTTGTTTGTCTTCAAGATTTATGCTGTGTATTTCAGCATGAGCTTTGTCAGAAAACGCAGTATTATCGCTTGTGAAATACACTTTATCAATTGTCATATTCTGAAACACGGCATTTCCTTTCTTGCGGAGATCCGGGTCTATATTTTCAACAGTTTTTTTAGCCATTTTAAAACTCCTTTCAATGGGTTTGCAAACCTTATTGTCAAACCCACAATTATTAGTATAACTACCAGCCAGAAAAGCTGCTTAGTGAATTTTTGAATGCTTTTTAAAAAGCCTTGTTTTTTTACCGGTTCCTGAATCACCGTAGTATCAGATTTTTCGGTAAATCGCTCTTTCCAGACAAAGTACACTGCTATGCTGTCAACAATGCAATCGAATGTTATTATGTTGTCAATTATCTGAATTTCTGGTTTCACCTTATTGCCCAGTTTAAGTTCAGATATATGCTCAAGATATACATTTCCCAGGCTGTCGCATTTCAGCAATGCCTTAATGCTTGCCGTATCGGACTTTATGTCAACAAATGTATCTCTGAGGGTTTCTGTAACCCTTTCGTAATGCACATCGCGTATAATTATTGGCTCCGGAGTTTTGCATCCGGCAGCAAGAATAATTACAGATATGATGATTATATACTTTTTAAAAGACATTTGTATTCATTTTTAGCGTTAAAGCACGGGCAATCCTTTGCCACATACGGGAAATCCTTATGCCCGCATATGATAGCCTCAGGAAATTGTTGTTTTAGCATACACACAATTGTATTGAGTGTGTTTTTTTGTGCAGGCGTGCGGTTATCAACGCTGCGACCACTTTTATCAATACCGCCGATGTATGCAACATTGATTATTGTTTGGTTGTAGCCCTTCACACCATTGGTAACTGAAGATATATGCGCAAGCTGAGTAAGTTTGCCGTTAGCTTCCACTATGAAGTGATAGCCTGGCGATTTCCACCCGTTCACATCCTTCCAGTATCTTTTAATACTGTCAATTGTAGCATCCTGCCGCGTGGCAGTGCAATGCAGTACAATGTGTGAAATTGGTCTCATATTACTTAAATTGTGCGTTGTACTTCTCCAGTTTTATTTCAAGTTCTTTGTTTGTTTCCTGCGCACTTTTCAGTTGTCTGTCCATGTAGTCAATATGTGATCGCATGTTTTCATTTTCTTTAGCAATTTCCTTTATCTTGTTTCGCAGTTTTTTGTTTTCAGCTCGCAGTTCGTTTATTTCCTTAGTCATCCTTGTTTCAAGTTCGTCACTTAGTTCGCGCCATATTTTAATGGCTTTTTCTACGTTGTCGAGTTCGCTTGCTGTTGCATCAGCTTTATTTTTTCGTCGTGTGAATATCCATGTTACCACAGTCATTACTACCCCTGAAAATCCACTTGCAACGAGAATGTCAACTAATGCATACATATCCTACAATGTTATGCCGATGCAACATGCATCAGCGCTGGCTATTTAATTTGTTTCCTTGGCTTTTCAGCCTCTTTCACCTTTGCCGGCTTAGGTTCAGGCTTTACCGGCTCAGGTTCTTCCTTTTCAAACTCATACACCGTTTTATCATCCAGCTTCGCATTGCTAATGTGAAGCCTTGCATGTGATACATTTGCCGGATCAAACATTTCGCCGTCGGCAGTTATGAGTATTCGCGGCTTATTATGCCAGTACATATGATCCTGTGCAATTGCCTTTAACTCTTTTAGTGTCATTTTACTGTTCTTTTTAGCATCCCTGCAGTGGCAGCGCATCACCACTGCAGGGAGCAGTCATTAATTATGCATGTATAGTAGCTACGAGAGCTCCAAATCCTCTCCGGCTTTTTGCGAACACTTTGTGCATCAGGCGGAAGTTAATACCTCCTGCCTGAGTTGTCGGGCTAGTCTCGGCAAGCTGATAGTACATTTTTACACTGCCCAATGCTCTGATGGTGTTGGGTGCCCAGAAAAACGGGCTGCCTACCTGGTCGGCATTATCGGCTGTGGAGCCCCAGGCTCTGCGCTTCAATACTCCTGAATCAACTTTGTAGATAGGTGTTTTTGTGAATTCAAACACATCAAAGCCGTACATTCTAAGTACCTCACCTTCTCGGATGTTCTGGTATTGCTTTTCAAAAGCTTCGCTAACGAGGAGCAAGTCTTCAACGTGATCGGGGCAAAGCACCAGAATACGTCCATAGCGGGGAACGTCAAGTGAGTCCATGAACTTTTTTGCCTTTACGACGTCAGCAACGGTAAGCCTTTTACGCGCCTGGGTAGCGCCATTGCTGTCGCCGGAGGTCATAATGAGCGATTCGACACCTGAAGTTGTTTTTTCAGGTGCCAACTGCCACAGCCCGTATTCTGCAGTCTTGTCTTCAAGCACTTCGCGGTGCTGACGGATGACAGAGCCGGGTTTGTCATAGGGCAGCGCGTACAACTCATCGTCAGTGATCATTGTAACCTTGGTCTGAAATTTATCCAGGCTGATATAGCCATCGGTATCGGTTCTTGCTGCTGCATCAATGGGGTAGGTAGTATTGTTAATCAAAACATCCGGGTCGGCACCAATATTCGCCCAGTGAATATTATCGGCTTCCACGAGGTCGTCGCGGCGGGGCACAACACGCAAATAATCTTTATCATGTCGGAATTTGTTTACAAGTTCCGCTGTCCACAAGTCTCTTTTTAAAGTTGCCATTTCTTTTTAGGTTTTAGTTGTTTTTTTTGAAAAAATGTTTTATTTACATGGAGATAGGTTTGCCGTAATGATTAGCAAACAAACGTGCAAACACTTCAGGAGCTTCAGTTTCGAGCATCTGCAATGCCTTGGGGTCTTTTTCCTGGTAGTCTTCCCATGTCCAGTCTGTGCGGTCTTCGCCGTGTCCTGTACTTGCCACAAAATCAGCAATACGCTGCACCGGGTTCAAACCTGCAATGATGAGCTTTCCGGTTTCAAAGTCATTCTGCAACAGGGTTTTGTAATATAACTTCTGTGTTGCAGGAAATTTACGATCGGCAACAGCCTGAGCAAGAATTTCGTTAATTCTGTCGCCCAGCAGCTTGTTAACCTGATTCTGCAAATCGTCGGCCATTTTTGCCTTTGCATTAAGCTCGTCAATTGCATCAATAGCTTTGTCAATAGTTACAGCTCCGGAGTAGCCGAGTTTTTTGCTCACGTCGGCAGCAATGTAATCGCCTGCAGGCAGTGCTGCCTTCATCTCAGCAATTTCTGCCTTAAGCTGTGCAATAGCTGTATCTTTAGCTTTCAAAGCATCAAGTACTTTTGTTTCGTCTGCACCCTCGTTCAGATTAAGTGCAGCAAGGATGTTTTTCAAGTCCATTGTCTTCGTTTTTAATTTATTAATAATAGCATTCATTTTCATTACCAGTTCGTCGGGTTCAGTGTTTGCTGCAATGTCAGCCTTCAGGCCCGTGCGAACCACTTCATCAACAAGTCCGGCATCAAGAGCTCCTGTTGCTGTGAACCATGTCTCAGCATTCATAAGCTGCTGAATTTTTTCAATATCAATATTCTTAAAGTTAGAGTATATATCAGCAAGCATGGTACGCATCTGCTCTACCATCTCGATTGTTTTAGGATCGTTTGCATTCTTTTTTGGGAAGGGATTGTGGATCATAAGCCTGCCAAAGTCATTCATCATCACCTTATGCCCTACCATTGCAATTATGCCTGCCATGCTCAGCGCAACGCCGTCAATATGGGTAGTTACTGTTTTCACCTTTCTTGCATTATATAATGCGGTAAACAGGCTCATACCCTGTATCACGCTGCCGCCCTGCGAGTTTATATGTACATTTATCTGCTGTATATCGCTGTCGGCCATTATGACTTCAGAAATATACTTTGCAACATCATGCCCATTAGTATCAACACCAATTTCGCCATAAACACTTATGGTTACCGTGTGTCCGATTGTATCAACTATAAAATTCATTCACGCGCCTTTGAATTAAAGCACAAAAAAAACATCTTTTACATATACAAGTCAAAATATATTATCAAAACGGCACAAATAACTATCACTCTGATAATTATTAATGCTTTCTTGTTTTATATAAATCATTTTTGCAAAACAAAGTAATGTGGCATGAGCAGGAAAATGACAGTAAAGGCAAAAAAGGAATGGGCTGAACTTCTTTTTAGCCGTACATTAATGACCGCCAGCGAGATTGCAGAACGTGTTGGGGTAAGCAACAACACAATGAGCAAATGGCGGGCAGAGGGTAACTGGGATCAGTTGCGTACAAGTTTTTTTGTGACGAAAGGGCAGGAACTCTCACGTATTTATCAGCAGCTTGCAAATCTTAATAAAGCAATTGCATCAAGAGATGAAAATGAGAGATTTGCATCACCCCGCGAGGCTGACACTATAAGTAAGCTTGCAAGTGCTGCTAAGAACCTGGAAACACAGCTAACAATAAGTGATATAGTTGATGTTTTTCTTGAATTTACAAACTGGCTGCGTGAGAATGATTTCAACAAAGCTAAAGATGTGAGCGACCTGATGGATGCTTACGTCAAAAACAAAATGTCGTCAAAAGTATGAGAAAGAACGACCGCGAAGCACTATTAAGGTGGGATGACTATCGTAGCAACCTTTTGCGCAGCACTCCAGTTCCTGTTGAAAATGAAAAGGTAAGGCGTGAACGTATTGCAGCACTCGAAAAAGACCCTGAAGCATGGTTTGCATATTACTTTCCTTCCTACTACACCAGCGAGCCGGCAAGATTTCATAAGAGGGCAACAAACAGGCTGCTCAAAAATACAAGATGGTATGAAGTTAGGCGATGGAGCAGGGAGCTTGCCAAGAGTACGCGCGGCATGATGGAAGACATTTACATGGCGATGACCGGCAAGGCAAAAAACTTTATCCTGGTATCTCATACTTTCGACAATGCTGCCGAACTGCTCATGCCTTATATGATTAACCTGGAATCGAACAACAGGCTGATAAACGACTACGGACTGCAACGAGGGCTGAGATACTGGGAAATAGGTAAAATAGTTACCCGCAGAGGTGTTGCATTTCGTGCAATAGGTGCCGGGCAAAGCCCACGAGGAACACGCAATGAAGAAAAAAGACCTGACGTTATCAGAGTTGATGATATAGACACTGACGAGCGCTGCAGGAACGAAAGACGAATCCAGGAAACCTGGCAATGGGTCGAGCAAGCATTGCTGCCCACTATTTCAATATCCGGGAACGCGCGTATAGTATTCCAAGGAAACCTGATAAGCAATAACAGCGTTATTGCGCGCGCAAGCGAAAAAGCTGACCATGTGGACACTATTAACATACGTGATAAGCAAGGCAGAAGTACCTGGATTGAGAAAAACAGCGAAGAGCATATTGATTGGGTTCTCAGCAAAATCAGCTATATAAGTGCACAGAAAGAGTATTTCAACAATCCGATTGTTGAGGGTACTGTATTTGACAAGATGCACTACAAGAAACTCCCGCCTCTGAGTGCATATCAATTTATTGTTGCTTACGGCGACCCCTCATTCCGCGATACAAAAAAGAATGACTACAAGGCAGTTGTGGTGATGGGCAAGAGAAAAGACGAGTACCACATTATAAAAGCATACATGGGGCAAACCACTACTGCCGAAATGGCAGGCTGGTATCTGGAGCTTAATAAATGGGTGAACCAAAAAACACCTGTATATAACTTCATTGAAGGCAATGCAACACAATATTTCATCATTGACCAGTTGCGCCGCTATCTTGCTGATGCAAATGCAAACTTTTACCTGAGTGCCGACATGAGAAAAAAGGCAGACAAGTTCAGCAGGATTGAAACTGCCCTTGAGCCACTAAACAGGCAGGGCAAGCTGTTTCTCAATCTTGATGAAAAAGACAGTCCGGGCATGAAGGTGTTAGAAGATCAATTTCTTGCTTTAGATCCGAGCCTCTCAGCTCACGATGACGGGCCTGATGCTGCCGAAGGTGCAAAATATATAATTGACAGAAAAATAATTGCTGCAATGCCGCTAAGCATAGGTATGAGACAAGGTAACTCAAAAAGATATTAATAACATTAAAACACAAAAAGATGTTTCTAAAGCCTGAAGAACTGAAAACCCGCGCTAATATTGAAATTATTAACGCCATAACACAAGATGATGACACTATTATTGAGATGATAATAAGCGAAAACATAGCAATGATGAAAGGCTATCTTAGCGCTCGTTTTGATGTTGATGCAATATTTAACTCTCAGCCAGATCCCGAACCAGATCCCGAACCAGACCCCGAACCAGATCCCGAACCAGACCCCGAACCCGAAGCACAGGGGCAATCGGAAGGGCAAACCGGCAACGGCAATGATGATGACGATGACGAGGAAGAGGAAGAGGAAGAGGAAGAGGAAGAGGAAGAGGAAGAGGAAGAGGACGATGAACCTGAAGAACCTGAAGAACCAGTTGATAAAAGAGACCCTGTTGTTCTGAAAATTCTGAAGGACATTGTCATTTATGAGATATATGCATTGCATAATCCTAATCTGATACTCCCTGTCATTGAGCAAAATATGGAAAGGGCTTATAGATGGCTTGAAGGTGTTCAGGCTTTAAAGATAAACCCCGACCTGCCAAAGCATCCCGAACCTGACACCATTCATTATGTTGTGGCAGGCTCAAACCGCCCGCGATCACTACATTACTAATGAGTGATGTCTATATATATTGTTTAACCTAAATCTCACAGAAATGAAAGAAAAAAAGTTTGAGACGATAATCAGAGAGATTAACTCAAAGCTTGATGATTATCAAAAGAACCGCGATAAGCTGTACGAGCTTATCATCAAGATTTTTTACGAAGATGCACCAATCATCGTAAATCCGCCTGACAAATCCAGCCAGTTTTCCGACACTCAAACAGTAGAGATGCAACTGAAAGAGATCATCGGACGCATTAACAGGATTAATTCTGAATTTGGACAGTGTCTGCAAATGATGAATAACTGGGTGTAGCAATTTCTTATCCTGAAACATAAAACTAAAAGCAATGAGCGAAAACAAGAGAACATTAGTTACTAAGATAGAAGTACGCGAAGTGTATCGTGATGTTAAAGATATACGTACATGGCGACTTGCAATGCGTTATGCTGAAAGCAAAAACAATCCGTGCCGTCAGCCGCTTTACGACCTGTATTCAGACATAATGCTTGATGCTCATTTGGCAAGTCTGGTTAACAAGCGCATAAATGCAGTGATCAATCACCCGCTGAAGTTCACTAACATAAAAGGCGAAATTGAAGACATCACTAAGATGGTTCAGACTGAAAGCTTTCTGCATGTTGTAACCGAATTGCTTTTAGCAAAGTTTTGGGGCTATACTTTGCTTGAAATGGATTTTAAATCGGATTTAAACACCATTTCAGGAACGTTAATTGACAGGAGGCATGTTAAGCCTGAATATCAACTAGTTGTAAAATACCCTATGGATATGGAAGGCATACGTTACGACAAGCCGCCTTACAAAGATTATGTGCTCGCTGCCGGCAAGCCCGATGATTTGGGTCTGCTGCTTCAGGCTGCCCCTCTGGTGTTGTATAAAAGAGGAGTGCTTGCCGACTGGGCACAGTTTGCCGAGATTTTTGGAATGCCCTTTAGGAAAGGGAAATATGACGGCTACGATGAAAACGCAAGGCGCAAGCTTGAAGATGCAATAAAAAATGCAGGCTCTGCAGCCTGGGCAATAATTCCGGAAGGCACAGATATTGAATTTGTGCCAAGCAACAGCAGCGGATCAGCAGCACTGTATGATGATTTGCGCAATGCATGTAACAACGAACTTTCAGTCCTGATACTTGGACAAACTCTCACCACCGAGCAGGGTGAGAGAGGTGCAAGAAGCCTTGGCGAAGTACATCACGAGGTGCAGGAGATGCTTCACAGCGAAGATAGAATATTCATCATGCACGTATTGAACGAAAAGCTGATACCGTTACTACAACTGCACGGTTACAACACTCAGGATGGTGAGTTTGTGTTCGATGAAATAGAGACGCTGGACACAAAAGAAAGCCTGGAGATTGACCTGATGATTGCCCAGCAGGTGCCGGTGGATGATGATTATTTCTATGAGAAGTATGGTGTTCCGAGGCCAAAACAATATGAAACCTTGAAGCAATTGCAGCTTCTTACAAAAAACAACCCTGAGCCAAAGCAGGAAGAGGACTTTGATGCACAAAACTTTGTGAAGCCCAAAACAAGAAGCCGGCTGATGCGTTTTTTTCGTTAAGCCCCGATGAACGCATCCTAAAGGCAGGAGGTGAAAGTTTCGGGGCAGATATTGAGGCTTTTTACAAAAACACAACCGGATGCCCTATTCATGGCAGCGTTTACGATGCCGATGCGATACTGGCAGCAGCAAGAGGGCTTAGTGATGAGGAGCTGATGAATGTTTATAACGACATTGCAAGTAACCCTGATCTAATAATTCAAAAAGACCTGTTTGAATATACCCGCAGTCATTTTAAGAAAGCAATTGACCAGGTGTTTGACATTGACACCCCTCACGACAAAAAGCTGCAGAACATAATTAAACAGCTTCATAAAAATGCCGATCGCTTTGCAGGTTTTAAAAGTGCCTGGCAAACTGCCCACATCCGGAATAACGACCCTGAACGGCTGCCACTGCTTAACAACAAGTACAACGTAAGCTGGATGCGAACCGAATACACACATGCCGTTCGTAGCTGCAGGGCTGCCGCCAACTGGCACAGCATTGACCAGGATAAAGACCTCTACCCATACCTTGAATACATGCCCAGCACCGCTGCCGAACCACGCAACGATCATCAGAGATTGTACGGAGTTGTGAAGCCGGTGGATGACTCCTTCTGGGACACCTGGCTGCCGCCAAGTGACTGGGGCTGCCGCTGCAGCGTAAAGCAGGTAAGAGATGATGACAATGCCAAAGAAGTACCCAAAGACATTAAACTGCCACCAGCATACATGAGGCAAAACCCGTATAAGACCGGTGAACTGTTTTCTGATAAGCATCCTATGATCGCAAAACTATCAGACAAGGAGAGAAAAATGGTAGATAAGGCAATTGGAGAACTTACCGGAGAAACAAAAGTTGCAAGCCCGCAGGAAAACGATATTATTACCAGAGAGGTTAAAACAGTAGATGACCTTAGAGAGGTAATGCAAACATACAACATATTTATGGAAAACAAGCAATCAAACCAAAAAAATACATAAATGACCACTATTGATGTATCGCAGTTTACCCGGCATGTTGCCCAGCAAGCTGAAAAAATAAGGCGTTACGTTGAGAGAGATGCTCCGCGTGTAATTGCTATTGAGGCTGTGAACCACTTCAAAAAGAACTTTATGAATCAAGGCTTCACTGACGAAAGTAACACACCCTGGAAGCCTGCAAAACGAACACAGCCGGCATCGGAATGGTATGGCTTTCTGCATGGTGCACGTACACCGCTGCCCGACAATCACCCAAGGCGAAAGGATGCAAAAAGCGTTTACAAACCCCGAAAGCCAAAGCCAATAACAAATTACAGCCCAGCAGCAGCAAAACGGCGTACACTTAGCGGCATGACCGGCGATCTGAAAGAAAGCATAAAATACCGCTTAGAACCCCGCAAGGCTATCATATACAGCGACCTGATTTATGCAAATGTGCATAATGAAGGGCTGGAGGCAAGCGTGTTCGGAAAAAAGAAATTCAAAATGCCGAAACGCCAGTTCATTGGCGAAAGTGCAAGGCTGAATGAGCGGATCATGGCTTTGATAAAGAAGGACATAAATAACATTGTTAATGGGTAACTATTTTAGTTTTCTATACATAACAAACCAGACATGTATAATAATTTCAAAAAACTATATACATTATTAACCAAATAACTTGAACTGATGGATATTTTCTTGTTTAAACAGATAAGTGGTCAAATAGCTGCAAAAGTTCCAGAGATCAGACAAATAGAACTATTTGCGGGGCAGTACAACGATGCAGACAATGAAGCAGGGCTTGTATTTCCGCCGGCAGTATTCATTGAGTTTGGCGAAATAAACTGGGAAGACATTGGCGAATATGTGCAGATGGGAGCCTTGCCGGTACGTATTCATGCCGTAACGCAGCATATAGCGCCTTTCAACCTGAATAAAAAGCCGGACGCAATGATAAAGTATTCAGAGAAGGTGGATGAGATAAGCACAAAGCTATATGCCGCATTGCATGGTTTCTGCCCGGGTAGCGAGGGCAATATAACAACGCAGTTGCTAACAAGAATACGCAGCACCGGCATTGAAAATCCGCCGCCAACGCTGCATATAAAAATCACTGAATATCTGCTTGAGATTATTGATAAAACCGCAATGACTGTTTATTCAAAGCCG
>LSQX01247684.1_pt2 | contig 18811 bp, 18 predicted proteins | sample 654561 | NCBI WGS metagenome assembly LSQX01 (sample SAMN04489861, study PRJNA283612) | anaerobic digester metagenome | isolation source: 4 biogas reactors fed with cattle manure at either 37C or 55C with and... | place: Denmark: Kongens Lyngby | collected 2014
GTGCTCGTGCTCGTCCTGTGCTTTACCATCGTCGACGCGGGAACCGATCTCATCGTTCGCTTTCTGGCGGGAAGCCTGATGCTTCTCATCGGTCTTTCGATTTTTTTAAGGGGCATCGATATGGCGATGGCTCCCATTGGAGAACACATGTCGTGGGAAGTGGCCACATCGCGTTCTCCGATAAAAATTGCGATTTTAAGCTTTCTGCTCGGTTTCTTGATCAATGTGGCCGAGCCGGACCTTTTGATACTCGGCTCTCAAATAGAGCGCGCTTCCGGCGGAACGATGAACTCGTTTATCATCGTCTACATGGTGTCGGTCGGCGTCGGCATCATGGTTTCGTTCGGTGTTTTTCGTCTGCTGCGCGATCGGAAATTCAACGTCTTTATGGGGATTACGTACAGCTTCATCATCGTGCTGGCATACTTTGTCTCCGAGGAGTTTTTAGCGATTTCTTTCGATGCATCCGGCGCCACAACCGGAGCGCTGACGACGCCCTTCATTCTGGCGTTGTCACTTGGCCTGTCCAATATGAAAGGCGGCAGGCACGCAGAGGAAAATTCATTTGGACTCGTCGGAACCATGAGCGCGGGGCCGATCTGGGCTCTCATGCTCATGTCCATCGTCACAAGGCAGAAACACATTCACGGTGCGGTCGAGGAGTTTGTCGTTGCGAAAGGAATTCTACAGCCGATTCTGGATATACTGCCGGATATATTTTTAGAGTCCGTGATTGCACTCCTGCCGGTTTCTGCGCTGTTTTTTGTATTTAATATTGCTAAATTCAAAATTTCCAGACAGGAGCTCGGAGGAATCCTGAAAGGTTTATTGGCCACGCTCATCGGATTGACGATGTTTTTGACAGCCGTCAATTCGGGTTTTATGGACATGGGACGGGTCATAGGAATGCAGCTTGCGGAATTCAACCGATGGCTCCTGGTGGGTGTAGGCTTTCTGGTGGGGCTCATTGTCGTGCTCGTGGAACCGGCCGTTCACGTACTCGGCGAACAGATTCAGGAAGTGAGCGGCGGCCACATCCCGGTTAAAATTATACGCATGACACTCTCGCTGGGCGTCGGTATCGCCATCGCCCTTTCTATGGTGCGCATTGCCGTTCCCGAAGTCAAGCTCTGGTACTTCCTCATCCCGGGCTTTGCGATTTCGGTGCTGCTGTCATTTCGTTCAGATCCGGTCTTTGTCGGAATCGCGTACGATGCGGGCGGTGTCGCCTCCGGTCCGATGACGGCTACATTCGTTCTCGCATTTGCACAGGGAGCTGCCTCTGTCATCGATACGGCCAACGTGCTTGTAGACGGTTTCGGTGTGATTGCGATGGTCGCCATGGCTCCCGTACTTTCTTTAACGGCACTGGGTACCTCTTATCGGAAGCGGCGCATCGTAAAATCGCCCGCGGGAGTCGAACCAGTCACCCTGTCGCATCTGCCTGAAGAAAGCGATATGCCGCACGAGTGCATCGTAGCAGTTGTCAATAGGGGCTTTGCGGAGGCCGTGGTTGACGTAGCCCGCCAGTCGGGGGCGAAAGGTGCTACCATCGTGCACGGACGCGGAACGGATGAACGCCAGACGGTGACGATGTCGATTATGAACATCGAACTGCAACCGGAGAAGGAAATCATTTTCCTCGTGATGAACACTCCTCTAAGCGATGCGGTGGCGACCAAACTTGTCAACGATGAACGGCTGGAACGGGAAGCGGAAATTTCCGTATACGTTGCTCCGGCCAACTTTATGAATTCGGATTGATTCGAAGATATAAAGATGATTTTGGGGGAGCTCCCCGTCGGCATCGCCTGTACGCTGTGCAGAGGGTGTTGACTGGATTGCTACCCTGGAGTATAATTTTTTTGTTGTAGTAGAACCACTGATCGAGGAGGTGAGAAGATGGACGGCAGCAGTTACGGACGAAGTAGGGACAAGGTGATTTGGATTTGCCTGGATTCGCGCGGTAGATTGCTGGCGACATCCTGATCGATCGGTTAGCGTACATAATATGCGATCCACAATTGCCATTGTCCGACTTTAATGCTGCGTTACATCGAGACCCGATGCTGTTAAGAGAAATCATCCGCAGATGACAATGGTTTTTTTGTGCAAAAATGAGCGCAAAAAAATAGAAACAAAGGAGGGACGGGGCAATGCCGGTGGATCCCACGCTGACAACCAATCATCCAGAGTACAAACTCGATATCGCGAATATCATCAGGAGCAACCTGACGCCGAAGTTGAAGCGTGAGGCGATCCTGGATTATCACGAGAACGACATTGCTGCAGCGCTGGACTTATTGACAAAGGATGAGCGGATGCGCTTTTACCGCATTGTCGATGCAGAGTCTCTGGCGGATATCCTGGAGTATTCGGAACGATTTATCGAATATCTGGACGAGCTCTCTGTTGCCAGGAAAGCGGAAGTCCTCGCCGAGCTTGAGGTAGCGGATGCGGTAGAGTATCTGCGGCAGCTCGACCGGAAAGAGCGCAATACGCTCACCGACCTGATGGGGGATATTGCAAAGACGGATATCGCGTTTCTGGCATCGTTCGACGAGGACGAGATCGGGAGCCGGATGTCGACAAATTTCATCGCCATCCTCGACGGGGCCGATGTGCGGCGCGCGATGAAAGAGCTCGTCACACAAGCGGCTGAGAACGATAACATTTCGACAATCTATGTTGTCGATCAGGATAAGGTTCTGCTCGGTGCCATCGACTTAAAAGACCTCATCATCGCCCGCGAATCGACGCCGCTGGAAAGCATCATCGTAACGTCGTATCCGTATGTCTATACCCACGAACTGATCGAGGACTGCATCGAGCGGATTAAGGATTACTCGGAAGATTCAATCCCGGTGTTGGACGCGGACAACAAACTTCGGGGTGTGCTGACGGCACAGGATATCACGCAGTTTGTCGACGATGAGTTCAGCGACGACTATGCAAAGCTTGCCGGGCTGAGCTCTGAAGAAGACATTAACGAACCGCTCAGCCGAAGCATTCAAAAAAGACTGCCCTGGCTAATCATCCTCCTGGGGCTGGGGCTGGTCGTGTCGAGCGTTGTAGGACTGTTTGAGGAAGTTGTGCGCAATCTCGTGCTGATCGTCAGCTTCCAGTCGCTGATTCTGGACATGGCAGGAAACGTGGGAACGCAGTCTCTCGCCGTGACCATTCGCGTGCTCATGGATGAAGAGCTTGGACGAAGTGAAGAGCTGCGTCTCGTCGGCAAAGAGGCTCGCGTTGGACTCATAAACGGTATCGTGCTCGGTTTGCTGTCTTTTATCCTCATCGGATCATATCTGGTCGTATTCCGCGGTGAGCCGTCGCAGCTGGCCTTTGCAATTTCGCTTTGCACAGGAACTGCGATACTGGTCGCGATGTTCCTTTCGAGCATATCGGGAACAATCATCCCGATTACGTTTAAGAAAATCGGAATCGACCCGGCGGTCGCATCCGGTCCGCTCATTACAACGATCAACGACCTCATCGCTGTCGTAACGTATTACGGACTGGCCTGGGCGTTGCTCATCCGTGTAGTGTAATCCCCCGGATGCGCGCAGAGCCGGGGGATGCATCGCATGTATGGCTTTTATTCACCGCGCTCGGCCATGAGAAGTTCAATTTCTCTTTCGTTAATGCCGACCATTGCCTCGCCCAGGTCTTTCGACAGTTTGGCGAGTTCGTCTGGCTTGTCGTAGTTCTTTACAGCCAGCACGATTGCGCGTGCCCGTTTTGCGGGATCTCCGGATTTAAAAATCCCTGAGCCGACGAATACTCCTTCGGCCCCAAGCTGCATCATCAGCGCAGCGTCGGCCGGCGTTGCAACTCCTCCGGCTGCAAAGTTTACGACAGGAAGCCGACCGTTTTTATGCACATACTCAGCGAGCCTATAGGGGACTTGAAGTTCTTTAGCAGCTTCGAATACCTCGTCGTCCCGAATGCTGTGCAAGTTACGGATCTGTTGGTTGATTTTCCGGATGTGACGCACCGCCTGCACGATATCGCCCGTTCCCGGTTCGCCTTTTGTCCGTATCATAGATGCACCTTCCTCGATGCGACGGAGCGCTTCGCCTAAATCCCGAGCGCCACATACAAACGGTGTGGAAAAAACGGTTTTGTGGATATGGTGCACATCGTCCGCCGGTGAAAGGACTTCGCTTTCGTCGATAAAGTCGATATTGATCGCTTGCAGAATCTGTGCTTCCACAAAGTGCCCAATTCGTACTTTTGCCATGACAGGAATATCTACGGCTTCCTGGATGGTGCGGATCATCGCAGGATCACTCATTCGGGATACGCCTCCTGCTACCCGGATGTCCGCAGGAATCCTTTCCAGCGCCATCACGGCACACGCACCGGCCTCCTGTGCGATGCGCGCTTGTTCTGCATTCGTAACGTCCATAATCACGCCGCCTTTTAGGGTTCGCGCCTTATCTTTGTTAGCCTCGTACTTACTATCCATATTCGACCTCCCTTATGCTGATGGAATTTTTGCGCAGTTTCTGCTTTTATGATAGTATAATGCCAAACTGGCATTATAAAAAGCGCCAGAATAGATGTCGTTAACGGTACCAGATGGGAGAGATAATGGAATTGTTGACATTTGTGGCAGATGGCGATATTAAAAAGCCGTTGTACCATCAACTGTACGAGTGGATAAAGCGGGAAATTCGTTTCGGCCGAATCGAACCCGAGACCCGGCTTCCTTCCAAACGCAAGCTTGCGTCTCATCTCGGCCTCAGCCAGAATACGATTCAGTCAGCCTACAGTCAGCTAATCGAAGAGGGCTTTGTAACATCGATTGAAAAAAGGGGATATTATGTTAATCGAATTGATCATTTGACTCAAATCGATGTGGCTAAGAATTCGGTCACCTCTGTGTCGGAAGAGCAAATCGACCCGATTCGGTTTGACTTTTCGTATCAGGGCGTCGATCCTCATGTGTTTCCTTTTGGCGTCTGGCGTAAATTGACGCGCGACGCAATCAATGAATATGATAAAGAACTGTTAATTCAGGGGGATCCGAAGGGTCATGTCGATCTGCGCAGATCTTTGGCAGCCTATTTATATCAATCTCGCGGAGTCAGCTGTACCGCTGATCAGATTGTCATCAGTTCAGGCATTGAATTTCTATTTCAGATTTTGATACAAATACTCGACAGTACAAGCACCTTTGGCATTGAGAATCCGGGATACGAAAAGCTAAATGTACTGTTTGAAACGAATCGGGCGCGATGCATTCCCCTTTCAGTCGATGCGCATGGAATGCAAACCGACGAGCTGCAGTCATGCGATGTCGATGTTTTGTGCATCACTCCCGCTCATCAGTTTCCTTCCGGCTGCATTATGACGATCAACCGACGGTCACATGTGCTCAACTGGGCGAACCAAAAATCAGGACGCTACATTGTCGAAGATGACTACGACAGTGAATTTAAATACAGTGGGCGCCCTGTTCCCGCGCTACAAGGGCTCGACCACAATGAAAAGGTCATCTACATCGGTGCTTTCTCTAAGTCTTTATCTCCGGCTCACCGCATCAGCTATATGGTCCTGCCCGACCATTTGATGAAGCGATACAACGAACGCATGCCGTTTATGATATGTCCGGTGCCGGTGCTGAACCAGAAAGTGCTCAGTGTGTTTATGAGGGAAGGTCATTTTGAAAGACACGTAAACCGCATGCGAACGCTGTACAAAAAAAAGCGAGAAGTGTTGACAAGAGAAATCAAAACACTGGGCGCTGGTGTCCGCGTGCAGGGTGCGGACACTGGGTTACATTTGCTGCTTGAGGTTACGAACGGTATGAGCGAACCCGAGCTTGAAAAACGGGCAGGGAAAGAAGGCGTACGTGTAAATGGCATTTCGAGGTATTACTTCGACAAGGAGATGATACCCAGTGTACCAAAAATTGTAATAGGTTTCGCTCGGTTGAGTGAGCGGGAAATATGCGACGCTGTCCGTGCGCTCGGCCGGGCGTGGTTTTAGGCCGGAGCCCCAGACTTAAGGCTGGATTTCGGTCCGAATTGTGATATAATCCCCATATTATCTGACATTTCAGAAAGGACCTTATGTTAACGATTTATTCACTGTTGCCTCTAACTGCACTGCTTATCAGCCTGCTGGTCGTTAAGTATTCGGCATCGAAATCCGGAGCACTTTCTATCCTCGTCGCCATCGCGTGCGCATTTTTGTTTTTCGGCATGGATGCCTACGGTCTGTCGATTGCTCTGGGCAAAGGGCTGTCGCTGGCGGTCTACGTGCTTCTCATCATCTGGAGCGCGGTATTTTTATACCACGTGGTCTACGAATTCGGGGCTATCGACGTCATCAACCGGAACATCGTCCTGTTTATTAAAGATCCCTTTGTCCAATTTCTGATACTGTCGTGGCTGTTCGCATCGATCCTGCAGGGCATTTCGGGCTTTGGCGTCCCGGTCATCATCGTCGTTCCGATTCTGATTCACCTCGGTTTTGATCCGCTCAAATCGGTTGCGGCGGTGCTTCTGGGGCATTCGTGGGCGGTCAGCTTCGGATCGATGGGATCGTCGTATTTTACGATTTTTCTCGTGACAGGCCTCGACCAGCAGCGCATTGGCTACGCCATGGTGATATTCGACTGTATCGCGATGCTCATGACGGGTCTCGCCGTTGCCTTTGTGTACGGCGGCTTTTTGTCGTTGCGGAAAGCGTTGTACTATGTAGTTCCTTCGACGATTGTTACAACTGCTGTGATGATGTTTGTCGTGCACATGGATCTCGTGTCGCTCGTGGCACTGTTAGGTGCGCTGTCCGGATTTGTTACGATGTATGCGCTGTACTGGTTGCGCGAAAAGCCCCCCAAAGTGGAAAGGCTTTTTCGGACGGAGCTGTCGCTTGTCGATGCGCTGCTTCCCTATATCGTCATTATCATATTGTCTTTGCTATTCCCGCTGCTGCATCTGGATCGTTTTTTCTTGTCGTTTCGTTTTCCCGAATACACGACGGCTCTCGGGCATTTCGTTAAAGCGGAGGAAGCATTTTCGAAGATCAAATGGTTCGGACACCCGGCTCCGATTTCTTTATTTGCAGCCGGTGTCGCACTGTTGCGCTATAAACAGATCGGCATTTTCACAAAGGAAAAACTGGCCGACGTAAAAATTCAGGCGGTTAAAAAGAGCATCAGCACATCGATTACGCTGTTTTTCCTGATCAGCATGGCGCTCGTCATGATGGATTCGGGCATGACGGCGACGCTGGCAGATACAGTAGCGGCGATTACCGGAGGCGTATTTCCGCTCGTGGCACCGTTTTTCGGAGTTCTGGGCAGCTTTATTACCGGCAGCAACACAAATTCCAATGTCATATTCGGTAAGTTCCAGGTATCGGTCGCCGAAAGTCTGCAGATTGATCCGTATATTATGGCGGCGCTGCAGTCCATCGCCGGTTCTGTCGGCGTTGCGCTTGGCCCCACCAATATTTTGATGGGCGCTTCCGCTTCAGGGTTGACGGGAAATGAATCTGGTATCTATGCTAAAGTTTTGAAGCCCGTGCTCCTGACGGCGACTGTACTTGGTCTCGCTAATTTTCTGATGCTGACCATGTGGCACACACACTTTGGAGGATAATTCTTTGGGAAAACTATTTTCGAATCAGAAGTTTATATTCCTGTCGATATTGATCATTTTTGCCGGACTCTATGCGTCTGTCCTTCTTCCGGCGCCGGCGCTCGGCACGGTGGGTGTCATCGCGTTTGTGTTGATTGCATTAACGCAGGCGCTGCTTTAGGTCTTGATTTCGACTAAGATAGTGAACATCGATTCCCCTGTACATCAAAACGCCCCTGGCTGGGGGCGTTTTGATTTTGGGTAAGCAAGACCGCCGGGCGGTTTTAGCTCGATTCGCTGTAGCGGAGGAGAAACTGCCTGGTCCGTTCTTTTTGAGGATTGCCGAACACCTCTTCGGGGTGACCTTGTTCGACGATGGCTCCTTCGTCCATAAAGATAACGCGGTCGGCTACGCTTCGGGCAAAGTCCATTTCGTGCGTAACGATGACCATGGTCGTATTGCGGCTTGCAAGAGACCGGATGACCTTGAGTACTTCACCCGTCAGCTCCGGATCGAGCGCCGAAGTCGGCTCGTCGAAGCACAGGATATCCGGTTCCATCGCAAGCGCCCGGGCGATGGCGACGCGCTGCTGCTGGCCACCTGACAACATGTGCGGGTAAGCGTTCAGCTTATCCGACAGGCCGACCTGCTCCAGAATCGCACGCCCCTTTTCTTCGATTTCGCTCAGGATGTCCTTTTTGTTCGCCCCGAAGTCGCTTCGCTCCCTTGCGATGAGTTTCGGTGCTAAAACGACATTTTGAAGCGCGGTATACTGCGGGAACAGGTTGAAATTCTGAAAGACAAGCCCGAAGTGAAGGCGTTTCTTCCGGATGTCGGATTCGTGCTGAGTCGACGGGTCGGACGCATCGAAAATGAGCTGACCGTTGACGGTAATCGTCCCTCCGTCCGGCCGTTCCAAAAAGTTCAGGCAGCGCAGGAGCGTCGTCTTCCCGCTTCCCGAAGATCCGATGATCGCCAGAGATTCGCCCTGGTCGAGCGAGAAGTCGATGCCCTGGAGCACTTCCAGGGTTCCGAACTTCTTTTCCAGTTGCTTCACTTGTAATATGGGCATAGTTCACCTTTTCAATTACGCTTTAAAGTATTCCAGCTTTCGTTCAATGTACCCCAGCAACAGGGTCAGGATGCCGACGAACACCAGAAAGTAGATTCCGGTTGCAAACAGCGGCCATATGAGGCCCCGGTTTGTGTATTCACCCGCCATCATGATGATCTCTTTGACGGAGATGATGCGCGCCAGCGATGTATCCTTGACCAGGGTGATGATTTCGTTACCTGTCGGTGGCATGATGCGCTTGATAACCTGCAAAAGCGTCACTTTGAAGAAGATCTGAGCCTTTGTCATGCCGAGCACCGCTCCGGCCTCATACTGACCGCTCGGGATGCTCTGGATGCCGCCCCGGAATATTTCCGAAAAATAGCAGGCGTAGTTGATGATAAAAGCGACTGTCGCGGCGACAAAGCGACCATTGCTGCCTGCAGGCCAGTAGAACGGCAGATTCATGAGTCCGGGCCCCAGGAATATGATGATCAGCTGAAGCATCAGCGGCGTGCCCCGGATGATCCACACGAATGCACGCACCGGTACGCTGATCAGACGGAAGCGGCTCATGGACCCAAACGCTACGACGAGTCCCAGCGGAAGCGAAAATATAAGCGTCAGCGCGAACAGCTTTCCGTTTAACAGAAAGCTGTCCGATAGACGTTCAATGATGACGGGGAGTTGTAGTGTCATGGTGTCGGTTATTCCGCCAGACTGAGTTCGTATTTGTCTGCGAGAGCGACCATGGTTCCGTCAGCGAGAAACTCCTCGAAGATAGCATTGACGGCCGCTGCGGCATCAGATCCCTTCCTGAAGGCAACGCCGTAGTATTCTTCGGCAAGCATCGCAACGATGGTCAGGTCTTCGTAGCTTGTGCCGGGGCCAGTCATGGCTTTGGCAAGCGTCAGATCCAGAACGGCTGCGTCGGCAGTGCCCGCTTTAACCTCCAGCAGGCAGTCGGTTTGAACCGTCTTGGGTACATAGGTCGCCAGAGACAGATTGTCGTCGGCTAAAATCGCTTCTTCGCCTGCGGATCCCTGTTCAGCGACGAGCGTCTTGTCGATGAGCGAGGAAGTGTCTTCGTATTCAGTCCCGGCTTTTACAAGTACGACCTGCGCGTTGAGCACGTAGGGATTGGTGATTTCCATCGTCTCCAGACGATCGGGCAGAATCGTGAGGCCGTTCCAGATGCAGTCGATGGACTTCGCATTCAGCTCCACTTCTTTTGTGTCCCAGTTGATCTCGATAAATTCAGGTTCCACGCCGAGTTTTTCGCAGACCAGCATGGCGAGCTCGGTGTCAAATCCCGTAAACACCCCGTCGTCGTCGGTGTAGTTCATGGGCTCGTAGACCGTATATCCGATGACCATCTTGCCGTTTTCCCTGATGTAGTCCAGGTCATTGCTTGCGGTGGTTCCGCCGCCGCAGGCTGTCAGCAGTATGAGCAGGGCTGCCAGCAGTATGAGAGTGATTCTTTTTTTCATTTGTGTGTACCTCCATGTTTTAGTTTCGCATGATAGCATTATAGCGCATTAGCGTAATAAAGCAAGCGATATTTTGAAATTCTTTTTATTATGACATTCGCAGGGCCTGTCATCTGGAAGATTGCATCAAAGCGCTGCGTGGAAACATGCAACTGTGGTATACTGCAGATGATTACTATCTTGTTAAACCGATGAGGTGAGAAATGACAAAAGGATATGTACAGGTGTATACGGGCGCTGGGAAGGGCAAGACGACGGCAGCGATCGGTCTTGCCGTACGCGCACTCGGTGCAGGTAAACGGGTGATGATGATACAATTCATGAAGAGTCCTTCTTATAGTGAACACAAAGTTCTTCGCGACATTTCTTCAAATTTCCGACTGGAAGCGATCGGTAAACCGTTTTTTATCGCAGACGAATCCAGCATTCCGCCGGAAGAGCTGGCTAAAATTAAGGATCAGGTCGTCATATTTCCCCCGGGTAAACCGCCGGCCGAATTCATCGAGCTGGCGAAGAGCGGGGTGCGCATGGCGAAAGAAGCGGTAGCCGGCGGCGAGTACGATGTGGTCATCCTCGACGAGCTGAATGTCGCTTTGCATTTCGGGCTGATTGAGTGGGCGGAAGCGGAAGCCATCCTCGACGCCAGGGCGGAAAATACCGAGCTGATCATCACCGGCCGCAATGCACCTGCAGCGCTGATTGCCCGCGCCGATCTGGTTACGGAGATGCGCGAGATCAAGCATTATTATACGCAGGGTGTCATGGCCCGCCAGGGTATTGAAAACTGATTGCCCGCTACCCTGATAGTGATTTGGTCCGGTATTGAGATTCAGATGGCCACCGATTGAGCAACATGTAAAAAGCCCCTCGCGAGGGGCTTTTATCGTTCGAAACAGTACCCGGTGTATCCGGTCTATTCGGTTTCTTCCGCAGAATCGCTCTCTTCAGCTGCTTCGGTCGCTTCTGCCTCTTCGCCTTCGAGGACGCCTTCTTCGGTTTCGGGCTCTTCTTCCTTAATGGAGCTCTTGTCGATGATGTTAAACACCATGACGTCTCCCGGCGTCTGCAGCTCTACATCCGGATTATTCGCAATATCGAGATCTTCGACGCGTATGGCCGTTCCGGCTTCCATGCCGGTCAGATCGATGCGGATCTCTTCGACGAGGTTCGCGGGCAGGGCGCGGATGGGAATCTCATACAGCGTCTGACGCACGATATCTGACACGGACTCTTCGTTCAGCAGTACAATCTGGGCAACAGCGTTGACCGGTTCGTCTGCAACCAGGCTCTGAAAGCTCAGGTGCTCAATTGTATTGGCAAGCTGGTTGGCGCTGATTTCCTTGATGAGCGCGCTCTGCTTCTGTCCGCCGAATTCGATGAGAACCTGCGTACCGATCGCTTTTTCGCGAGCGAGCCGTGCCGCTTCGCCAGCTGTGACCTGGATCAGCAAGGTCTCCTCGAGCTTACCGCCGTATATGCAGCCGGGTACGATACCCTGTCTTCTAAGTTTTTTTACTTTGGCACTTGAATCTCTGTTATCTGCCGTTACTACGTACATTATACAACCTCCGGAATTCCTGTTATTTTTATCTGTAAATCTTTCGCATTGTAGCACAGCATCGCTTCAAATGCAAACACTTCGGGTTTTCTCCCGCAATCGGACGAAAAGAACGATCGTTTTAGCTCTCGTCTCCGTCGTCATGCCAGGCTGACTCCGGCTGATATACGATCTCCTTGATCAGGATTTCAGTCGTGCCGGAAGGAACATCCCACTGGATGGTGTCGCCTTCGCTGTAGCCCAGGATAGCCGTTCCGATGGGAGAGAGAATCGATACCTTGTTCTCGCTGACTTCGGCCTCGTTGGGATAGACTAAAGAGAGCTCCATATCGGCTCCGTCCAGACTCAGGAGGATGACGGAGTTCATCGTAATCAGCTTGGAATCCGCCTGGTCGGGATGGATAATCGTCGCTTTGTTAATTTCGTTTTCCAGTTTCCGCACGTGCGGACCCAACGCCTCCTCGCTGCTGATCTGAGTGGTCAGCAGTTCCTTTAGGCGTTTTCTGTCGTGATTTGTGATGAATATGCTGTCAGCCATAGTGCATCCTTCCTTTCGAATAGTATACACAAACACCTTCATAAAATCAATCGATTGCTTTTCCGTCGTGCCCGTTATATAATACAGGTGTCAAGAGATCCTGACGCATTTGGGTACGCCCCGGATGGAAAGGTGACGGAAACAGACATGTTTGTTCTGCCGCGCCTTATGCGCGGCCGTTTGTTTGTAAGGAGTGTCGGTCGTGGAGAATCGGATATCAGTCATCAGCATATTGCTGGAGGACACTCATCAGGCGGAAGCAGTCAACGAGCTTCTGCATCGGTTCGGCAGCTACATCGTCGGCCGGATGGGTATCCCCTATAAGGATCGCGGCGTTTCCATCATCTGTGTGGTTATGGATGCACCGGGCGACGTTACAAGCTCGCTTTCAGGGAAGCTGGGCATGCTTCCGGGCGTCCGGACAAAAACCGTCGTATCGAAGTTGGAAGATCAGAAAGAGGATGCACAATGAAGAGAATCTTAGCTATGCTGACCGTGGCACTCATGCTTGTTTCCATGCTCGCCGGATGTGCCGGCGCACCGCCGCAGGGCGACGTCGAATCTGTCGAGATCCGCATCGGAGGCCTCCGCGGCCCCACCTCCATGGGAATGGTTCGCCTGATGGACGATGCAGAGGCGGGAGAAACGTCAAATCACTACACGTTTCAAATTGCGGGATCGGCCGACGAGCTGACGCCAAAGCTGCTCAAAGGGGAGCTGGACATTGCGGCTCTTCCGGCGAATCTCGCTTCCGTCATGTACAACAATACGGATAAAGAGATTCAGCTGCTGGCCATCAATACGCTCGGCGTCATCTACATCGTCGAAACAGGGGACGATGTCCACTCGATGGCCGATCTGAAAGGCCAGACGATCTATGCGACCGGAAAAGGATCGACGCCGGAGTATGCGCTGCGCTATCTTCTGGAAGAGAACGGTGTGGACCCCGATGCGGACGTCGACATTCAGTGGAAGAGCGAACCTTCGGAATCAGTCGCCATTTTGCAGGCAAGCGGCGGAATCGCCATGATGCCTCAGCCGTACGTGACGGTCGCTCAGATGCAGCTGGACAACCTGAGAGTTGCCGTGGACTTTACCGAGGAATGGGATGTGCTCGATAACGGCAGCACGCTGATTACAGGCGTTCTCGTCGTCCGGAAGGAATTTGCCGGGCAGTACCCGAAGCAGATCGCCACATTTTTGAATGAGTATAAGGCCTCCACCGAGTACGTCAATGCCAATATCAGCGAAGCTGCACAACTCGTCGAAAAGTTCGATATCGTCAAGGCCCAGGTAGCTGAGCGGGCGATTCCCTATTGCTACATCACCTATGTGGCCGGTGAGGACATGACTGAACCCATGAATGGCTATCTCAGCGTTCTGTTCGAACAGAACCCCAAGGCCGTAGGCGGCGCCATGCCGGCCGATGACTTTTATTATGTCCCGTAGAGCAAAGATGGAAAAAACGGGAGCCGTTCTTCTGGCTCTCTGTATCTGGCAGGCAGGGGCGATGATGCTGAACCGTAGCATACTTCTGGTTACGCCCCTGACCGTCGCAGGGCGGCTCGGTACGCTGCTGTTCGAGGCGGATTTTCTTTACGCGATTGCCTTTTCTTTTCTGCGGATTGCGGGAGGGTATTTTGCTGCGCTTGCGGTTGGCTGTATCCTCGCCGTGCTCGGCGGGCGGCATCGCTTTCTGGAGGTTGCGCTGTGGCCCTACATTCAGATGATTAAATCGGTGCCCGTCGCCTCGTTCATCATCCTGTGTCTCATCTGGCTCAGCTCGTCCAGCCTGTCGGTGTTCATTTCTTTTCTGATGGTCTTGCCCATCGTGTATACGAACATGCTGCAGGGCATCCAGAGCACCGATGTCAAGTTGCTGGAAATGGCTTCCGTGTTTGGCATCAACTGGTTTCGCAAGCTCAAATACATTTATCTGCCGCATTTGAAACCGTATCTGATGTCGGCCTGCAGCGTATCGATCGGACTGTCCTGGAAGGCGGGAATCGCTGCCGAAGTGATCGGAATACCCGACGGCTCCATCGGCGAAAAGCTGTACGAGGCAAAAGTGTATCTGAATTCTGCGGATTTATTTGCGTGGACGGTGGTCATCGTGCTGGTGAGCGTCGTCTTCGAAAAGATATTTTTGCGCGGGTTAAAGCGATTTTACATTCGTTTGGAGAGGTCGTAAGGGTATGGATATCGTCGCATCCGAATTGACGAAGAGCTACGGCCTGGAAAAAGTGCTGGACCGTTTTTCTGCCACATTCCGAAAAGGCGGGGTCACGTGCGTGATGGGCGCCTCCGGGTGCGGGAAAACGACGCTCATCCACATCCTGATGGGTCTGATTCAGCCGGACTCCGGGTCAGTGTCCGGCATGCCGGATAAAAAGAGCGCTGTGTTTCAGGAAGACAGGCTCTGCGAAGAATTCAGTGCGGAGACCAACGTAGCCATGGTGCTGGATGCGCATGCAGACCGGGCGCTCATCCGTACGCATCTCGACGAGATTGGGCTGCAGGACGACCGGTTGAAGCCGGTGCGCGAATACAGCGGCGGCATGAAGCGGCGCGTGGCACTTGTGCGCGCCATATTGGCACAGAGCGATGTATTGTTTCTCGACGAACCGCTCAAAGGACTGGACGAGCGGACGAAAGAAAGCGTTGTGAGCTATCTCAAAAGACATTTTAACGGCCGGACGGTCATCATGGTGACGCATGACCGGGACGAAGTGACGGCGTTTGGAGCTGAGCTGATAACGCTGAGTAGGGGTTGCGAGGAGTGAACACATGAACATGAACATTCAGACAAAAAAAGAAGTGCTGGAGATTCTCTCCATGCCGCAGGAAGAATACCTCCAGGCAATCGCTTCGGAAGCAAAGCGCATTCATCAGGATGTCAACCGCAATGCACTCATCGCCACGGCGATGCTCGGATTCGACAATGTCTGTAAAAACCACTGCCTGTACTGCGGTATGAGGGCGCCGAACAAAGATGTCAAACGCTATCGATTGGATCCACAGCAGGTCATTCAGGCGGCGAAGACGTCGTATGAGGTGGGTTTTCGACGCATATTCCTTATTTCCGGCGAGGACCCGGGATACGAGTTCGACAGCATCCTCTCCATCGTGGAGGCGCTCAGCGAAATCGGGTTCTTTATCAGTTTAGCGCTCGGTGCGCTTGCGAAAGTGCAGTACGGCGAGCTCAAGGCCGCTGGCGCAGGCGAATACGTGCTGAAGTTCGAGATGTCCCAGCGCGAGGTCTTCAACCGGCTCAAGCCGTCGAGCGATTTCGACGAACGGATGCGCAGCATCGGGTGGGTGAAGGAAAGCGGCCTTTTGCTCGCATCCGGCAGCATTGTGGACTATCCGGGCCAGACAGCCGATCAACTGGCGGAAGATGTCCTGTTAACGCGCGATCTGGGCATTCACTGGGCACCGGTCATTCCCTATATGCCGGCAAAAGGAACGCCGCTGGCGCTCGAGGGCGGTGCTGGCAGCACGGATTTGAATCTGAAAGTTATTTCGATACTGCGCATCATGATGCCCGGCATCCGGATTACGGCGCAACAGCCGGGCAAGGATTCCCAAAAGGGACTGGCAGATCCCGAGGGTAACCTGGATGCGCTTGGAGCCGGTGCCGACATGTTGTTTGCCGACATGCTGCCCGATGCTCTTGCGAAAAATTTCAGCGTTGTGGACAACCGGATTACGCTGGGGCTGGAGCATATCAGAACGATGGCAGAGAAGTCTGGCATGAGTCTCGTATTCCGGCCGGATTATGCATAGGTGATTTCTGTGGGGTGGTACGTCTATATTCTATTGTGCGGCGACGGCTCGCTGTACACCGGTATCAGCGATCGTCCGTCCGAGCGGCTTGAGGCACACCGGGCGGGTCGGGGCGCTAAATATACGAAGGGCCGCGGCCCGTTATCCATTGTATATCTGGAATCCTGCGCCGGTCGTTCGGAGGCGCTGTCGAGGGAGGCGGCTGTCAAGAAGCTGACGAGATTGCAAAAATGGGCGCTCATCGGCAAAGCCGGGAGCCCGCGGACTTGATCGGCGATCCGTCTGTCTTTACTTTTCGTTCTCTGAGTAGTAGAATAACCATTGAAACGCACGGCCGGAGCATTCTCCGGCGCACGTAAGGAACACAGGGGACCGGAGAGCGATCATGAAAAAGGATTACACGGAGCAATACCACAAAGTAAAGGAGATTGCCACGCTGCGACAGGCGCTCGATGAGAGCAGTCGGGATTATGCCCAGCGGCCCGCCTTTCTTGTCAAAGAGCAAAAGGGCGGTGAGTACAAAGAGATTTCGTACGCTCAGTTTAAAAGCGATGTGGACGCGCTCGGCACGCGCCTGATGCAATTGGGCCTTTCGGGAGAGCGCATTGCCGTCATCGGTGAAAACTGCTACGAGTGGATCGTGGCTTATTACGCCGTTGCAAACGGGGTCGGCGTCGTCGTTCCGCTCGACAAAGAGCTGTCCGAAGAGGAAATACACAACTTCCTGCGCATCGCGAAGTGCAAAGCGATTTTTTATACGGACACCTATCGCCCATATTTTTCAAGCGAAGACATTCCATATAAGTTCTGCATGTCGATGTATGGATACCCTGAGAATCGCGCGGAAGCCGTTGAGGAAGCGACGCCGGGTGACGAAATCGCCTTCGGTCGCCTTCTTGCAGAAGGCAGGATGCTTCTGTCTCAGGGTGATCAACAGTTTCTGCACGCACCGCTGGATCCGGACGAGATGCGGTTTCTTCTGTTCACTTCCGGCACGACCGATTCGGCCAAAGGTGTAATGCTTTCTCATCGCAACATCACTTCGAACATCATGGATACGTGCAAAATTGCGCACGTCGTTCCCGAAGACCGCACGCTGTCCATTCTTCCGATTCACCACACATACGAAAGCACGCTGGGCATATCGCTCGTTCTCTACCGCGGAGCATCGATTGCCTTTTACGAGGGGTTAAAATACGTAGCAAAGAATCTCGCGGAAGCGCAGGCTACCGTGCTGGTCGGCGTACCGCTGATTTTCGAATCGATGTATGCGAAGATCTGGAAGCAAGCTGAAAAATCAGGCCAGAAGAAAAAGCTGGAAACCGGCATTAAGATTAATCGCTTGCTCAAAGCGACCGGGATCAACGCAAGCCGGAAAATATTTAAAGCGATTTACGATACGTTCGGCGGTAAGCTCCGGCTGATCATCACGGGTGCAGCCGGTATCGACCCGGCTGTCAGTCGCGGGTTCCAGGATCTTGGATTCACCGTTTTACAGGGCTACGGCCTTACGGAGACGGCTCCTCTTGTAGCCGGATCGCCGGATTTCGGCAACACCTATAAAAAAGCAGGTTCATCCGGCCCCTGCGTAGCTTCCGGGGAAATCCGTATCGACGAGCCGGACGAAGACGGAATCGGTGAGATTCTGTTTCGGGGACCGAACCTGATGCTGGGCTATTACGAGCGGCCGGATTTGACGGCAGAATGCATCGTGGACGGCTGGTTCCACACCGGAGACCTCGGTTTTGTCGATCCGGAAGGCTGGCTGTATATAACGGGCAGGAAAAAGAACGTCATCGTAACGAAAACCGGAAAAAACATCTATCCCGAAGAAGTTGAGCTATACATGAACCGGAACAAATATATTCAGGAAAGTCTCGTGCACGGAGTAGAGCGAGACGACGATACCGTCGTGTCCGCACAGATCATTCCTGCGTACGAGATCATATACGAGGAATTCGGCAACGACTTGAGCGAAGACGATATACGCACGCTCATCCGCAATGCGGTCGCTGACATTAACGAAAAGCTTCCCATTTACAAGAGAGTGCGCGATTTTTCGATTCGAGCCAACGATTTCGTCCGGACGACGACTCATAAGATCAAGCGGCATAAGAATATCTGATTGCACAACGAAGGGGCGGCGGGGGGAAAAGATACAGCATGTCGTGGAAACAGAGGTTGACACAAGAAGCTTCTGCGTACAGTGATATCCTTTTGGGGATGGATATCGGATCGACGACGGCGAAGGTAGTCATCATCGATCAGGGAGAAATCGTCTGGCAGAAGTACGAAAGACACTTTTCGCAGGTGCGCAACAAAGCATTGGAAATGGTAACCGAGGCGGCGCCCCTCCTGCAGGGGCGGCGTTTTTATGCGGCGCTTTCCGGTTCCGCCGGACTGGGACTGGCGCGCGCGGCCGATCTGCCGTTCGTGCAGGAAGTATTTGCAACAGGTGAAGTCGTCGAGGCGCTCGAACCGGATACGGATGTGGTCATCGAACTCGGGGGCGAAGATGCAAAGGTGATATTCTTCCGCGGCGGCATGGATGAGCGCATGAACGGTACGTGTGCCGGCGGCACGGGAGCTTTTATCGATCAAATGGCGACGCTCCTTTCTGTATCGATCGAAGAGCTGGATACACTCAGCCAAAAACATGAACGTCTGTATCCGATCGCTTCCCGCTGCGGCGTGTTCGCTAAATCCGACATCCAGCCCCTGTTGAACCAGGGCGCGCGCAAAGAAGACCTGGCCGCCAGCATTTATCAGGCGGTCGTCGACCAGACGAT
>LSQX01316805.1_pt1 | contig 18806 bp, 13 predicted proteins | sample 654561 | NCBI WGS metagenome assembly LSQX01 (sample SAMN04489861, study PRJNA283612) | anaerobic digester metagenome | isolation source: 4 biogas reactors fed with cattle manure at either 37C or 55C with and... | place: Denmark: Kongens Lyngby | collected 2014
GCCGGCGGCGGCGCCATGATGGACCTGGGCTGCCACCCCATGTACACTGCGGCTCACCTGCTGGGCAAGCCGGCCCGCATCACATCCATTTTCAACAACAGCATCAGCCCGGAACCGGCCGAGGACAATGCAGTATCTGTAGTGGAGTTTAAAAACAAGGCTATCGCTGTCCTGGAGACTTCTTTTATCTCGCCCTGGTCAGCTGACTGTTTTGAGCTCCTGGGCACAGAAGGAGCCCTTGTGGCTCTGGATGGCCAGGTCAGGATCCGCAGCAATAAATATCCTGTCGCCGGCTGGGTCATTCCGGACAAGCTGCCTGAGCCGACTGCCCTGCCCCTCAGGCTTTGGCTTGATGGGATAAAGGACGGCACACCGATCCCCTTTGATACAGCCCACGGTGAGGCCCTGACCGAGCTTTTGGAAAACGCCTATATATCCCATGTCAAAAAAAGCATAGTTGAGATCGAGTAAAAAAATAAAACAACCTTAAAGGGCCGGCAGCCAGACGCTGCCGGCCTTTTTTTAAAACATCTTCCGGAAGTTTTTTTGTTCCTTGCTGAAGCTGTAACCGCAGGCCTCATAAAATAGATGCGCACCTGCCCTTTGCTGGCCCGAAACCAGGCGGATACCGGCAGCCCCCGCCTTGAACGCCCAGTCTTCACCGGCAGCCAGCAGGCGGCGGCCAAGGGATCTTTTTTGCACAGCCGGGTCAACTGCCAGCGCCAGGATGTTTTTCAGCCGCGCGCTGTAGCTGGCCTGGTAGTCAGCCAGGTGGATATAGCCATCAACCCGGCCGGTGCTCTTTTCAACTGCCACAAGGATACGGCTGGCCTTGTCTTGCAAGATCCGGCCCAGTTGCCGGCCAGTCCCGGCCAGGTCGTATTCATAGCCCATGCCCAACCGGTTCAGCCGCCAGATGGCCGGGGCATCCCGGGCGGATGCCGGCCGGATTGCATAATGCAGGACCGAATCGGCCAGCCGGAAAAGTCCGGGCTGGATCTCGGGATAGGACAGGCAGCCAGGCAGTTTTTCCAGCAAGATATTCTCGCCGATTTCTGTGCCTGCCGGCAGGGCCTGCCTTTTTTTGATCCGGGCCAGGTAGAGCATGCCATAAGCCGTACAAGGCCCGGGCAGGCTGCCTGCGGCTGTAACCGCAAAAGCACAGACTTGCTCCAGGCTAAAATCCACGGCGCCTGTCTCCTCCCACAATTCCCGCCGGGCTGTTTCGAGGATTGTCTCGCCTTTTTCCCGGCGGCCAGCCGGCAATTCAAAAGTGTTTTTGGCTGCCTGGCGGACAAAAATCCAGCGGTCCTGGTAGCGGGCCGGAATGACAGCATATTGCAGCTGGCTGTCCCTTAGCCGGGGATCAAACTCATAGCTTACCCTGTACATTACACCCTTACTTTTCCTGATGCTTTTGGAAGTGCCAGACACCCAGGGACGCCGGATTACCCGGATCATCTTTAAGCAGCTGGGATGCATTTTTTGCAACCTTGGCAAATGCCTTGGCATATTGTTCGATAACCGCCGGTTCATATTTTCTAAACCAGGGGATTGTGTAGATTAAGGAACCGATTTTTTCGCTGACCGGCAGGCTCTGGTCGAAAAACCTGACATCTCCTTTAGCATGGGCCAGCCTGGTGGGCACACCATGGCCGTACACATCACAGGTCTTGAAGAGGGGATGGGTGTGCAGGGCTGCATTACAGCCGGCCCGGCAATCCGTAAAGCCCTCCGCCCGGACCGCTTCAGCAAAGCGGGTGACCGACAGCCCGCCCAGCTCCTCGGGCCGGTAAAGGCCAACCGGATAATACCAGCCAGCCATATTACTGCCTGTTTCCTCAGCCACTCTGTGGGCCCTGATGCCAGGCAGCCCATCCAGCAGGTCCCAAAAATAATTCATGGCCCGCCTGATCTCTTTGCTGCGCTGGTCATAGTGCCTGAGCTGGACCAGGCCAACGGCCGAGCTCATCTGGTGCATGCGGTATTTATAGCCGCCCAGGGGCAGATAGGCATACTGGCGCAGGTAGTCTGTTGTTATGTTCTGGTTAAACCTTTCATAATGGCCAAAAGCAAGCGCCCTTTCGTAGATTTCTAGATCGTCTGTCACTAAAATGCCGCCCTCACCGATCGGAAAGGACTTGCCGCTCATCAGGGACATGGCCCCGACATGGCCGATTGTGCCCAGCATCCGGCCCTTATAAAGGCCACCCTGGGCATGGGAGACATCCTCAATCACCTTCAGCTGGTGTTTTTCTGCCACAGCCATGATCTTGTCCATCTCGGCCGGGTGGCCCAGATAGTGCACCACCACAATAGCCTTGGTCTGGTCCGTGATCCGCTTTTCCAGATCCGCCGGATCAAGGCAGAGAGTGTCTGGGTCAACCTCGGCAAAAACAGGTGTGGCCCCCAGGGAAAAGACCGGCGCCACCGAGGCCCAGTAGGTGATGCTGGGTGCGATGACCTCATCACCGACACCGATACCGCAACCAAACATGGCCGCATGGATGGCCGCTGTGCCATTATTACAAGCCAGGGCATACTCCAGGCCCTGCCATGCAGCAAAAGCCTTTTCGAACTCCACCGTCACATCAGTAGCCGACATGGAACCGCTGCGCAGGACCTTAAGCACTGCCTCTTCTTCTTCAGCCGTGATGATTGGCCATAAAAACACATCCTCAGCCGCCCCTTGCACTGCCTGTTCTCCACCAAAGATTGCCAGTCGCTCCGCCATATTGACCTCCTTGATTTTTGCCTGCCCGGGCAGGCCTTATCCTGCTTAATCTTACCAGATCTGACCGGTCTTTTTAACCGGTATGCAAAGGGCTGCCGGTCCGGCAGCCCTTTCAAAGTGACAATTTATTGCCCTGCTTTTACAGCTTGATCTCCTTGCCCTTGTCAGAGGACTCATAGATAGCCAGGATCAGGTCAACTGCTTTCCTGCCCTCTTCAGGTGGAATCAGGGTCGGGCGGTCCTGCCTGATGGACTCGATCAGGTCTTCGATCAGGACCTGGTGCGATGAGCGGGAAAACTTGGTCGGGTCACGCCCGGTGTCATCGGCCTTATCCTGGTCAGTAACCAACTGGGTTCCCTCTTCCTGGCCTTCCTTCCAGAGTTCACAGGTGTTGTCATCAACCAGGATGGTGCCATCCTTGCCGTGGATCTCGAAGAGTTTTTGCTGGCCCGGATATACTGATGTGGTGCCCTCGATAATCCCAATGGCCCCGTTTTTAAATTTCACTATTGCCGCCGCTGTATCTTCAACTTCAATGTTTCTGGCCTGGGTGGCCGCCCTGGCAAAGATGCTTTCCACATCACCGGCAAACCACTGCAGCAGGTCAACACCATGGATGCCCTGGTTCATGAGGGCGCCGCCACCATCCATGGCCCAGGTTCCCCGCCAGCCGGCACTGTCATAATAAGCCTGGCTGCGGTAGGTCTTCAGGTAGGCATCCGCCAGGATGACCTCGCCAATAGCACCTTCACTGATGGCCTTTTTCGCGGCCATATAGCTGGGCTCGGTCCTGAGCTGGAAAACAGAGTTCATCTTCACCCCGTTGCGGTTGACAGCCTCAATGATCTGGTCCATGGCTGCCTTGGTGATTTCGATTGGTTTTTCCACCAGCAGATGCTTTTTAGCATTGGCAGCATAAACAGCCACTTCACCGTGGGCGCCACTGGGTGTGCAGACGCAGATGATATCAAGATCAGCCTCATCAATCATCTTTTTGTAGTCTGTGTAATAGCTGCCGACTTCAAATCTTGCGGCAAAATCTCTTGCCCTCTCCTCGATAATGTCACAGACAGCGGTCAACTCGGTATCCTGGCAATTCAGGACTGATTCTGCATGATGTGGGGCTATGGAGCCACAGCCCACAATACCAAACTTAAATCTGCTCATTAGTCTTCCCTTCCTCTTTTCCTGCCTAAAATATTGTTTTCCACAATTCCATGGCTTCAGCCATATCTTTTTCCAGATTGTCCGTGGCAGCCTCGATACTGATTCTGCCCTGGTAGCCGATTTGCTCCAGAGGCTGGAACAAGGCTTTATAATCTGTTCCGTCATCTATTTTGGGGAACTTGCCACCAGCCGGGTTGTTGACGTGGATATGGGCCAGATAATCCCCGGCGGTAACAATGTTTTGCAGGCTTTCATCATGGTAGAGCATATGCCAGTAATCAGCCAGCAGGCGGATATTATCCCGGTCAACCGCCCGGGCCAGTTCCAGTCCCTCCAGGACATCGTTGATGATATTGCAAGAGCGCAGGGGCAGGGGCTCGATGGCCACCACTATATCATAGGGCAGGATCAGGTCACTGACCCGGCGCAAAAACACTTTCAGCTGGTCAAAGGCCGCCTCTTTGGCAAAGCCATCGGGCACCCTGCGGGCCCCGCCGCTGCCAAAAACAATGACCCTGGCACCCAGGCTGCTGATCCTGGCCAGGGCCCCTGACACATAATCAGCTAGCCTTTCCAGATCAACCTCTTCACCGACAACCTTGAGATCGGCCGGAATAAACACATTGAAAGCTTCTGCCTTGATCGCTGACTTTTTTGCCAGTGCGCTGAGGCGCATAAAGCCTGCCTCATCAAGACCGGCAATAGTCTGCACGGCGGGCTCTATATAGTCAAATCCAGCCTTTTCAACCAACCCGATGTTTTCCAGTTCTGTACATATACCCAGTTGCATGTGAATTCTCCTCTCATTTGCAGCTTTGTGCTTACATGACCACCTCCATTAAACAGACATTTTCAAATCAATGTCAAGGCCAAAATTAGAGGAGCCGGAAAATCCGCTTGTTTACGGTCCAGTGGGTGACTGTTTTTAAATTTTAGCCGGTCATGGTAAAATATTAACAAAATGTATAAACTATACTTGTCAATTTGACTGATCAATATATCAAGCTGACCTGGGAAAACGCCAGGCAAGAGCCAGAAAGAGCATCTTTTTTATTTGTCACATGACGCTGGACACCTGTTAGGGGAGGAAACAGGTCTTCAGCCAGAAGCTGTGAAAGGCAAATCTGCCGGCTGCATTTTCCTGACACCGCCAGCCCTGCCCGCTCTCTTTTTGCAGATAAAGGCAGGGACTGATCTTTTTTTAACACCAAGGGTGAAAATTCCCGGCCAGGCCAGCAAGACTTATGCAAGTGGATTGCCTATAGTTTGCCAGGAGGTACTGTGCGAAGGCTATTTCGGTTTAATAAGATCTATTACAGGCTTTTTTTATTTTTCGCCCTGCTGGTCATCACCAGCGCCGCAGTGCAGGGCTGTGTTTCCCTGCGCTATTATTCAGCCAGATATGAAACAAAGATTGAAGAGCTGGATAAGGCCAATCTGGAAAAGATTAAAGAAGAGCTGGATAAAAGTATCATCCGCAAGGCTCATGAAGTATATGTCCAGGTCGTCTACAGCTCAGATATCGCGCCGGATCTCGACTATTATTTTTCCCGCAGCCGGACCAACCTGAACTCCCGGATCTACTCTTTGCAAAGCAAGCTCAAAGGCCTGGTTGCCTTTTATGGTGATGCCATCAGGTCGATTGACCTCTACAACAAGGACAGGCAGATGTTAGTGTCTTCAGATTCAGGTCTGATCTATTTCAGTGAAGACAGCCAGCGCTTTCCTCTTGACCTGCACCTATATGGCTGGCTGAAGGACCTGCCCGAAAGCACAGCCTGGCTGCCCACCCGGCGGGAGAGCGCTCTTTTTTACAGTTTTGACGGCACCGCCCCATCAGAGATCGCCAGCTACAAGGTTAATTATCCCATTGGTTCAGTCACACCGCATAATAAAGGCTTTATTGTCATTAATATCAACGGCAGGTTCATCTCCAATCTCCTGCAGGAGATGAACTATTCTGAAAAGAGCGGCATCTTGTTAATGGACAGGCAAAACAAGCTGCTCGGCCACAGTGACCACCAGGTCCTGCAGCTTTATCTGGAAGAAGGCATTAAAGACAGCTGGGACTTTGCCCAGGCAGACAGTCCGGAAAGATTGCTGGAAATAGACAGTGAACGCTATATCATCACCAGGCTGGAGCTGGAAAACGGCTGGTCTTTGCTGAAAATGACCCCGACCAGCGACTATTATGCCGATGTGGGCCAGGTCAGGAACAACCTGATTATCCTCTCTTCCCTGACAGTTCTCCTCGGCCTGGGGCTGGCTATGATTTTTTCCTTCCGTCTCTACCAGCCGGTCAAGGCCCTGGTTGAAAATGCCAACCTGATTTTCAAAAGGCCCGGGGACAGCAAAGAACAGCTGGATGAATATGAGATTATCAACGATGCGATCAGGCAGCTGGCCGGCAAGGTCGAGTCCTTAGAGAAAACTTTGGAGGTGAATGCCTCCCTGCTCAAAAACAATGTGATCCAGGACCTGGTTAATGACCAGTACACCAGTAAGGCTGACCTGGATACAGCCCTGCTCATGGCCGGGTTGGACATGAAAAAGCAATGGTTCTTCTGCCTGGTTATCCAGTTTAACCGCACTGTGCTGGAAAAACTTTCGATCGAAAACAGGCAGTTTGTCAATCTTGATGTGATCAGCAAGACTGAAGACTCTTTCAGTATGGATATCTGCAATTGCATTGGCACGATCATCAACCGCAATTCTGTCGGTTTTGTGCTCAATTGCGCCTACCCGTTTATTCCTGATCTGGAAGAAAAAATCAAGAATCTGGACGATTATGTCAGGAGCAGCTACGGCATCAGCCTGGCTGGTGGTATCAGCAGCCCTGTGCCGTCAGGGACCTACCTTTTCAGCCAGCCTTACAAACAGGCCACTGACCTGCTGCTTTACAATTATTTCATGGTTAACACCAGGCTTTTCTCTGAAAAGATAGTGGCAATGCGGGAAAAAAGCACAGAAATCATTCCCCATACTGAAGTGGATGAGCTTTATAAACTCATGGTTGCCGGGGAGAGCAAGCCAATTAAAAACAAGCTGGCCCAACTCGTTGACCAGATGATCTACGGCCAGTATCCTTATCTGCACTGCCAGCAGCGCCAGCTGGATATCATGCAGGCCATTTCCCGCTTTGCCAGGGAGCAGGGCATCACAACTAAAGATGCTGCCGAAAGTGATACCATCTCCTTGTTTTTTGCCACTGACAATGTAGTTGATTTTTACGCCTTTGCCTGGGCGATCATAGACAAGGTGCTGCGGCAGGTTGAAGAGCTGGCTGCAGCCAAAACCAGTCTCCTGGTCGACAAAACCAAACAGTATATCGACCAGAACCTGTCCTCCACACTCTCCCTGGATCTCATCTCCGAGCATCTTTCAATCAGCAGCGGTTATTTGAGCCGCCTGTTCAAAAGCGAGACCAACATGAATTTTGTCGACTATGTCAATTCTCGCAGGCTGGCCAGCGCCCATGAGCTTTTGATGGAAACCAGCCTGACTGTTGAGGAAATATCCCTGCGCGTGGGCTTTAACAGCACCAACTATTTTATCCGGCGCTTCCGGAGAAAATACGGGGACAGCCCCCAGGCTTACCGGGTCAAGAACCGGCTGGCCAGTCCCATGTGACCCGGCCCCGGCCATACTCAATCTGGCGGGATTCCTTCTGCCAGGTCAAGAATCTGCTATTTAAACCAAAAAATGCGCTACTGTTCAGGCCCGGGCAATTGTACAATTGCCTTAATACATCAGATTACCAGCCGGCTTGATCCAGCTGGTCCAAACAGGAGGTGTTTTCGTGGGTATCAAGATTGGCCTGGTCGGCCTGGGGTCTTTTGGCAGTGCCTTTGCCGGCTTATTCACAGCCCATCCCCTGGTCGACAAAATCGCCCTTTGTGACCGGGAACCGGAAAGAGTGGACAAGTTCGCCCAAAATCCACTTTTCCAGACTAAATTGGCCAGCAATGGTCTCTACTACGATTTTGCTGATATCTGCAAGGCAGACCTGGACGCACTGGTGATCATCACCCAGCCCTGGCTGCATGCGGAGCAGACTGTCCAGGCCATGCAGCACGGCAAGCATGTCTACAGTGCAGTCCCGATTGTCTCCCTGCCAGATGGCGATGAGATCCTGGAATGGTGCGACAAGCTGATCCGGAGCGCGGAAAGCACAGGCATGAGCTTCATGCTGGGTGAAACCACTTATTACCGGCCTGAGGCGGTTTACTGCCGCCAGCGGGCAGCCAAGGGTGATTTTGGGGTTTTCACCCATAGTGAGGGCTGGTATCTGCATGACAGCAACTCGCCCACATCCAACCTCTATGAAGTCCAGCGCCGGCGCCTGGCCAGCAAATCCGGCCAGGAGTGGGTTGAAAAAGCAAAGGAATATGCCAGGCGAAATATCATCTCCGGCCCCATGCACTATCCGACCCATTCAGTTTCGGGGCCTATGGCAGTGATGAACGCCTATGCCAAGAAGGTCTCCTGCTGGGCATTCAGCAGTGATGGTGATTTCATGGAAAACGAATATTATAATGAAACCGCCCTGTTCCAGATGAGCAACAAGACCACCATGCTGATCAAGGAACACCGCCAGGCCGGCCATCCCAATGAGGAGACTTTCAGTATCTATGGCACTGAAGGATCCTATGTGGCTAATTCCTGGCGGGACAGGAGCAGGATTATCCCCCTGACAGAAGAGCAGATGCGCCCGCCCCTGCCAGATGATATTGTGGCTGCTTTCAAGCACTTCATGGGTGAGACCGGCTACTACGGCGGGCACGGTGGATCCCATGCCTACCTGGTGCATGAATTTGTCGATGCCATTGCCAGCGGCCGCCAGCCGGCTGTCAATGCCTGGGATGCTGTCCGCTATATGGCGGCAGGAGTGACCGCCCATAAATCCGCCTTGCAGGATGGCCTGATTCTGGACGTGCCTGACTGGGGTGACGGGCCGGCAAAGTGATTTAAATTCCAGCTGGTCTTTTGGAGCTGCCGGCATCAATACCGGCAGCTCCAGGGCCTGCCAGGCCTGGTTTTGTGCTATCTGGTCAAAAATGTTCCATTAGATCAAGAGAATACCATTCCCTAATTTGCCTCCAGCATTTATCATCTATTTATTACACTTTTCCGATGTATGCATTCTGGTTTACAAAACAAAGTGACACCCTGTCGGTCTTGCCAACGGCTCTATTTAGGGTTTCATTATAATTTTGAACATAGATACAACCACACAGCAGATGCTTGAATGGAGGTCAGTTGTTAGATGAGAAAAGACAAAACAGTGCAGCTTGGTTCCGGTCTTAACAAGAAAAGGTCAGGAATCCGCCGCCTGTTGTTTGACTATTATAAGCACAGGTACCTGATGCTGATGCTACTGCCGGTCATTGCTTATTATATCCTGTTCCACTATGTTCCTTTCTATGGCATCCAGCTGGCATTTAAGCAGTTCAGGGTCTCTTTAGGCATCTGGAAAAGCCCCTGGGTCGGCATGGAAAACTTTGTAGAACTTTTTTCAAAACGCAGTTTCCGGGAGATCTTGCGCAACACTGTCCTGATCAGCCTCTACAAGCTGATTTTCGGATTTCCCGCCCCGATCATCTTCGCCCTGATCCTCAATGAGGTCAGGCTGGTCAGGTTCAAGAAATTTGTCCAGGGTGTCAGCTACCTGCCCCACTTCATCTCCTGGGTTGTCCTGGGCGGCATCCTGATCCAGCTGCTTTCCCCCAGCACCGGGCCGGTCAATATTTTCCTGAAATCCATCGGTGTCAAACCGATCTATTTCCTGACTGACACAAGCTGGTTCCGTACTGTCCTGGTCGTCACCTCGATCTTGAAGTCCATCGGCTGGTCCTCGATCATATACCTGGCCACCCTGGCCTCTGTCCCATCAGAACAGTATGAGGCGGCAACAATTGACGGGGCGAGCCGGTTCGCCCAGCTTATGTACATTTCCCTGCCCTCACTTTATCCGGTCATTTCCATCATGATCATCTTTGCCGTCGGCGGTATCCTCAATGATGATTTCGACCAGATTTTCAACCTTTATAATGCTGCCGTCTACAGTGTCTCTGATGTGCTCAGCACCTATACTTACCGCATCGGCCTGGAGCAGATGCAATACGGTTTTGCCACTGCAGTCGGCCTTTTCAAGAATGTTATCGGTTTTGCCTTGATTCTGATCTCCAACCGGATCACCAATAGAATCAATGAATATGGTGTCTGGTAAGGAGGCGGTGGATTAATGTTTAATACAAGATACTTCAAAAAACATAGCCCGCTGGAGATTTTTGGCGATTCAATGATTATTCTCTTTTTGGTGATAATCTGTGCCGTGACCATCTATCCTTTCCTGTTCATCATCCATCTGTCCATGGGTGGCTCGGCCTATTATGCGGACTCAAAGCTGTTCCGGATCAAGGACTTTGCCCTGGACTCCTATATGCGTGTTGTTGAATCAAGATTTTTCATCTGGGGCTTTATCAACACAATCAAGCGGGTTTTGCTTGGCACATCCATGACCGTGACCATGCTGATCCTGGGCGCCTATCCGCTCTCCAAAAAATACCTGCCCAACCGCACGTTCTGGACCGCCATGTTTGTCTTCACGATGTTCTTTGGCGGTGGCCTGATCCCCAACTACATGCTGATCAAGGGGCTCAAGATGATGAATACGATCTGGGCCCTGGTGCTGCCTGGCCTGGTGCCCACTTTCTCCATGTTGATCATGCGTAACTTCTTCATGGAGATTCCCGAAAGCCTGGAGGAATCGGCCCGGCTTGATGGGGCTAACGACTTCCAGATTGTGCTCCGGATCATCTTGCCCATTTCCCTGCCGATCATCGCGACCGTCACATTATGGTCCATGGTCGGCCACTGGAATGCCTGGTTTGACAGCATGATCTACATGCGTGAGCCGAAAAACCAGGTCCTGCAGGTTGTCCTGCGCAACATTGTCGTTGTCGGCACAACCAAGGATCTCCAAGGTGGCGGCCGCATTGACAGGCCCGAGCTCAATACACCGGAAGCCATTAAGGCGGCAACCATAGTCGTGGGCACCGTGCCCATCGTCCTGGTCTATCCTTTCTTACAAAAATACTTTGTCAAGGGTATCCTGGTGGGCTCCCTGAAGGGTTAAGCGCCACCAGCCAATATAAATACAAACCGCCTGGGCGGTTGTATATAAAAAAACAGGAGGAAGCAGTATATGAAAAGCAATTTTGCTAAGAGTATGACCCTGGTGCTGGCACTACTTCTTTTAGTAGCAAGTCTTGCCGCATGTGCAGGGAAAGCAACCACTGCCGGTCCAGATCAGACCACTAAGGCAACAACAGAAAAGCCGCAAGGAGAAGGCACCACCGCTGGTGCAGAAACCACCGCCGAAGCCCCGCCTGAGGATGACCCCTTTGATGTCTATGCACCACTTGACGACAAAACCTATGAGATCAGCTGGGCCAAGAAACAGCAGGGTAACCAGCAGGTTGACATGGACAATGCCAACATCGTCTGGCATTTTGAAGAAGCTCTGAATATCAAGTTTGATATCCAGGACTATTTCGATGAAAATGACATTTCACTGCGCATCGCTTCCGGTGACAAGTACGACTTTATCGAGACAAGGTCAGCAGAACAGTACACCACCTTTGTCGAGGACGGCCTGCTGCTCGAGCTGCCCGACGAGCTTTTCGTCAGGTATGCACCCGAAATGTGGAACGGCCTTAATGACCAGATGCCCGGCTTTTTTGACTACGGCCTGATCGACGGCAAAAGGTACAGTGTTGGCGCACCCTCCTACCTGGACGATTACCATATTCCGATCGTCTGGCGCAAGCCCTGGCTGGATGCAGTTGGCACAGGTGAGCCCCCGACAGATTTTGATGAGTTTGAAAGCATCCTTTACGCTTTCACATTTGATGATCCGGACGGCAACGGCAAGGACGACACCTATGGTATGTCAGACACAGCCATGCAGCTGATCTTTAACTATTTTGACGCTTCTGGTTACAAGTTTGGCCAGACCATCTGGCACGAAGATAATGGTGATCTGGCCTGGGGCGCTATCCGTCCTGGCGCTAAAGATGCCTTAGGCGTGCTGGCCAAGTGGTATGACGATGGTATCATTGATCCTGAGTTCATCACCTCCGAAAACAAGGGTGGCTACTGGGCCATCTCCCACACATTTAATGAAGCCAGGATCGGCCTTTCCAGCCATGGTTACTTCTACCACTGGACCATCCCGTCAATCATTGAGGAAGACGACGAAGGCAAGCCCATCATGCTGCCGGAATCAAGCTCCAACTTCAATGAGATCTATAACCTGATCGGCGAAGATGCCCAGAAAGAGTATGTCTTTGGTGATCCGCTGGTCGGACCTGACGGCGTCATGAGAGCCCGTGCAGTTGAATCAACCTACTGGGGCGTCCTTTATGGGATGGGTTCCCACCTTGAAGATGAAGAGCCGGACAAGATCGGTAAGATCCTGAACCTGTGGGCCTATGTCAACTGCACCGACCTGGACACCTTGCTGTGGTCAGTTTACGGCGAAGAGAATGTTGACTGGGAATACACCGAGTATGGCTCCTACAAGGGCCTCAACCCGATCCCGAACGTGGAGCGCGGTGGCAACACCCTCTTCCACATTGTCCCCCTGCCCTCGCTTTACAAGCAGTTCCTCAAGGTCCGTTATGACTACGCTGATGATCCGGCCAATAAGATGACCAATGGCGTCCTGAAGAACAAGTTCACCTGGACAGCCCCATCTTTGGTCAAGAGTAAGGCGGAACTGGACAAGATCCAGGCAGAAACCTTCATCCAGATCATAACTGGTGAAAAACCGCTGGATTACTTTGACGAATTTGTTGACATCTGGATGTCAGCTGGCGGCGAAGAGTATACCAGGGAAGTTAACGACTGGTACGCAGCCCAGCCAAAATAAGACTCTGACTTATTCATAATTTGCCAGGACCCCGGGCATAATGCCCGGGGTCTTTTTTCCAGCACTGGGGCACAGCCGGAGCTGCCAGGAACCCTTAAGCCAGGCAAGCCTTTCCTGGCCTGTATGAATATAATAAGCAGCCTTTGCCTGATCCGGCGGCTGCAGGGCTTCCTGCCTCCCTGGCTGGCTGGCTTAAAGTTTTTTGGTTAATGTTTTTTTATGCTTGCGCGCCCGGACCGGCTTTGACCGGGCTGGTAAAATGAGATATAATAGCTAAGAATTTCAGTGAAAGACGGGTGAACCATTTTGGATTTAATACCTTTAACTGTAGAAAAAAGAGAATTGTCCAGCAAGGGCTATCTGAGGACTTTGCGGACATCCGGTAAGATTCCGGCAGTTTTACATGGCCGCCAGCAGTATTCCCTGCCCATAACTTTGGACAGCAAGGAACTGGCCCGGGCCCTGAGCACACCAGCTGGCCGGAACGTGCTGCTTGAATTGCAGCTCGACGGTGAGAAAAAGCCCGCCATGGTTGAAAACCTGCAAAGGGATATCTTGCGCGAAGGCGTCTACCAGCATGTTGACCTGATGCTGGTCTCACTTGATGAGAAAATTGAAGTCAGTATACCTGTTGTGCTGGTTGGCCAGGAAAGCAGGGTAAATGATGATGGTGTCATCTCGCAGCCGATCTATGAGATCGTGATTTTAAGCACGCCTCTGGCTATCCCGGAAAATATCCGGGTTGACATCAGCAGCATGGCTATCGGTGACTCCATAGTGCTCGGTGACCTGACCCTGCCGGAAGGCTGTGAGGCTGTTACAGCTCTCGATGAGATGCTGGTCAATATCCTGCCGCCCCGCCTTGAAGAAGAGCCTGAGACAGAAGAAGATGACGAAGCAGCTGAGCTGCCTGAGCCTGAGCTGGTTGATGCTGCTGCTGATGATGAAGCCCCGGAGGCCTGATCAGTTAGTATAATCCTGATCTTCGCACTCAAAAAGGGCTTCTATTTCAACAGGAATGTTGCCCGGTAAAACATTCACACCAATAGCCGACCGCGATGGTGTTCCTGCCTGTTCACCAAACAGGTCAGCAAGCAGGGCGCTGCCGCTGTTGGCTACTTTTGGCTGCTCATAAAATTCATCACTGCTGGCAACAAAAACTGTGATCTTGACCACCTGGCGCACCCTGTTCAGGTCACCCAGATGGGCCTCTAAAACCGCCAGCACATTGAGCATGCAGTTTTTGGCCATAGCCTGGCCCTGCTCAACTGTCAGCTGCCGGCCCAGCTTGCCCAGAACAGCCTGGCCATCTATAGCCGGCCCGCAGCCTGAAACATAGACCAGGCCACTGGCAAAGGATTTAGCCGGCAGGTAAATACCACCACGGGGTGGTGGTGATGGCAGTTTCAGGCCCAGGTCGTGCAGTTTTGCATAAACATCCTTACTTATACTCATGGATAACCTCCCGGCAGTCTCCTGCCTCTAATCAGCCGCGCATTAAAACACGGCCGTTTTTCACCTTGTTTTCTCTTTGATCATCTGCATAGGCAGTCTGGCCATTGACAAGCACCTGGCGCATACCGGTAGCCAGCTGCCGGGGTGAGGTGTAGTCAGCCCTGTCGATGAATTCTGCTGGATCAAAAATATTCAGGTCTGCATAAAAACCGGGCTTGATCTGGCCGCGCCGGGCCAGGCCATGGCGGCGGGCCGGCAGGCCGGTCATCTTGTAAATGGCATCTTCCAGGCTGAGGATCTTCTTTTCAAAAACCAGCTCACGGATCACCTTGGCAAAGGCACCGTACAGGCGGGGGTGCGGTTTGCCAGACCCGCCGTAAAGAGCGTCTGAAACCAGCATGGACCAGGGCAGGCGGGCGATCGTCTCCATATCAGCCTGGGCCATGGCCATGGTGATAATGGTCACATTGCCCTGTTCTGAGGTCAGTAGGTCACACAGGGCCTGGACTGGATCAACCCCCCTGGCACTGGCAATCTCAGCTAAAGACCTGCCCAGCCAGCTTTCATTCTCAGGACTGCTTGCTGAACTGACTAAAACCCTCTCCCAGCCGATCCCGGCAACCAGGTTATCCCAGCCGGGCTGGTCCTTGGCCAGCTCGCGGCGCAGCTGCTCCTGGCCGGCAGGCCTGGCCAGCCAGTCCAGAGTGGCCGCCAGGCTCTCCTGGACCACGGTGGGTGGGATGAGGGAAAGCAGGGTTGTTGAGCCACCCAGGTAAGGATAAAAATCGACACTGAAATCCAGGCCGGATTTTTCCAGGACAGCGATCGCCTCATGGATCAGCCTGTCCCAGTTCTTGACACCAGTGGCTTTGAAGTGGCTGATATTCAGGCGCAGGTCGATTTCCTGGCTGATCGAGCAGATCTCCCTGATCGAATCAACCAGGTTGTCTCCTTCGCCCCGGATATGGCAGGAAAGCATGGCTCCCCTGTCAGCAACCGGTTTGAGAAGCGCGGCATATTCCGCAGCACTTGTGTAGCATTCCGGTATGTACATGATACCTGCCGAGGCGCCAATGGCACCCTCATCCAGGGCAGCCGCAACCAGGTCTTTTGCCTGGGCCAGCTCAGCCTTGCTGAAAGGACTGGCCGCCATGCCTTTGACAGCTGTCCGGACAGCGCCTGTGCCAACCAGGGTGGCGATATTAAGCCGGGATTTTCTTGCGGCCAGGGCCTGGGCGTAACTGGCAAAGCCGGGATATTCCAGCTCCGGCCGGGCCTGGCCCAGGCAGGGGGTTAAAAACCGGTACCATTCCTGCCTGGATGCTGGCCGGGTGGGGAACAAGGACATGCCGCAGTTACCGTTGACCACACTGGTGATGCCCTGGGCCAACTCCAGCCGGCCATAGTCCGGATCTAAAAGGGCTGCCAGGTCCCCGTGGCGATGGCTGTCTATAAAGCCGGGCGTGACAGTCAGCCCTGCCGCATCAATAATACGGTCAGCATCAGGGCCACTGGCAGGATTTTCCTGGCCCTTGGGCAGGACAGCATGAATCAACTCATCCTTAATCAGCAGGTCGGCCAGGATGGGCGGGCTGCCTGAGCCGTCAACCAGGCGGCCGTTTTTAATCAGAGTGCGCACAACAGGTCACTTCCTTTTATTCATCTGGTATAAGGTTAATTTTATGCTCTTTACCTTTAAACAGCAATAAGCCGACCAGTACCGCAACCAGGGCCAGCAAAAGGAACATGGCATTTTGCAGGCCTGTCCAGTCAGACAGCTGGCCGAGCAGGTAGGGTACAACCATACCCCCAAAAGCTCCTGAGGCCATCATGGAGCCCATTGCTGTGTTTGGTGCTCTTTTGCCCCGTGTGCTGGCATTCATCATCAGGACCGGCCAGGCTGGGGCAAAGCCAAAACCAACCAGGAAAAGCCAGGCCAGCTTTAAAGGTGCACTGCCACCGAAAAGAAAGACACTTATGAAAACCCCGGCCAGGACAAGCCCGCCCAGCAGCCAGCTGTTGTAGCGGCCACGCAGCCGGCTGAAGATCAGCCTGCCGCTGGCCATACCCAGCCAGTAGGAAGCCAGGAAAAAGCTGGCTGGAATTGCTGTCTGGCTGGTAGATTCAACAAAATGGGTGACCCAGAAGGCTGCCCCTTCCTCCACTCCAACATAGAGGAAAATGGCCAGCAGCAGGATGATGAAATAGGAGTCTTTGCCCAGCTGCTTCAGGTAAAGCCCCTTGATCGGCTCAGCTTTGTAGGCTGGCAGCTCCTGCAGGGCCATCAGTATCAGGCAGATGGCAAATATGGCAGCCATGAGAAAATAGTTGCTGCGCCAGGCCAGGCCTAGTTCCCGGGTCAGCCAGGCCACAAAGGGGCCGGCCACGGCACCCAGGCAAAAATACATCTGCGACAGGTTCATGACAGCATTGACCCGATGGGGGTTGGCCAGGGCCAGCAGCCCTGTCAACAGGCCTTCAATAACAGCAAAACCGCCTCCAATGAGCAAGGTGGCAACTAAAAAAACAACATGGGACCGGCTCAGGGCCACCAGCAGGATGCCGCCGGTTAAAAGGGCGAAGGAGGCCAGTACAACCGGCTTGGTTCCCAGGTGGTCCCCTGCCTCACCCAGCAGCAGGGGCAGCAGGAAAGAGCCAAGAAAATGAAAGGAGATCATCAGGCCGGTCAGGGCGGCACTGAGCTTGAAATCAGCACCAATATCACCCAACACACTTTGATATACTGAAAGGTAGACACCCAGGAAGGCCAGGGTCAGATAACTGGCACCATTGATCACTTTACTTTTGGGAACAGGCTGCTCATCCATGCTTTTTATCCTCTCTTTTTCATCAGTATCCAGTCTAACCAAGAGCAATGGTCAAGTCAATCACAGCACAGCTGGGCCTTCCAGTGCGGATAAAGGCCCTTTAAGGAGCAGGAACTGGCCACTGGTTCCAGAAGCCTTTTCCTGCCGGTGGCACTTGCTATAATGAAAATATGAGGTAAAGAAGATGCAGGTCAGGGTTGAGATCGTCAGCAAGGACAAGCACACCTTTTCGGTTTTTTAGGTATGTCACCCTATCTCTACAGCCAGATTGGTGTTCAAAGCTGCGAATAAATCGATCTGCTTCTTACGACAGTTAGATACAGTCCATACACCACGCCTTTTAGTAGCCTTAATCATCCGGGCATCAAGCAGGCAATCCTGAACACTTTTACCCTTTACCGACTTAACTGCCTTTTCGAATTCTCTATGGATCAGCGCACTGACAAGCATAATGAATGCAAGACCCTGCGTTTTATAATAATCTTGCTGATGAAGCGCGCTGCAATCAGCCTTGTTCTTGAAGTAATTGAAATATGTTTCGATTGTCCAACGTTTTTTATAAATCTCAAAGATCTCCTGGGGGCTTTTGTCCATAATACTTGTTTGCATGACCATAACGCCCATGAAGTCTTTCAGTTTATCGAATTTTGCTTGAGTATAGGCCTTGTCTCCCATTGCCATATGGCGTAAATAATTAGTCTGTTCTGTAACTGATTGATTTAGGTCCCTGCATGTGATGACACGATTATTATCAATCATTTCATCCTTGTACTCAATCACTGTGGCCTTGCGTGCTCGCTGATACATGAAGCGCCCTGTCATCTCCAGGCTGCTGACAGCTTTTTTGCAACTGAGCAGGTTCTTACCCAGAGGAATAATGTAAGAATTACCATTGCTGCTAAAGAGCTCGAGGTTGTCAGCACTGTAAAAGCCTCTGTCTATGACAAAAAGCATGTTTTTCAGCTCGACCTGGCTTAACAGATCTTTGACACAGATCTTATCTACACTTGCTCCCTCATAAATCCTTGACAAGAGAGGAATACCGGTATTGATATCATAGGCCATGAGAAGGTTGATCTGAGCCTCGCCTATCTTGCTGAATTTATAGCCTTTCATAGCCAGATCATTCTCGTCAGAAACACACCCTATTGCATGGCCGTCAATAGCTAACTGTCCGGATGAAGCAGCAACAAGCTTTTCTTGCATTTTTATGACATTGCCCTGGCGGCGACCCAGATTGTCATATAAGGAGGACAGCGACTCATAGCCGAGTTTTAATGACGGAAATTTGATTGAGAGATAACTCATATCATAGTAGATATGGATATCTTTCATATAGGTGAAACCCTGTATGAAATGGATGATACTGACTACATAGATTAAAAGAGCATCGCGAGGATTGAAGCATTCACTAAGTAAGGTCAGAGTTTTTGTTGAATTAGCCAATGTCACGGCGTATTCACCAAATTCCAAACTGCTTATTTCTGTATCACAAAGATAGCTGTCATTGGGGACAAAACCTAGGTCAGGCTTGATAGAGCCGATGAGCCTGCCCATTTGTGTCTTACGCTTGCCGTTATCCCCTAGAACAGTTTTAAACTCATAAACATAAAAGTAACCGTTAATGTTTTTGACCATGGTTCCTTTAGGTTTTTGCCGGCGAATTTCCTCTGGCACTGAATACTT
>LSQX01090004.1_pt1 | contig 18805 bp, 17 predicted proteins | sample 654561 | NCBI WGS metagenome assembly LSQX01 (sample SAMN04489861, study PRJNA283612) | anaerobic digester metagenome | isolation source: 4 biogas reactors fed with cattle manure at either 37C or 55C with and... | place: Denmark: Kongens Lyngby | collected 2014
GAAAGCGATGTGGCGTAAGCTGAAGCGTCATGCCTGCCCGCTGGCGGTGCGGGACGGTTCACTTACAAAAACGACCGCGCAGGCCGTCAGGCGCTGCGGAGCGGGGGGTTTTGCAAGAGCCTCTACAGGTGAAGCAATGACTAGCAACGAGAAGACCGTGGCTTTACTCACCGAAAACGTGAATGGCCCGGACGACCAGTGGTATCCGGTTCCCGCGCAATGCAAGGCGGGGGCAACTGAAATGCGGCGCCTGGTCTGGTCGCTCGAGAGCGGCCTCACGGAGGACGGCGACTGGGAGGCCACGGCGCAGTATCTCAAGGAAAACGGCTTCACCGACGTGATCGCGCGCATGGCGCGCGGGGGCGTCGCGTTCTACAACTCGCGGCTCGTGCCCGTCTCGCCCAAGGTCGCCACGGAGGGCGATCTCCTGCGCAAGGCGGTCACCGCCTGCCGCAGGCACGGCATCCGCTTCCACGCCTGGAAGGTCTTCTTCCGCATGAACATGGCACCGCAGGAGTACGTCGACAAGCTCAAGGCCGAGGAGCGCTACATGTACGGGCGCTTCAACACGCCGTTCTGCTCCGTCTGGCAGACGCCCACCGGTGTCTCCGTCGAGGGCGAGCAGAACGACTACTGGATGTGCCCCGCCGATCTGCGCAACCAGGAGGAGGAGATCAGCGTCATGCGCGAGATGGCCACGCTCGGCGTGGACGGCGTACACTTCGACTACATCCGCTACAACGCCTGGTATGGCTGCTACTGCCCGCGCTGCCGCGCGCGCTACGAGGCGCGCGCCGGCAAGCCGGCGGCGGAGTGGCCGGCAGAGGTCGATCCCATGGTGGCGATCAATCCGCTCTGGCTCCAGATGCGTTGCGAGACGATCACTGGGATCGTCCGCAAGACCATCGCCGCCATCCGCGAGGTGAATCCCGCCTGCGAGATTTCGGCGGCGGTCTTCCCCGGTGTTGACGAGCACATCTACCACGCGCAGCCGTGGCGCAGTTGGTGCCGCGAGGGTCTGCTCGACTTCGTCTGCCCGATGACCTACGGACAAAATCCCGACGTGCTGCGCGGCCAGGTCATCAACATCGCGCGCACCGCGATGGCCTCCCCGCGTACACGCATCTACCCCGCCGTCGGCCTTGCGGACGGCAAGGCTACGCCCGAAAAGATCCGCGAGCTCGCCGCGATCATACGCTGGGCCGGCTTCCCCGGCGTCTCTCACTACGTACTTGACCTAAAGACTGGGCCAAACCTTGCGAAGGCCTACCGGCGCGCCTGATGTCCAGTAGCAGTAGGCAGTCGCAGTAGGCAGTTGGATTTAGCCAGCGCCCGACTTTGTCGCCAGCTTTGTCGGTAACTTTGTCGCCTTTGTCGCCTGCTGCCGGTATTCTCTCGCAGAGGCACTGGTGATTTGTGATTGGTTGCGCTTCCTCGTCTTCGTCCTCGGTGCGATTCCTCGTCCTCGATCCCCGGAACTGCCGGTACTGCCGATCCTGCCGGTACTACCGATCCTGCCGCCGGGAAGGGCAAGCGTCTGCTTGCCCTCGGCTCCAAGGACGAGCAGACGCTCGTCCCTCCCGGCCGGACGCCCGATACCGCCGTCTATACGCCCGTCCAGTCACCCCGCACGGCGCACTACGTGCGCAAGCGGTTTCGACTGCGCGGCCCCGGCCGCGCTTTCTTTCCCGCCGTCTGCGGCGGCAGATGCACGCGGCGGGGACGCCGCTTCTACCACCGCCATGCCCCATTACAGACACGGTAGCCATTACGCCGCGTCAGCCACCGCCCGGCTGCGCCGGGCGACCACCGGCAGTACCGGCAGTACCGGTAGTACCGGTAGTGCCGGCAGTACCGGACGGCTGCTGTGCGTATCGGCCACGTCCCCGCGTCCCCTCTTTCCTTTTACACTCCTCGATCATACGACTGTGTCGTATGATCAACCTTGGCGGCCCAAAGGCACAATTGCACTTGCCGCCACCCCAGCCGCCACACTATCCTCTGTCCGTTATGAACACCTGCGAAACGAACATCTGCGCCCCCATCCCGCTCTGGAACCAGACCGCCCCCTTTACAACACCCGGGGACGCCGACCTTACCGAACACTTCAGGCCGTCGGATGACGGCATCGAGCGTCTGACGGATGTCACCTCCCCCACCCTGACGTACTATCCCGCCAGCGGACGCGGCCCCCATCCGGCGGTCATGATCTGCCCCGGCGGCGGCTACGGCATCCTGGCCTGGAACCATGAGGGCAAGGACGTCGCGGGCTGGCTCAACGCCAACGGCATCTCCGCCTTCCTGCTCAAGTACCGCTGCCCCAACCGGCGCCAGGCCGCGCTGGCCGATGCCGTCCGCGGCATGCGCCTGATCCGCTCCCGGGCAGATAAGTTCAACCTGCGCGCGGACAAGATCGGCATACTGGGCTTCTCCGCCGGCGCACACCTCTCGGCACGCGTCTGCACGCTCCCCGAAGAGCCCGCCTACCCGCCGCAGGACGCGACCGACAACACCCCCGCCCGTCCCGACTTCGCCTTCATCATCTACCCGGCCTATATCGACCGCGAAGGCTGGAAGGCCGATCCCGATCTTAATATTACGCCGGAGACGCCGCCGACCTTCCTGATCCAGTCGCAGGACGATACCCTGGTGAACAGCAGCCTCGCCTACTACATCGCGCTCAAGGACGCCGGCGTGCCCACCGAACTCCACCTCTACCCCAGCGGCGGCCACGGCTACGGCCTGATGCGCACCGGACGTCCCACGGACGCCTGGCCGGCGCTGGCCATCGACTGGTTCGGCCGCGAGATCATGCAGTCGCGCGCATGGTAAAGGAATAGAGCGCATGCAGAACGTATGGCTGGCATTTGGTCTGACCCTCTTCGCGGGGCTGGCGACGGGCATCGGCAGCATCATCGCCTTCATGGTCAAGCGGACGGACTACCGGTTCCTCTCCGTGGCCACGGGTTTTTCCGCCGGCGTAATGCTCTACGTCTCATTCGTGGAAATCTTCTTCAAGGGTGCCGAGGCACTGGTGGAGCGTTTCGGCGAGACGGGAGCCCATTGGGTCAACACAGCGGCCTTCTTCGGCGGCATACTGCTGATCGGACTCATCGACCACCTGATCCCGGCGGCGGACAATCCGCATGAGCCCCATTCGGCTGAGGAGATGCGGCCCTTGTGCGATCCCGCGGCGCAGCAGCCCGATTGCAGATGTGTGCCGGAGGCGCAGGGGGATGAAACTGGCACACACGATCTCGGGAAGCGCAAGCTCATGCGTACCGGACTCTTCACGGCGCTGGCCATCGGCCTCCACAACTTCCCGGAGGGTCTGGCCACATTCCTCGCCGCGCTGCAGGATCCGAGGCTGGGCGTGGCTATCGCCATCGCCGTCGCCCTGCACAACATCCCGGAGGGCGTCAGCGTCTCCATGCCCATATTTTATGCCACGGGTAGCCGGCGCAAGGCCTTCTGCCTGTCGCTCCTCAGCGGCCTGGCCGAACCGGTCGGGGCGCTCATCGCCTATGCCGTCATCCGCCTGACGCTCGGCAGCGGCGAGATTCCCTCGGCGATCGTGGGGATCATGTTCGGTACCGTGGCCGGCATCATGGTCTATATCAGTGTCGACGAACTGATCCCCACCAGCCGCGCCTACGGCAAAGGCCACGACAGCATGCTGGGCTTCGTGGCCGGCATGGCCGTCATGGCACTCAGCCTGCTGCTGATGAAGTGAGGTGTCCCCTCTCTCCCTTGACTCCGCCCGTCGCCTCCCATAAAGTCTCTGTCATGCTCACTCTTCGTGATAAATACTATACCATCAGACCCGTCGTCACCGCCCACCGCGGCTTTTCGGGGAAATACCCCGAAAACACCATGCTGGCCTTCACCAAGGCCTATGAACTGGGCGTCGATATCCTCGAGTTTGATGTACGGGAGTCGGCGGACGGTGAACTGGTTATCATTCACGACCCTACACTGGAGCGCACCACCACCGGCACTGGACGCGTCGACCAGCAGCCGCTTGCCGCATTGAAGCGCCTGAACGCCACCTGCTGGGATGGCACCCATGATCGCGGCCGGCGCCTGCCGGCTCCATCGGGCACAGAGGTGATCCCGACTCTTGAAGAGGTCCTGGAGGCGTTTGCAGGCAAGGTGGGCTTGAACATCCAAGTCTACGCCGAACGGCCGGGATCCCTTGAGACTATCGTCCGCCTCTATCAGCAATACGACTTGCGCGATTCGGCCTTCCTGATGCTCGGCACCTTCGCGGATGCGGAACGGGTGCGGGCACTTGCGCCGGGAGTTGCCATCTGTGTCGGCGAAGACCGCGCGAATATCGAACGGCACCTCGCCTTCGGCGTCGATTTCATGCAGCCCTCGAACCAGTGCCTGACGGAGGCCTACGTCCAGCGCCTCCTCGAAACCGGCATGCCCGCCAACGTCTTCTTTGCCAACGACCGCGACACCATGCTGGAGCTGATAGCCCGCAAGATCCCCGGCATCCTCACGGATGTTCCGGATGTGCTTCTGGAGCTTGCGGCAATCGGCTCGTGACAGGGGAGGCGCGCGAACAAAGCATGGAGAGCGAGTGTGACCGCCGCCCCTACTTTGTCGCGCTTTGTCGCAAGCTGTCCCCGTCACCGGACACGGAGGTCCGATGCTACGAGAATGATCCGGCAGAGCCGGGCGGGGAGCGTGGCTCGTCCTCGTCCTCGTCCTCGTCCTCGTCCTCGAGTCCCGGAACTGGGAGTGTTGACTGTTTTGCAATTCCCTGCTGGTTTTTATCAGGAACTCATGAAACCAGGAATTTGTTTGTGGAAACCGCGTATTCTTGCACCCTTCTTGAGTTCTTGAGTTCCTGATTTAAACCCAGTCGCAGCATCCGCATCGCTGATGAAAACCGTTGAATCGCAGGCCAGAACCCGCTATCATGTTACGCAACATTGCCGCACGAGCCGCGGCGAGAGGAGTACATACATGGCAGAGAAAGGTAATTTACTGATCGCCCAGAGCGGTGGTCCCTCAATGGTCATCAACCAGAGCTTGGTAGGCGTGGTACTCGCCGCGCGGGAACACCCGCGGGTCGCGCGCATCTTCGGCGCACGCCACGGTATCGAGGGCATTCTGAAAGAGGATCTCATCGACCTGCGCAAGGAGCCCAAGGGAAATCTTGAAAAGGTCGCGCAGACACCCTCGTCGGCACTGGGCTCGGTACGCCGCAAGCCGACGGAAGAAGACTGCGCCGCGATCTTCGAGGTGCTGCGCCGCCGCGGGGTGCGCTGGTTCTTCTACATCGGCGGCAACGACTCCGCCGAGACCGTGCATATCATCAACGAGGCCGCCCGCAAGGCGCGCTTCGAGCTCGCCTGCTTCCACATCCCGAAGACCATCGACAACGACCTGCGCCAGAACGACCACACGCCGGGCTTCGGCAGCGCGGCCCGCTTCGTCGCCTGCGCGCTGATGGGCGATGACCTCGACAACCGCGCACTCGGCGGGGTCAAGATCGACGTTATCATGGGACGCCACGCCGGCTTCCTGACCGCCGCCTCGGCTCTGGCGCGTACCGAGCCCGATGATGGCCCGCACCTGATCTACCTGCCGGAGCGGCCCTTCGATCCCGACCGCTTTGTGGCCGATGTGAAGGCGGTGTATGACCGTCTGGGGCGCTGCGTCGTGGCGGTCTCGGAAGGCATTTCAGATGCCGAGGGGCATCCGATTGCCGCCAAGTTCATCAAGGAGACCGACTCGCACGGCAACGTGCAGCTCAGCGGTTCCGGTGCCCTAGGCGACCTGCTGGCCAATCTGGTGCGCACACGCTGCGGCATCCGCCGCGTGCGTGCCGACACCTTCGGCTACCTGCAGCGCTCGTTCCCCGGCATCGCCTCGGAAGTAGACTCGCGCGAGGCGCGCGAGGTTGGCGAGGAGGCCTTCAAGGCGGCGCTGGGCGGACGCCACACCGCCGGCTCGATCGCCATCAGGCGCCGCCCCGGCAAGCGCTATGGCGTGACCTACGAGGTTGTCAAGCTGCGTCAGGTGGCGCGCGACACGCGCAGCATGCCGGCCTCCTACATCAACCGCGCCGGCAACGACGTTACCCAGGCATTCCTGGACTACGCGCGGCCGCTGGTCGGCACGCTGCCGGTCAAGGCACTGCTGAAGGGTGTGCGCGCCTGATGCAACCCAACGCTAGTCGCAGCGCCACGGCCGCCGCACCACTCGATGCCGGCGGCATCGTGGCGCTGGCCAGCGCATACTATGGCTCGGCGACGCTGTTCGCGGCGCTCGACTGCGGTCTTTTCGGCCAGCTCGCCAAGACCCCGGATGCCACGGCGGCGGCAATAGCCGCGGCGCTGCAGCTAGATCCCCACGGTACACGGCTGCTGCTGGACGGCTGCGTGGCGCTGGGCCTCATCGAGAAGAATGGCGACACCTACCGCAACACACCGGCCGCGGCGGCGACGCTCGTGCCGGGCGCCGCGCACGACCTGACCCGCGCCATCCGCTATAACCAGGACGTATATGGCGCCTGGGGGCAGCTCGCCAAACGCGTACGCACCGGATGCCCCGTCGAGGCGCCCTCCATCCATTTAGGCGAGGACACGGAGCGCACACGGCGCTTCGTGCATGCCATGCACGGACGCGCCCTCGGCATCGGACGCGCGGTTGTGCCGCTGCTGGAACTGGAGGGCGCACGCCGCCTGCTGGATGTCGGCGGTGGCCCAGGTACCTACGCCATGCTGATGGCCCGGGCGCATGAAGGTCTGCACGCCACGGTGCTGGATCTCCCCGGCATCGTCGCCGTGGCACACGAGCTGATCGCCGCCGCCAACATGGAGCAGCGCGTCGCGACACTGCCGGGCGACTACCATACCACCCCCTTTGACGGCCCCTGGGACGCCATCACCTTCTTCGGCGTCCTGCACCAGGAACCGCCGGATACCATCGCCTGCCTGATGCGGAGCGCCTACGCCGCCCTGGCGCCCGGCGGACGTATCTTCGTCCTCGATCTTATGACCGACGACACCCATGCCCACCCGCCCTTCGCAGCGCTCTTCGCGCTCAACATGTCGCTTTCCACCGAGCATGGCTGGGTCTTTTCCGAGGGCGAGATGGCCGGTTGGCTCACGGCGGCAGGTTTTGAAGGCGTAAAATCGCGCCCCGCCCCCCCACCGATGCCGCACGTGCTGATGACGGCACGCAAACCATGATCCGGGACGCCGCAGACGCTTTCCATTTTCACATTCGACAAAGCGGGGAGACAAGGTGTAGGAGACAAGGTGTGAAGACAAAGCGTGTCTCTGACCCATTCCAACTGCCTACTGCCACTGCATACTGCTACTGCCGCCGCTCCGTTCCGTGGCAGCGGCGAAACTGAAGCGAGACCCATACGATGACTGCGACACACAAACGCCACTTGGAGTTCCGCCGGCCGGTTCTACCGCGCTTCAGTCCCGCCGCCACGCAGATCGCCTGGATCTGTCTGGCGGTCTTTGTGATTCAGTTCATCACCCTTCACATCCAGCTCCCGCCGGGCTACCGTTTCGGCAACCTGCTGACGCTGGTCTTCGGCCTCCACTGGCCGCTGCTGCGTGCGGGGTGCTTCTGGCAGCCGGTGACCTACAACTTCCTGCACGGCTCCTGGGTACACATCTTCCTCAACCTCTTCTCGCTGCTCTTCTTCGGCTCGGCAGTCGAGCGGCTGATTGGCACGCGGCGCTTCTGGCTCCTCTATCTGGCAAGCGGGGTGATCGGCGGTCTGGGCTGGATGCTCTTCAACTGGCTGGAGCCCCACTTCTGGATTGCCCTGTCGCAACTGCCGGGCGAGCACTGGGGGGTGCTGGCGCAGCGCTGGGCCGAAAGCCAGCCGATTGGTGCCTTCGGCGTCTGCGTCGGTGCCTCGGCGGCGGTCTTCGGCCTCATCGGCGCCTTTGCCGCCCTCTGCCCCGACCAGAAGCTCTTCCTGCTGCTATTCCTGGTTATACCTCTAAAGCTCAGGGCCCGCACCCTCGCCCTGCTGCTGATGGTGATCACGCTTGTGCAACTGGTGGTGGGCCTGGGCCAGGTGGCCTACGCCGCCCACCTCTTCGGCGGCTTGGCCGGCTATCTGCTCGCCCGCCGCTGGCGAGACCTGTTTTTATTCTGCTAGCCTTGCCCGCGGGTTTCTGATATTTTATATGCTTACCTTTCTTTTTTCGGCTCAACAGAATTGGATTTGCATAATGGACGCTCAAAATCTGCTCCCGCAGGGTTTAGTGCTACTGGTCGCGGGCATGGTGATTGTTTACATTTTCCTCTATTTGCTCGTGCGGATCGTGCGTCTGACGGCGTATATCGTGCCGCGCTTCAACCATATCCTGCCGGATGAGGCCCCCAGGGCACCCATCCGCCCCGCCGCCGCCGCACCCGCCGCCAAGGACCATGCCGTGATCGCGGCCGTGGTGGCTGTTGCCGCCGCCGGCAACAGCGACGACGACCTCTGAGCCCCCCTTTTCCCACCCGTCTCTCACTCATTTTCGAGTTTAACCAATACGAGGAGCACTCCTGTGGCCAAGAAAAAGATCAAATTCATGTGTACCGCCTTCCGTGACGGCTTCCAGTCCGTCTACGGTGCCCGCGTCTTCTCCCGCGACTTCATGCCCGCGGTGAAGGTGGCCTACGATGCCGGCATCCGCTGGTTCGAGGCCGGCGGCGGCGCCCGTTTCCAGTCCTGCTACTTCTACTGCCAGGAAGACGCCTTCGACGTGATGGATCTCTTCCGCGAGACCTGCCCCGATGCCGACCTGCAGACCCTCTCGCGCGGCGTCAACATCGTCGCGCTCGACTCCCAGGCCTCCGACATCATCAAGCTGCATGCCGACCTCTTCAAGAAGCACGGCATGACCTCGATCCGCAACTTCGACGCCCTCAACGACGTCGAGAACCTGAACTGGTCGGGCCAGTGCATCCACAATGCCGGCCTCAAGCACGAGGTCGCCATCTCGATGATGGGCCTGCCTCCCGGCGTCGAGAGCCAGGGTGCCCACACCCCCGAGTTCTATGCCGCCCGCCTCAGGAAGGTCCTGGATGCCGGCATCCCCTTCGACCGCGTCTGCTTCAAGGACGCCTCCGGCACCTCGACCCCGCGTACCGTCTGCGAGACGATCAAGCTCGCCCGCAAGCTGGTCGGCAACTCGGTCCATATCCAGTTCCATTCCCACGAGACGGCCGGCAACGGCCTCACCTGCTACCTCGCGGCCCTCGAGGGTGGTGCCGACGGCATCGACCTCTCGATGGCTCCCGTCTCCGGCGGCACCTGCCAGCCCGACATCATCACCATGTGGCATGCCCTGCGCGGCAGCGAATTCGATCTGGACATCGACATCGACAAGATCCGCCATGCCGAGACCTTCTTCAAGAATGCCATGGCCGACTACTTCCTCCCGCCCGAGGCCATGGCCACCAGCCCCGAGATCATCTGGTCGCCCATGCCCGGCGGCGCCCTCACGGCCAACACGCAGATGATGCGCGACAACAACATGATGGACAAGTACGACGACATGATCACCGAGATGTACGACGCCGTCCGTCTCGGCGGCTTCGGCACCTCCGTCACGCCGGTCTCGCAGTTCTACGTCCAGCAGGCGATGAACAACGTCATGTTCGGCAAGTGGAAGAAGATTGCTCCGGGCTACGGCAAGATGGTGCTGGGCTACTTCGGCCGCACGCCGGTCGAGCCCGACCCCAAGATCGTCAAGATCGTCAGCGAGCAGCTTGGCCTCCCCCCCACCAGGACGCCTGTGCTCGAGCTCAACAACGCCGACCCCAAGAAGGGCCGCGCGGCTGCCGAGAAGATGCTCAAGGATGCCAACCTCCCCATCACGGACGAGAACGTCTTCATCGCCGCCTCGTGCTTCGAGAAGGGCATCGCCTTCCTGAAGGATCCCGCCAGCGCGCCCGACGGCGTCCGCAAGATCTCGTCCATGCCGAAGGCCGCCCCCGCCGCCTCCTCCGAGGGCTGCACGGTCACGGTCAACGGCAAGGCCTACGGTGTGGTGCTCAAGAATGGCAAGGCCATCGTCAACGGCAAGGAGTATGCCGTTGATGTTACCGATGGCCTGCCTGCGGCAGCCGCTCCCGCCGCGGCCGCGTCGGCCGCCGGCGCCGGTGGCGAGACCATCGCCGCCCCTGTCCCGGGCATCGTGCTGCGCCTCTCCGTGGCCAACGGCGCCGCGGTGCAGGCGGACGACGAACTGCTGGTCATCGAGGCCATGAAGATGGAGATCCCCATCAAGGCCTCCGTCGGCGGTACCGTCACACTGCATGTCAGCCCGGCCGACCGCGTTAACACCGGCGACACCCTGGCATCGGTCAGCTAGGCCTGCCGACTGGAAGTCACACTGTAAGACTTAGGAATAGAACCATGACTCACTTCAAGCGATGGGCCCTGGCCGCGCTGCTTCTGGTTTCGGCCGGGGCGGCACGCGCACAGATGGAGACGGATGAGGCGACACCGGTCGCAGCGCAGGAGGCTGCGGCCGTGCAGCCGGCGGCAAGGAACACCGATGCGCCTACGGTCGCCGAGAGGATCTCGCGCATCAAGAACCTCTGGTACGATACCGGCATCTACGGCTTCCTCCTCAAGGAGGATCCGGCCGCTGCAGGCGATCCGTCCAAGACATCAAAGACGGTGCTGCCCTTCGGCGCGGGTCAGTTCGTCATGATCTTCGTCTGCCTGATCCTGCTCTATCTGGCGATCGTCAAGGAGTTCGAGCCGCTGCTGCTGATCCCCATCGGCTTCGGTGGCCTGCTCTCCAACCTGCCCTTCGCCGGCCTCAACTCCCCGCCCGTGCTGGATGCCGCGGGTCAGGTGCTCGAGCCGGGCGGCTTTCTCTACTATATCTTCAACGCCGGTGTGAATACAGGTATCTTCCCGATCCTGATCTTCATGGGTGTTGGAGCCATGACCGACTTCGGTCCCCTCATCGCCAACCCGCGCACCGCCATGCTGGGTGCCGCCGCGCAGTTCGGCATCTTCTTCGCGCTAATCGGCGCGCTGGTGCTTAACGACTTCGTCCCCGGCCTCAACTACACCCTGCGCGAGGCCGCCTCGATCGGCATCATCGGCGGCGCCGATGGCCCCACGGCCATCTGGCTGACCACCAAGCTCGCCCCCGATATCCTCGGCGCGGTTGCCGTGGCGGCCTACTCCTATATGGCTCTGGTGCCGATTATCCAGCCACCGCTGATGAAGCTCTGCACCACCGAGAAGGAGCGCCGCATCCGCATGAAGCAGATGCGCCACGTCTCCAAGCTCGAGAAGGTCGTCTTCCCGCTGGTGGTGGTGATCCTCTGCGGTCTCTTCCTCCCCTCGGCCGTGCCGCTGATCGGCGCGCTGATGATCGGCAACCTGGCCCGCGAGAGCGGCGTCGCCGACCGCCTCTCCGACACCATGGCCAACGCCCTGATCAACATCGTCACCATCCTGCTGGGACTCTCCGTCGGCTCGAAGCTGGCCGCCGAGAAGTTCCTGACGGCCCAGACCCTCGGCATCCTGTTCCTGGGGCTCTTCGCCTTCGCCGTTGGTACCGTCGGTGGCGTGTTGATGGCGCGCGTGATGAACATCTTCCTCAAGGACAAGATCAATCCGCTGATCGGCTCCGCCGGTGTCTCCGCCGTGCCGATGGCCGCGCGCGTCTCGAACAAGGTCGGTCTCGAGAGCGACCCCACCAACTACCTGCTGATGCACGCCATGGGCCCGAACGTCTCGGGCGTCATCGGCTCCGCCGTTGTCGCCGGCGTGCTCTACAAGCTCTGCGGTGGCTGATTGCTGATGCCCCCTCTGTGGCGCCGCCTAGTGCGGCGCCTTTTTTTTGCCCCCATTTGCCTCCTTACACCTAAAATCCCCCAATCCCCCGCAGCGGATTCCCCGCCCTATCCTCTATCCTTCCCGACAGAAACCACAGCCCATCGGCATGCAGGCTCTTCACCAGTAGCGTATTGGTACCCCGCGCCAGGGTCACCGGCACGCGCACATTGCCCGGCGTCCATTCGCGCGGACGCACATCCGTCAGTAAGCACTCGCCATTAAGCCAGATTTGCACCCCGTCCGAGACCCCCAGCGCCAGCGTGGCCGGCACACTCGCTTCACTCTCGAAAACCGTGACGGCATAGGCGACCGCGAAGTTGGCCTGACGCCGGAAGCGCTTGGTGAAGTGTACCAGATGATCCGCCTCCAGCGGCAGTTCCGGCGGCGGCTCGATGCTCTGCCAATGCATCTGCGTGCCATCCGGCGCGGGAAACAGAGCCTGCAAATCCAGTTTCTCCAGCTCGGGCGCAAAGACGCTGTTGGTAAACACGCCATCCGGCAGCAGGAAGGGACCAACCACATGCCAGCGCGGTATGCCCGGATTGGCAACCAGACGCCGCTCCAGTACCAGCGTCTGCCCCAACCACTCCGCCTCGATCCTGACCTTTACCGTATGCACGCCGGTACGGATTGTCGCGGGCAGCGGCAGACGCAGATCCTCCAGCGCGGTGCCATTGCGCCCGCGCAGGTTGCGCGTCTGGATATGCAGTCCGTCCATCCAGAGCGAGAGGCGCCCATGCCATGTACCGATGCCGGGACGGCGCACACGCACCAGCGCCATGTCACCGTCCCCTCCATCCGGCGGGGCCAGTGCCAGATCCAGCGCCACATCCGCCAGCGCGGCCATCGCACTCCGGCGCGCCGCCGGAGTGGCGGCACACTCCTGAACAGCAGCGGCGAGCCCCTGCCAGAAGCCCTTCGATTCCAGTTCATCCACCGGCAGGCGCTGCGGCGCACCGGGGGCAGCAACGGCATCGGCCAGCAGCATGTGTCCCGCAATCCGCAGCGTATCCGGCGCCTTGTCCCCCAACTCATGCAGGGCACGGAAGACCGGCCCGGCGGCCTCGGATGTACCGAAGCGCGAGGCCAACGGGCGCCACAATCCGCTGGCGACCTTCGCCGCCGCCCTGCCTGCCACCCCGGATTCGTGCTCCTGCCGCTGGCTGTTCCGGCTGGCATATGACAGCACTTTGTCGCGAGCCTTGTCACGGGCTTTGTCTAAAGCGAAAGAGAGAGCCGCAGAAGATGCCTCCTCCCAGAACCAGGGCATCACACGGAAACCGCCGACCGTGGCGACCAGTTCGGGCGACTCACTGCCTATGGCGGCAAACTGCCCCGGCGTCAGCGGCAGGCGCCCTTGCGGCAGCAATGATACTTGCGAAGGCAAACCGCGCCGCATAAACTTCAGGCGCGCCTCGTCCGGCATCACATCGAGCCGCACATCGATCCCCTCCCCTGCCCCAGATCCGGCTGCCGGCCGCGGGGATGGCAACCGGCCACACCAGTTCGAGGCGGGGGTGGCCAGGGCCACCTGCAGCCGGTTGCTGATACTGAGGCTGAGCAGCGGAGTCTCGCCGCCGAGTTGCAGTTCGAGCCGTCCGGTGTCGGGCAACTGTTCCAGCGCCGGCAGCGTGAAGCCCACGCTAAAGGCGTTGGTCGTCGCCAAGGCGCGCCGACGCGGTACCGAACGCGGATAGTCCAGCGTGAAGGCATCGGCCTTGGGCCGCGCCAGAGGCGGCGGATTCAGGCGCATACGCGCCGCCCGGTCAGGTAGCGGGTTCTGGCTGATCAGCCATTCGCCATGCTGGTCGAAGCCATAGTCCAACTGCACAAAGCTCGGCAGTCGCTCCATCCAGTCACGGAAGTCACGATCGAGGGTCTCCCAGTCGCCATAAAGCGCCGCCATCAGCTCATCCGCGAGCTGTCTGGGATTCTGATCGGGACGACCGCGCTGCAGGATTTCGCGGCAGTAGAGGCGCCACTTCATCTCGCGCTCCGGCGAGGATTGCAGGAAGGCCGTCACCAGCACATCCACACCGCGCGTCGCCGCCCCCTCCGCGTAGAGCGTACTCAGTGACGGGCACTCCCGGCGCTGCCACTCAGCCAGACCGGCGGCCAGATGGTTGTGCATCGGGGCGCGGTCGAGCACGTTCACCGTCAACTGCTGCCTTTCAGGGTCATAGACGTGGCTGGAGAAGAAGTCGGCGATACCCTCGACAAAGAAGCCATAGCCATAGCGCGCGCTGCCCACCAGCGCATACTGGAAGAGGTGGGCGAACTCGTGGAGGATGATGTAGCGGTTCTGGTATGGCGAACCGGCATACTGGTAGGCGCCCCAGAAACCCTCCTGCGTGATGCCGCCCAGGTTGAGCACATGCAGATCGTCATCCGCCATGGCGCGCCGCAGCGCGGCGCGGCTGGAGGCGAAGACAAAGGCCATGCGGCGGTCGGCCAGCGCGGCCGAGGTGTCGCCGAAGATTGCCTCGAGCTGCGGCAGTCCCAGCTCCAGCAGGGTGAGCGTCTCGCGAACCTGGTCTTGCGGCAGATCCGTCTTGAGCGCGAAGTGGCGGCTGACATACCAGTCGAATCCGGCGGTATTGCCGATCAGATGCCGCGAGAAGGTGCGCGGCACTTGCGGCCCCAGGGCGGCAATCTCCAGCTCGATGAGACGCGATGTGCGCCCCTGCATCTCCACCCGCGCGGCCAGCGCCGCCGGCGCGGGGATCTTGCCGGGCGCGACCGTCCGCAGCCGCACCACCGGTGCCGCCGCGGGCAAGACTCCCGGCAGCAGCCAGAGGACAGCGCAGAGACTGGCGCACCACCGCCCGTTAAACCGCATCGAACTCATGTTGCGGAGTATCTTATATTCCGGCTCGCGGGTAGTCAATCGCCGCAAATTCGTGTAATATACCCGCCATGAATAACAGTTGCGAGCATACCACCGCGCCGGTAGTGCGTCCGGCCGACCTGAACGACGTGCAGGCGATCTTCGACCTGATCCGCGAGCATGCCGATGACCTGATCATCCGCTCGTTCAACGACATCGTCCAGAACATCGACCGTTTCTACGTTGCCGATCTGGATGGCGAGGTTGTGGGGTGCGCCGCCTGGAGTCTGCTGCCGGAGATCGGCGAGCTCAAGCACACCGCCGTCGAGATCAAGTCCGTCGCCGTGCGCCGCCCCTGGCGCCGACAGGGCACGGGACGCGCCCTCGTCCAGGCGGTGATCGACCGTGTGGTGCCGCTACGCGTAGCCCAGCTGTTCGTCCTGACTTTCGCGCCGGAGTTCTTCCGCTCGATGGGCTTCACCGAGATTCCCAAGACCAAGATCATGCACAAGATATACATGGGCTGCATCAACTGCACCAAGCACGCCAACCCCTTCACCTGCCCCGAAGTCGCCATGGTGCTGATTCCCAGGCACGACGCCACGCCCAAACCGGCCACACCGCAAGAGAGCTGACCATGAAGCCCGAAAACCACGTCGTCGTCTCCGTCCTGCTGCCCGACCGCGTCGGTATCCTGCGCGACGTCACGCGCGTAATCCTCGATTTCCAAGGCAACATCGGCGGCATCCGCCAGTCGATTGTCGACGGCGTCTTCAGCCTGACCTGCACAGTCGTGCTGGCGCAACCGGCCGATCCCGCGGCGATCTGCCAGGCGCTGGAAACGTGCCTGGGCACGGAGGCCGCCGTGGCCGTGCGCCCAGTCATGCGGATACCTTCCCCAGTACTGCCCGACGGCCATCGTTTTATCGCCCTGACGAGCGGCCCCGACAAGCCCGGCACAATCCACGCCATCAGCGCATTCTTCGTGCAGTACGGCATCAACATCGCCGACTGGCAGGCCGAAGTCTCCAACGATCAGGTCATCTACATCGCGCAGGTGCGTCTGCCGGTCGACGCCGATCCGCGCCTTATCCAGCAGTCATTCCGCGATCAGATGGCGCTGCACGGGCTGACGGCCACGCTGGCCCACGAGAACATCTTCCGGGCCACCAACGAGATCGGCCCCATTTCGGCCCTGCTGACGTCCAAATGATAGCCCGGCCCGCCGTGAGGTGACCCTATGCTTAAGCAACACGACATTCTCGGCACACTGCGCATGGTTCAGGAGGAGCACCTGGACGTGCGTACCGTGACCCTCGGCATCAACCTTAACCGCTGCGCGCGGCGCGACCCCGCCGGGCAGGCACAGGCCGTCTATACGCGCATCGTGAACTGCGCCAGGGATCTGGTCGCGCTCTGCAACCAGTGCGCCGACCGCTACGGCATCCCGATCGTCAACAAGCGCATCGCCATCTCCCCCGCCAGCGTGCTGCTCGAGGATCACGACACCGCGGCCGCCGTGCTGCTGGCCGAGGCAATCGACCGCGCCGCCCGTGCGGTCGGCATCGATCTGCTCGGCGGCTTTTCGGCACTGGTCCACAAGGGCATGACCCCCGGTGCGCGCACGCTGATCAACGCGCTGCCGCAAGCCCTGACGCAGACACAGCGCGTCTGCGCCTCGGTCAACGTCGCCACGACGCGCGCCGGCATGAATGTCGATGCCATCCGCATGGTCGCACAGAAGCTGGTGGAAACCGCCGCCGCCGACACGGCCCGGCGGGGCTTCGCCGCCGCCAAGCTGGTCGTCTTCGCCAACATGCCCGAGGACAACCCCTTCATGGCCGGCGCATTGCTGGGCGCGGGCGAGCCGGATACCGTCGTCAATGTCGGCGTGAGCGGCCCGGGCGTCGTCAAGCGCGCTGTCGAGCGCCTGCTGCGCCAGCGCCCCGAGGCCACACTCGACGAACTTGCCGAGGAGATCAAGCACACCGCCTTCCGCGTCACCCGCACCGGTGAGCTGATCGGACGAGAGGTGGCCTCGCGGCTCGGCGTGCCCTTCGGCGTTGTCGATCTCTCGCTGGCCCCCACACCCCGCGTCGGCGACAGCGTGGGCGAGATCTATCAGGCCATGGGCGTGGAACAGCTCGGGGCACCGGGCACGACCGCGGCCGTCATGCTGCTTAACGACGCCGTCAAGAAGGGCGGGGCCTTCGCCTCCAGCGCGGTCGGCGGCCTTTCCGGCGCCTTCATCCCCGTCATGGAGGATCACGCGCTCTCCGAGGCCGTCACCAACGGCACACTCACGCTCGAGAAGCTCGAGGCGATGACCGCCGTCTGCTCCGTCGGGCTCGACATGATCCTGCTGCCCGGCGACACCACGCCCGAGACGCTTGCCGGCATCATCATGGACGAGGCCGCCATCGGCATGGCCAACCGCAAGACCACCGGCGTGCGCGTGATTCCCGTGCCCGGTGCCGCCCTGGGCGAGCGCATCGATTTCGGCGGGCTCTTCGGTGCCGGCACCGTGACCGCGCCGGCCTGCGCCACGGGCGGCGAGACCTTTGTACGGCGCGGCGGCCACATCCCCGCACCCATCCACAGCCTGAACAACTAATACCATGCCCGAAGAATCCAAGCGCCAGACGCGTTTCAACCAGGCCGAAACGATCATCCGCATCGCCCTGGTGGTGAACGCCCTCCTGATGGTGGCCAAGCTGCTGGCGGGACGCCTAGGCCGCTCCGAAGCACTCTTTGCCGACGGCGTGGAGAGCGCCTGCGACCTGGCCATCTCGGCCGCCGCGCTGGCCACCATGCGCATCAGCCGCCAGCCGTTCGACCGCCAGCACCCCTACGGTCACGGCCGCGTCGAGAGCCTGGCCGCCTTTCTTGTCGGGCTGGTGATCATCGCCACCAGCGTGCTGATCCTCTACGGTGCCGTCATCACCTTCGCCTCCGGTAACATCCCGCGTCCGCGCCTCTACACCCTGGCGGTGGCGGGCGCGACCATACTGCTCAAGGAGACACTGGCTCGCGCCACTTTCCGCCAGGCACGCAACCTCGGCAGCCCGGTGCTGAACGCCCTGGCGCAGGATCACCGCAAGGATGCCCTGACCTCCGTCGGCACGCTGCTGGGCTGCGGCTGCGCCTTTCTGGGTTGGCGCTTCATGGATCCGCTCTTTGCCGGCTTGACCGGTCTGCTGATCGCGCATGTGGGCATTGATACCGTGCGCGGTGCGGCACATGATCTGATTGATACCGCGCTGCCCGAGGAGCGTCTCAAGGCCATCAGCGCCGTTGCCGAGGCCGTCGAGGGCGTCGAGCATGTCCACGAGCTACGCGGACGCAGTTCAGGACAATACATCATCCTCGATCTCAAGCTCGATATGGATCCGGAAATGACCGTGGCACGGTCACACGCGATAGCTACCGAGGTAAAGCGCCGCATCTTCGATGCCGACGCCAGCGTGGGCGATGTCATGATCCACATCAATCCGCACGATGATCCGAATCACACCGACCTAATCCGGCTCTAGCCGTAATGGCCTCTGCACTGGATGATCTCCACAGCACCATCCTTAATCCGATAGACGATACGGTGGGTGTCGTCTATACGCCGCGACCACCAACCGGAAAAATCGCCCTTTAGCGGCTCCGGTTTGCCGATGCCTTCGTAAGGTGACCTCTGTATATCCCGAACAAGCTGATTGACGCGTTTCAAGGTCTTGCTGTCCTGGCTCTGCCAGTACAGATAGTCCTCCCACGCCTCATCGGTCCACAACAGATTCATCTCACTCCTCGATCAGCGCGTGCCTCTTCAGTTTCCCCGCCTCGGCTTTCGCGATGGAACCGCGCAGGCGGGTCATGTTCATGTCGCTGTAGAACGGATCGCCGATCTCGAACGGAATCTTGCCCATCCTGAGCGTCTGGCGGACAAAGACGTTAAAAGCCGTCGTCAGGTTCATCCCGAGTTCCTTGAACAGAACCTCGGCGTTTTCCTTGATCTCGCGGTCAAGCCGCAACGTGACATTCACAGTGTCCTTCTGCATACTCCAACTCCTTGATTGCACTCATTATGCCATAATAACACGTGCATTTCAAGTGCAACGCACCCACTTAAACCCTCTCTTAAA
>LSQX01348751.1_pt1 | contig 18802 bp, 17 predicted proteins | sample 654561 | NCBI WGS metagenome assembly LSQX01 (sample SAMN04489861, study PRJNA283612) | anaerobic digester metagenome | isolation source: 4 biogas reactors fed with cattle manure at either 37C or 55C with and... | place: Denmark: Kongens Lyngby | collected 2014
AATATGTAAAGCACAGGAGGCTTGATTAAACTCTCAGGAATTCCTGAGAGCCATAATCCGGCTAATGTATTTCCCTACTATATCAAATTCCAGGTTAACAACAGTACCCGGTTTGATTTGATGGAAATTGGTATGGCAATAAGTATAGGGAATTATCGCAACTGAGAAGCTGTCTATACGGCTGTTTACCACTGTCAGGCTAACACCGTTCACGCAAACTGAGCCTTTCTCAACAGTCATATATCCCTGTTCTGCCTTAGCTTTATCAAAGTCGTATCTAAAAGTAAAATACCAGCTTCCATCAGCTTCCTTTACTTCGGTACAAACAGCAGTCTGATCGACATGGCCTTGAACTATATGGCCGTCAAGGCGGCCATTCATTGGCATGCTACGCTCAAGATTGACCTTATCCCCTATTGAAAGTAAACCGAGATTTGACTTTTGTAAGGTTTCGGCAATAGCTGTAACAGTATAAACATCGCCAACAGTCTTTACAACCGTAAGACAGACTCCATTATGCGCTACGCTCTGGTCTATTTTAAGCTCGCTGGTAAACGAACTCTTCAGGCTTATATGTAGATTGCCCTCTTCCCTTTCCAATGCAACAACTGTTGCAGCCTCTTCAACTATTCCGGAAAACATATATTCTGGGTTTAATCAATTTCGGCTTTAGAACAACCGAATTATTTTATTTGCTAATTTAGTAACAATTTCTGAAACAGTTAAACTGAGGTTATGATATTAGTAAGCGGCGGCACAGGATTGGTAGGTTCACATCTGTTATTTCTTCTCACTGAAAAGGGCTATCCTGTCAGAGCAATTTACAGAAATAGAAAAAACATCAGTGAAACAGAAAGAATCTTCAGGTTCTATAAGGAAGATGCACAGCAACAGCTTGATCTTATAGAATGGGTTGAAGCAGATGTTACCGACTATTATGCCCTTGTTGATGCACTGCAAGGTGTTAAACACGTATATCATGCTGCTGCCAGGGTGTCATTCAATCCCGGCGAATCTGAACTGATGCTTCAGGTAAATACCGAGGGGACGGCCAATCTTATGAATGCCTGCCTCCAGGTAGGCATTGAAAAAGTCTGCTACGTTAGTTCGGTTTCCTCCCTTGGCAAGAATCTTGAAAGCAACATTATTGACGAAAACGTGGAATGGCAACCTGATGATTACCGCTCTGCGTATTCATACAGTAAGTTCAGGGCCGAAATGGAGGTGTGGCGCGCATCCAAGGAAGGACTTCCTGTAGTAATAGTCAATCCCTCCGTTGTAATAGGTCCGGTAAACTGGAAAAGAAGCAGTGGACGTCTCTTTTACTCTGTCAAAAAAGGGATGCCATTCTACACTAACGGAGGTGCAGGTTTTGTCGATGTGCGTGATGTAGCCCGTGCTGCTGTAATGCTTATGGAGAGTGATGTGGTCAACGAACGCTACATCCTCAACAGCGAAAACCTGACATACAAGGAATTCTTTACCATAGTAGCAAAAGCACTTGGTAAACGACCTCCCTTTATTAGAGCCAGTAAATGGATTACAGAACTGGGATGGAGAATTAATCTTGTATTATGTGCCATTGCAGGCAAGGCTCCAGCTATTACCAAGGATACAGCCCGAACTGCACACTCAGTATCATACTACTCAGCGGAAAAGTTTTCTACGCAGTTTAACTATAAGTTTCTGCCGATAAGTGAGGCTGTCGAGAATGCTTCAAGATGGTTTAAGAAGCAGTAAAGGTCTCTATCTGTAAACAAACACCAGCTCAGGAGCTCCCTTGTGCTTGCGTCTCTTCAAAAATTTAAATCCCAACTTGCCGGCCAGGGCAAGTGAGGCTTTGTTTTCAGGATCCGACACCAGTCTGAGACGGGACTTTTTATCTTCATCCAGTGCATCAACAAAAGCCCTTACTGAACGGACAGCAAAGCCCTTTCCATGGAAGGCAGGGTTGAAATGATATCCAAGATAGTAGTAAAGACGCTTTCTCTCAATAGTGATTACCCCTATCATCTTGTTGTCGGGTTGCAGATAGACGCCATATTCCTGTATGCGGCTCTCATCTGCCTGCCTTACCAGACGTGCCATATCCGCAACCAGGTCATCACTGGTAATAGGTTGAAAATCATCGTACCTGGCAACCTGTGGGTTCCCAAAAATCTCAAGATAAGAATCGGCATCGTCAAGGTTGATGTCTCGCACACAAAGTTCCCCGGCTATTATCTTCATTATGCCTGATTTATTCCAACAAAACATCCAAATAGGCTGGAGGCTGGAGCCCAGGTCAGAGGCTTAGGTATTCCAGACCAATATCTCTTTTGCGGAAGGCTCCTTTGATATCAACAAAGAGTCCGTTTTCACCACAAAGATTTTTGAACTCTTCATCGCTTAACTTGAGGAATTCGTTGTGGTTGACGGCAACCACAACAGCATGGTATTTGCCTGTTGGTGCATCAACAAGTCCAAAACCGTATTCTTCTATCAACTCTTTTGATGAAGCATGCGGATCAACAACATCAACATTGACACTAAAAGATTTCAGCTCATATACCATATCGGCAACTTTAGAATTGCGGATATCACTAACATTTTCCTTAAAGGTAGCACCCATAACTAGTACTCTTGAGCCATTGATTGCATGACCGGCTGAAATCAGACGCTTTACTATCTGGTTAGCAATATACGATGCCATATCGTCATTGATCATGCGTCCACCATTTATAATCCTTGAGTGAATACCTAGTTCGTTAGCCTTGTAGGTCAGGTAATAAGGATCCACACCAATACAGTGTCCACCTACAAGACCAGGAGAGAACTTAAGGAAGTTCCACTTTGTACCTGCTGCTTCAAGCACCTCGTAAGTATTAATATTAAGCTTGTTGAATATAAGCGAGAGTTCGTTCATCAACGCGATATTGACATCACGTTGAGTGTTCTCTATAATTTTAGCAGCCTCGGCAACTTTAATAGAACTGGCCTCATAGATACCAGCCTTAATAATTGCACCATAGACCTTGGATATTTCCCTGAGAGCCTCCTCATCGCTTCCGGATACGATCTTTAAAATTTTCGTTAGCGTATGCTCTTTATCACCCGGGTTAATGCGCTCAGGAGAATAGCCTACCTTAAAATCCTTATTGAGTTTGAATCCTGATTCTCTCTCCAGGATTGGGACACAGTCATCTTCGGTGCAACCAGGATATACAGTTGATTCAAACACAACATAGTCACCCTTTTTCAGCGCCCTTCCAACAGATGTGGTAGCACCCAACAAAGGCTTGAGATCAGGCAGTTTGTGTTCATTAATAGGAGTAGGTACAGCCACAACATGAAAACTGGCCTTTGCCAAATCTGCTGGATTGCTTGTAAACTCGATATCACAACCTTCGAATGCAGATGCATCCAATTCGTTGCTGGGATCTATATGCCTGCGCATAAGTTCGACCCTTTCGCTGTTTAAGTCAAATCCTATTACCTTCATTTTACGTGCAAATTCAAGCGCAATAGGAAGTCCTACATATCCAAGACCAGTTACGGACAATACTGCCTTTTTCTCAATTAACTGTTGAAACATAATCTCCTTTTTGATTTTATGAGGGGCAAGTTACAAAATTGCCTTTACTAAGACCGAAAATAAAATCCATGCTTTGATGAACGTCATAAATCGTTATATACACCAAGCTCTTTGATGCGGTCAAGCAACGAAACAAAGAAGATTTCTTCCTTGTTCAGTGAATCCTTTACGACCTCCATCGCAAAAGGACTCATGTTCTTCAGGTTGATAACAACCTGTGAATAAGGTCTGCTATTTGTGTACAGATACCTCCACCTTATTGCATCAGTGCCTTCAGCACTAAACATATAATACCGGCTACCAAGCTTTGACCACAAATGGCCTGATTGCTCCTTCTTTAAGAAACCCAGTCGCTTACCGTCTCCGTAAGTACCCTTGTTGGTATGAACAAAATTCCAAAGTATATAAAACTGGGCCCTCCTGTAAAAGGGAACCTTTACGGTACCTTTAGGTAACTCCCAGAAATATCCGTCCTTAGACTCCTTAAGCACACTGCTGTCAAACCTGTAATGAATCCCTGCAGGCATCTTCCTGTAGTCAAAATAGAACTCCGGACTATAGCTTTCCATGCCATAGGCTGCTGAAGAGTCCACCTTTATCCCGTTTTGCTTAAGGGCTGCTGCAATCTTTCCAAAGGGTTCGACTCTGTATCCCCCGGCCCGGAATACCCTGACCTTGTAGTCAGGGATAGTCTTCCGGGCTATTTCCTCAAGTAGAATACGGCACTGTGTGATACAACCTGTAATAGTGTTTATATCAGTTTCATCTTCCTCGTCCCAGAGGCGGTGAATTGTAAAACGATTGTATGAGAAGTGCCACTTATTGTTCTCCCACCTGGCATCCAACCAGTGTGGATGAATGTTCATCTGAATATCATGGCCCCTTTTCAGGAGAACTGACACCTGCTTATCAATCAGCTCACGGTCAAAACGAAGGTCGGGAACTTCCCGTTCCAACTCCTTTAACCTGTAATAATCCATCACATCAATAAAGACCGTCATTTTTGACCCACTTGGCTCCAATATTTCCATCAAGTGGTTTAACGGCCGGATCATACAGTTCTCAACGGTACCTGCATCATCCCCGAAAAACAACTCATAGTCAACCGATAGTAACAGAGGCTTCATAAGCATAAAATTATGCATAATCTGTCATAATTGTCAGCTTAAAATACACCAATCTTTGAATTTGTATATAATGCCTCTTACAATCCAAATTCCTTCTTTATTGAATCAACGTAATCAAGCTTCTCCCATGTAAAGAATTCAACTTCTTTCTTAACCTCCTTGCCATTCTCAATGAAGGTAACGAGGTCCGTATATGGCTTGCGTCCCATATGCCCATAAGCAGCAGTAGCCTCAAAAATCGGGTTCTTTAGTCCCAGGCGACGTATTATCATACCAGGACGAAGGTCAAATAGCTTCTGAACATGGGTGGCAATTTCACCATCAGTCAACTTAACCTTTGACGTTCCATATGTATTGACATATACACCTACAGGCTGAGCCACTCCAATAGCATATGCTATCTGAACAAGCATTTCGTCTGCCACTCCAGCTGCCACCATATTCTTGGCAATGTGACGTGCTGCATAGGCTGCTGAACGGTCCACCTTGGAACAATCTTTACCTGAGAAAGCGCCTCCACCGTGGGCTCCTTTGCCTCCATATGTGTCAACAATAATCTTACGACCTGTAAGTCCGGTATCTCCATGTGGACCACCAATTACAAATTTACCTGTAGGATTGACATGGAGGATAAAGTCCCTGAACAAACCGGCAATTGAAGAATTAAGTTTTTTGATTACCCTTGGGATCAGAATATTCTGTACATCTTCCTTGATCTTTGCAAGCATCCTCTCCTCATCGTCATCAAATGGATCGTGCTGAGTAGACACTACTATAGTGTGAACCCTTACCGGCCTGTTATCATCTGAATATTCCAAGGTCACCTGCGACTTGGAGTCAGGTCTAAGATAGGTCATTTGCTTAGCCTCACGACGTATGGCAGCCAGCTCTAAAAGCAACAGGTGTGACAGATGAAGTGCAAGTGGCATATAATCCTCAGTATCCTTGCATGCATAACCAAACATCATTCCCTGGTCACCAGCCCCCTGATTCTCCTCCGAATCACGGTCAACTCCTCTGTTGATATCTTCTGATTGTTCATGAATAACAGAAATAATACCACATGAACCGGCATCAAACTTATACTCAGATTTGTTGTAACCTATACGCTCAATAACACGCCTTACAACCTTCTGCACCGGAACATAACCACTGGTTTTGATCTCACCACCAACTACAACCAAACCTGTTGTAACAAAGGTCTCGCATGCCACACGTGAATGCGGATCCTGGCGAAGCAGTTCATCAAGAATTGCGTCTGAAATCTGATCTGCTACTTTGTCCGGATGGCCTTCTGAAACAGACTCTGAAGTGAATAAATATCCCATAACGAAAATACATTATAGTCTTTTGACCAGCAGGTCAAAAGCTTAGTTAAACAAAATTTTCCAAGGGATTTATAAGTCGATAGGCAAAAAGATGCGTTTTAGCATTTTTTTTGAGTGGTTGCAATCGGCCAAATCCCTCCACTTTTAGTTTGACACAAAGGAATAAAAAAATAATTAAACCAGCGGTATTTTAGATCATAAATATGTCAAGCTTACTGTGAAGTCATTTGCGTCCTTCTAAATAATCAGTACTTGCAGCAGGCTAACTTTGATGCTGCACCCTTGTCAAGAATAAATTCAGTATCCTTATGTTTTTGAAGGAAAGACGCTGGCACCTCAATACCAACTTGCCCTTCAATTGCCTTAGCAAGTATCTCAGTCTTCTTCTCTCCCCATCCCAGTAGAAAGACCTTTCTGGCTTCCATAATAGTCCTGACACCCATGGTCAAAGCTTTCCTTGGTACAAACTCAGCTCCACCAAAATCCCCAGCTGCGTCACTTATGGTCAAAGGATTCAGTGTCACAAGACGAGTAATATCATTAAGCTGAGATCCGGGTTCATTAAAACCAATGTGACCGGCACGTCCTATTCCTAGTATCTGTATGTCAATACCGCCGGCTTCCCTGATCATCCTTTCGTAACCTTCACAGTACTCATTAATCATATGTTCAGCCAAAGTGCCTACTGGTATATGAACATTTGCCCTGTCTATATCTATATGTGAGAAAAGATGCTTGAACATGAAGTAGTGATAGCTATTTACATCGTCAGGTGATATTGGATAATATTCATCCAGATTGAAACTAATCACTTTTTTAAAACTCAATCCCTCCTCTTTGTGAAGCCTAACAAGTTCCATATAAAGTGGTATTGGAGTATTTCCAGTAGCAAGGCCCAATACCGTGGGCAATCCTTCACTGTTCCTCTTATTTATAAATGCAGCAATTTTGGCAGCTACATACCTTGCGCCTTCCTCGGGAGTATCGAAAATTTGAGTGTTAACCTTTGTTTGCTGTCCGACAATAGTTTGATTCTCCATGATAATCAAAGCTTTAGGTTATGGCCAATCTAATGTTTACTAAAATGAGACAAATAAAATAACAAAGGTAAAAGACTGGAGCTAAAGGTGTACCCAAGAGGCCCCAATTTTTGACCAACATCATAAAAGCTTCATTGACTTGCCTATAAGTAAAAATCAACTTTTTTGTTTCTTAAATTTGGAAGAAAACAAATTTGATATATCTTTGCATCCGCAATTGAAAAACGATTTTCTATTGCATTCATTTTTGGTCCCTTCGTCTAGGGGTTAGGACGCCAGATTTTCATTCTGGAAACAGGGGTTCGATTCCCCTAGGGACTACAGGTAAAAACAATTAGAACTTTATTTAAACAATTGAGATGGCAAATCATCAATCATCAAAGAAGAGGATCAGGCAGACCTTTACCCGTAATCTGAGGAACAGGTATTACGCAAAAACTACACGTAATGCTATCAAGGCTCTGCGTCTGACCACGGAGAAAGCTGCTGCATCAGAGCTTTATCCGAAAGTGGCGTCCATGATTGACAAATTGGCTAAGAAGAATATTATTCACAAGAATAAAGCTGCAAACCTGAAGGCCAGTTTGGCAAACCATATTAATTCCCTGGCTTAATCGTCCGGGAAACCGGTCCCTTCGTCTAGGGGTTAGGACGCCAGATTTTCATTCTGGAAACAGGGGTTCGATTCCCCTAGGGACTACAAAAACAGGCTGTCTTTTTAAGACGGCCTTTGTTGTTTTCTTCTAACCCAGTTTCTCTAAGGCAGCAATTAACTGCTCTTCTTAAATATCATCTATTCTCAATCGCAAGGTACGATATTTAAATCGGGGACATTTGAGCCAACCTCATCTCCATTGCCAATTATTTGCAAATTTATTAGCTTGAATGGCAAAACTTTAACCATGGCTCAATACTCAAAACTTACAATTAAGGACCTTGCAGTGGAGGACCGTCCGCGCGAAAAACTGCTACACAAAGGAATGGCCTCACTTTCAGATGCAGAACTTCTTGCAATACTTATTGGATCCGGAAGCCGAAAAGAATCCGCTGTTGACCTTGCCAGGAAAATAATGGCCGGGTTCAACAATAACCTAAATGAACTAGGTAAGGCTGAGGTGAATGAGCTTACCGGACGCTTTCATGGCATTGGAGAAGCAAAGGCAGTTACAATAGTTGCCGCAATGGAACTCGGCAGAAGACGCAGGCTTGAGGAATCACTCGAAAAACCGACTATCAGAAGCAGCACTGATGCCTTCAACATAATGAATCCACTAATTGGCGACCTGCCTCATGAAGAGTTTTGGATACTTATGCTTAGTCGATCCAACAGACTGATTCACCAGTACAACCTGAGCAAGGGTGGAATGACAGGTACTGTCATAGATGTAAGAATGGTTATGAAACGAGCTCTAGAGACAAGAGCATCTTCTCTGATTCTGGTACACAATCACCCCTCAGGCAATATCAGGCCAAGTGATGCTGACATCAGGATAACAGAAAAACTCAGGGATGCCGGCAAAATTATGGAGGTCCCTGTAATAGACCACATCATTGTCACGGATAATTCCTACTTTAGCTTTGCTGACGAAAATCTGCTATAGTCACCGTGATTACTAATGGACCTAAGATTGCTAAAAAACAAGGAGATAAACAGGGAGCTTTGGGACAAGGGAATAGCTTCCTCCCACCTTCCTTTAATCTATGCCGAAAGCTGGTATCTTGATATTTGCTCTCCGGATTGGTCCGCCATAGTCGACGTCGACTATGGCTTCCTTTTCCCGCTACCAGTCAATCGTTCAATTGGTCTTTCTCTGGTTATGCAGCCCCTGTTTGTCCAACAGCTTGGTATTTTCTCCAAGGAAGTTCCTTATCCGATGACCCTTATAGACACATTGCAAAAAATTTGCTATCCCGTTGTCAATCTCAACGGGAACTCTTCTATGATGGTTGGTTCTGCCAAACAGAGGTCTGAAAACTTACCCGGTATTCCAGAGTATAACTCCACAAAAGGTGTTATATCCCAATTAGGCAGATCTGTCAGACTAAAGGAAAACTGCATTTTGCCTCTTACCAGCACCTATGAGCAGTTGGCCGTAAACTTCTCGGATAATTGCAGACGCAATCTGAAAATATCCAAACAGAAATCATTTGGTACTGGACCTTGCAACTCTTCAGATCAGTTCATTGACTTTACAAAAAAGCACCTGAACTATAGCATCTCAGATAAAGATCTACGTTTGCTTAAGGGAATAGTTGATGAGGCACTACAGCGCAGTTGCGGGTTTATTATTTCATGTGACAATTCCAAGGGAGAGCCCTTGGCCATGGCATTCTTCCTCAATAAATACGGGCGTCTGACCTTTCTTTCGGGCAGCTCTTCGCTACAAGGCCTCGAATACCGAAGTATGTTTGCCATAATTGACAATGTAATCAGAGAATATGCGGGAACTGGTATTATCCTTGACTTTGAGGGTTCAGACCTCTCAGGAGTAAGACGTTTTTACGAGGGCTTCGGATCACAGAAAGAATATTACCCTGCATTTGAAAACCACCTCCTTCTGCGATTATGGAATTTATTCAGACGAGTAAAAAAACAACACAAAAAATCAGGTGTACGTCTGAGTTTTAATATTTCAAACTACCTTTGCAATAAAAACCGATGAAGATCAACATAATTAACAAACCTGCGTCGATTTTCAACCAATTCATAGCTGAATTAAGGGATAGGGACATCCAGACCGACCCCATGCGCTTTCGCCGCAATCTTGAACGTATTGGTGAAATCTTTGCCTACGAAGTAAGTAAGGTTCTTAGCTACAAAGAAAAGGACATCCAAACCCCGCTGGGAATAGCAAAAGAATCCGTTTTGACTGACAATGTAGTAATTGCATCAATCCTTCGTGCCGGAATCCCTTTACACAACGGAATCCTCAACATTTTCGACCGTAGCGAGAATGCATTTGTTTCAGCATACAGGAAGTATGATGAGGCTGGAAAGTTTGAGATTCACATAGAGTATATTTCATCTCCCGATCTTAATGGGAAAACCGTTATCCTAGCAGATCCAATGCTAGCAACAGGGGCTTCACTTGAGCTGGCATACAGAGCTCTGCTTTCAAAGGGTACCCCGGCTCATGTACATATTGTCAGCATAATTGCAAGTCAGGCAGGTGTGGATTACATATGCAAGGCTATGGAAAGAGAACCTGTCACATTGTGGCTTGCTGCTGTAGATGAGGAACTGAATGCAAAATCCTATATAGTACCCGGTCTGGGAGATGCTGGAGACCTTGCTTATGGTTCCAAACTATGAGAATGGAGTTTGACCATACCCTGATCTTCACAGTCCTGTAACAGATCACCGACTGTTTTACCAAATACCGGATGAAGCCATCCGGCCCACAATTCATTTAGTGGTAACAGGGTAAAACGTCGTAGGTGAAGACGAGGATGGGGAACTATTAAAGCATCAGAGTCAATTACAAGATTATCAATAAACAGGATATCAATATCTATTGGCCGGGAGGCATAACCAATGCCTTCCGGCCTTTTTCGTCCAAGCTCTCCCTCAACTTTAAGAAGTGTATCAAGTAAGACCTCAGGTTCCAAAGTTGTCTCTAGTTCCAGTACACAATTGAGGAAATTCCTCTTTGCCTCAAATCCCCAGGGACTGCTTTCATACAGGGAAGATACAGCAACAACCCTGCCTGCCCTTCTGGCTATCAACTCAATAGCCAACTGGAATATAGTAGGAGTATCTCCTTCATTTCCCCCAAGCAGGATTAATACTTTCATAATAATCAAAAAATCACCATTAGCCAACAAAAATGACAGGCTATCCGATTGATTTAATTCAATTTTGTACCTTAGCAATTCCAAAACTCAAAATTAAAAAGAAATTATGAATAAGTTTTTTAAGTATTTCCTGGCAGTAATAGCTGGAGCCCTGGTATCTGTATTCATCCTTACCATGGGCTTCTTCATGATCATCAGCAGTCTGGCTTCTTCAGCAAGTCAGGAGGTCAAGGTTAAAGATAATTCCATCCTTGTACTGGACCTTAATGGTGCTATTACTGAAAGAAACAGTAATGATATTTTGGCAGATTTGACAGCTGAGCTAACCGGAAGCGAACCTTCAGTAGGTCTTAACCAGGTCCTTAAAGCCATCAAACAGGCAAAGGACGACGATCGCATCAAAGGAATTTACCTGGAGAGTGGAATGCCAAGTACAGGCTATGCCACGATCGAAGAGATCAGAAATGCCCTTCAGGATTTTCGCGCCTCAGGCAAGTTTATTTATAGCTTCAATTCAACATATTCTCAAAAAGGATACTATCTGGCTACAGCAGGTGATAAGGTATATCTTAACCCTGAAGGAATGCTTGATTTTCAAGGCCTTGCAGGCTCTTACACTTTCTACAAAGGACTACTTGAAAAACTTGGTGTTGAAGTGCAAGTATTCAAGCATGGTGAGTTCAAGTCTGCTGTTGAGCCGTACATTCTTGACAAGATGAGCGATCCAGCCCGTCTGCAGGCTGAAGTATACCTTAATTCTATGTGGAACCATATCCTTAATTCAATTTCGGCTAGTCGTGGACTAACAGTTGAGGAACTCAACAGCGCTGCATCAATGGTACCAGTAATGTTGCCTGGTGAACAGCTGTTAGATCTCAAACTTATTGATGGCCTCAGGTACAAGGATGAAGTTATCAGTGAATTAAAGGCTCTTACCAACACTGAGGACAACGATGACCTCAATGCTATAGGTGTAAGAGCATATAGTTCGGTATATCTGCCAAAAGAAAAGAAAAAAGGTCTTGAAAAGAACAAGATTGCCGTTATCTATGCCGAAGGTGCAATTGACGATGCAAGTTCATCTGGTGGCATTGACTCAGAAGAACTCTCACGTACTATCCGCGAAGCACGTCGCGATAGCAGCATTAAGGCTATAGTATTCAGGATTAACTCTCCCGGCGGTTCAGGCCTGGGCTCAGAAATCATCTGGAGAGAAGTAAAACTCGCAAAGGAGACTAAGCCAGTTGTTGTATCCATGGGTGATTATGCAGCATCAGGAGGTTACTATATTGCGTGTGCTGCCGATACCATTATTGCGCATCCTACAACTCTTACAGGTAGCATTGGGGTCTTCAGCATAGTACCCAACGCTCAAAAGCTGATCAACAAGATTGGTATTACTACAGACAGAGTTGTAACCAACGAGTTTGCTGATTTCCCATCATTGGATCGTCCATTTAATGCTGATGAAAGGCGAATCATGCAAGCTTATATCGAACGCTTCTATGAAGTATTTCTGACCCGTTGCGCAGATGGAAGAAGTGTTGAAAAAGAAGCCATCGGTAAGATTGGTGAAGGTCGTGTCTGGAGCGGTGAGAATGCAATTGGAATTAACCTTGTGGACAAACTTGGTGGTATTGATGATGCTATAGCCGTTGCAGCAAATATGGCCGGTATTGAAACCTATAGGATAGTCGAACTTCCTGAACAGTTATCATCAATTGAACAGCTAATGAAAAGCTTCTCTGGTAATGCCACTGCTAAAATTATGGAGACCCTGCTTGGAGAAGAATACAAAGTACTGAAAACAGTTAAATCTCTTGAGAATGCCTATCCTATTCAGGCAAGGATCCCATACGAGATTTCAGTTAACTAATAGTAGGAGTATTATTTCATTGGGAACAGAGCAATCTGTTCCCAATACATTTTTGTACCATGCAATTGTTTCGATTGTTTCTGCTCCCATTCTCCTTTGTCTATTGTGCTGTCAGCACGATCCGAAACAAGCTTTTCGATTTGGGAATACTCAAGTCTCAATCATACAAACTTCCATTAATTTCCATAGGCAATATCACAGTTGGAGGCACCGGGAAAACACCGGTTACCGAACTGCTATTACACACTCTGGGTGATAAATACGAATGTGCCACCCTGTCAAGGGGCTATGGAAGGAAGACGAAAGGAGTTATTCTTGCCGGAGATGCAGATAATTGCAATACAATTGGCGATGAGCCAATGCAGATGAAGCTCAAATTCCCCGGTATTACAGTGGCTGTAGCTGAGAAAAGAGTGGAAGGTATGGCCAGGCTTTTAAATCGTGACGAAAAACCCGAAGTCATCCTACTGGATGATGCTTTCCAACACAGATATGTAAAACCTGGTCTGTCAATCCTTGTAATTGACTACAACAGACCTCCGTGGAAGGATTTCTGTCTTCCTGCAGGGAATCTCAGGGAACCAATATCTGCACTCAAACGTTCCGACATAATCCTTGTAAACAAATGCCCTCACAACCTGAGTAAAGAAAAAGCTGAGCTAATCCGCAATAAGCTGAGGCCTGCATCCCACCACAAACTGTTTTTCAGCGTTATACAATATGAAGAGCCCCTTTGTTTGGGAAACACCAACAATAAGCTTAGCTTTAGGGATAAACTTGCAGAGAACGGAGAGGCATTGGTAGCAGTGGCTGGAATTGGAAATCCCCAGCCCTTCTATGAGAGTCTCAGACAATTTGGTGTACCTTTGAGGACCCTTAGCTTTAGAGATCATCACAACTTTAGTCAAGCCGATCTTAAAAAGATAGAAGAAGAGGGATGCAATAAAAACACTAGGCGACCAGAGGTGATAACAACAGAAAAAGATGCCGTTCGCATGATATCATCAGGATTCTTAACTGAGTCACTTAAGGAGCGTCTCTGGTATTTGCCCATAAGAATTGAGGTATTATTTGATCAACAGGATATTTTTGAAAAGATAATTACAGATTATGTTGAAAGCCATTATTGAAACTGCAGATTTTCTAAGATCACTGCAGACATTGAATCCCGAGATAGGGATAATACTTGGAACAGGGTTAGGTGGACTAGTTAAGGAGATTGAAATAGACACAAGTATTTCATACAGCAAGATTCCAAATTTCCCCGTATCCACTGTAGAAGGACATCAGGGGCGACTTATTTTTGGTCGTATCAAAGGGAAGCCTGTAATAGCAATGCAGGGACGTTTCCATTACTATGAAGGATACAATATGCAACAGGTTACCTTCCCTGTAAGAGTAATGAAGCAAATGGGAATTAAGACTCTGGTCGTATCAAATGCTTCAGGTGGACTGAATCCTTCATTTAAGGTGGGTGATCTGATGATAATTGATGACCACATAAATATGTTTGGAAACAACCCTCTCATAGGTCCCAACCTTGCAGAGTTTGGACCCCGCTTCCCCGATATGAGTGAGCCCTATAGCAAGGAGCTGATAGCAAGGGTTCATGATATTGCTACTAAGGAAGGAATTGAAGTAAAGCAGGGAGTGTATGTAGGTACTGCAGGTCCTACTTTCGAGACTCCAGCCGAATATAAATTCTTCAGAATTATTGGAGGAGATGCAGTGGGAATGTCAACAGTCCCGGAAGTTATCGTTGCCCGTCACAGTGGTCTTACATGCTTTGGAATCTCAATAATTACAGACTCAGGAGTTCCCGGCCAAATCGTTGAGGTATCCCACGAAGAAGTTCAAAAGGTTGCTTCAGAAGCAGAACCCAAAATGACCAAGCTTATCGCAGAACTTGTAGGTACTCTGTAGAATAGGTATACAAGTATATAGCCTGCCCAATGATTAGCTACAGCCCTGTCAGAGACCAGTAGTCTCTGACAGGGCTGTGGAATTTCTGAATCTGATCAGTCCATTAAAACCTATATCTCCTCAATTGGGAAAACCCCTATTTCTTAGGACTTATACCAAGCACTGCAGCCTTTTTAGTTTCATACCCTGAACCTCCTTCCGGGTTAAAGCAACGGATAAAGACGATATAAATCCCTGAAGGTGCAAGAGCCCCAATTTCATTTGTTCCATCCCAGTAACAGCTTCCATCAACTGAAACAGGCTCATTGTTAAGCAGGCTGCGAACAAGTCTTCCTGCCCTGTCGTATATCCTGATAGTACAGCAATATCCGGGTATATCAAACTTGTATCTAATAACAAAGAGGTCGTCCACGCCGTCACCGTCAGGTGTAAAGATTTCCGGTGCGATACTAAAGCCATCTCCCTCCTCATTTTTAGGGGTCACTGACTGCGAATTTCTTTTCCCCGGAGTCGCATACCCATGTTCTCCAGATGCTGAGTGCCAGTTATACCTACTACTGCTCTCTGCATATGGGTCTATCCTCTCAAGTGATACTCCCTTGGTTAATCTCAACAGGGGCATATGAAACTCATTACTATAGACAAAAGCATCAATAGTCTGCCCCCTGTTATCAGTCAGTAGCACAGTCCCACCTGAGTTCACATAGTTTGGCATCCCATCCGGTTCTACTACCTCTGCATTATCACCTACCTCATAGCGATCTATGACCCACGCCTTATCTGCAGTAATAACCAAATAAGCTCCTGGCAGTAATGCCCTTCGGTACTGGCATAGCTTAATAAGCTTCTCAGGAACACCTGTTGCATCCCCTCTTGCTATATAGAGTGATGACAAGTCAATTAGCTTTTGAGAGCGATTATATAGCTCCACAAAATCACTTCCACCTTCTGGTGGATCATAGAGCAGCTCATTAATCACCACATCCCCAGCCTCAGCAGGCAGTGGAATACCAAACATGATAAATGATTGTCCACGCAAGGTGTTACCACCCAGATCTGAAGGTAGTACTCCAAAATCCAACCTATAACCTCTGTTGACAAGCAGTGCGGCCTCAAAAACAATTCTAAGTTCGTTATAGAAAACTCCCTGTAGTCTGAGATCTGCAAGCTCCGGAGTAGATGCTGCCTCTATGCTTGAAATATGAATATCGCTTACAGAGGTACTATCCATCGCTTCCGAAAAAACCAGGACCAACACTGAATCACTTTCAATATAGTGAGATAGAAGTGTTGGGGAATTAAGATCAGGGTAAATTTCAGCTATCGAATTTGCCCTACCAGGAGTTCCTCCTGAAATATCAACAGAAAATCCCCAGTTTGCCGGATCCCCCGATATATTATCCGGGTCCTTGATCTCAAGGGCCCAGCCACCATCTTTTTTAAAACCTTCACTACCATAATCCCTGCTATACTGCACAGCACTAATCTGCATTCCGAAGCTGTCCTTCATCACCAATACCCCACCCCCATCAGGCAAAGAGGACCATGTTGTAGCCTCAACAACATTTTCAATAAAGCCCCAATCAGCCCCTTTACCCTGAGGAATGACAAGAATATACTCTCCTGGGAAAAGCAGGTATTTCCCGAGTGTAATACTACCGGAACTTGTTTCGACCCTACACCCGGCAAGATTGACAACCTCATCACCCCTGTTGAAAAGTTCGATATATTCAGTAGCAGGTAGCCCAACAGCAGGGCTAGGATCAGCCATCACCTCTGTGACAACCACAGCATTAAGTTTGGCTTGATATGGAAGAGGCTCAGGAGGAAGGGTGTCGGTAAAAGCCTCCCCACATACACTGAGATTCTCATACCAAAAAAGCTTGCTGCGGGTAGCTGTATAAACCGAGGCCACACCAAAGTACTGCGACTCAAAGCCCTCAACCCTGGCACGTCCTTCCTCACGATAACCCTCGCCAAGGTCAGTTTCCAGTATTGTCTCACCACCTTTAAACCTTGTAACCCTAATTGCAGCTGAAGGTGCAGAATTATCCAGAATTTTCTCCACACCTGCTATTAGCAGCTCTTTCTTACCATCCTTAACCTTCCATAGGGAAATATTATCGGCAGTGGATCCAATAACCAGGTACAGTCCATTTTGCGCCTCATCTCTGGAAGGGGCATCCATGGCAAGCCAGACCTGTGCATAGTTGGATGACGAAGGGTTGAACCCAAAACTAAAGCGCAGTTCCCATCTGGCATCTTCAACGGCATCAAGCTTTGTATATATCCAAGATGCTCCAGCTTCTGCAGGAGCGTCAAGCCTAAAGCTCTGATTGCCTTCTTCAAAAAGATAAAAATCAGTCTCACCATGCCATTCGGGTGCTGAAAGAACATTTCCATGACATACGTCATAGTTGCTTTGACCCTCAAGATTTAAGCAACTGATCAAAAAGAGGATAAAAACTTTCAACATCGGGTAGCGGTTATGGTTATAAATGTCTACATTTGTTTTTCTTGGCTATACTAATCGTAAGCAATAACAACAAAAATTTAAGCATTTTTTTAGTTGATGTAAACAAACCTAAATTAGTTTAACAGAAAATGAGAGCAGCAATTGTAGGAGCTAGTGGAGCGGTAGGACAAGAATTCCTCCGTGTTTTGGAAGAAAGAAACTTCCCCTTGGACGAGTTGGTATTATTTGGTTCAACCCGTAGTGCAGGTACAAAGTACACATTCAGAGGTAAAGAACTGACCGTTAAGGAGCTCAAACACAATGACGACTTTAAAGGAATAGATTTAGTCTGGACATCTGCCGGAGCATCAACATCTAAAGAATATGAAAAAACAATCACAAAATACGGTGCAGTAATGATTGACAATTCAAGCGCATTCCGCATGGATAATGATGTGCCCTTGATTGTACCTGAAGTTAATGCAGAACAGTGCAGAAATATTCCCCGAAATGTGATTGCTAATCCAAACTGTACAACTATCCAACTTGTAGTTGCACTGAAGGCTATTGAGGATATTGCCCATATCAAAAAAGTACATGTGTCTACATATCAGGCAGCAAGTGGTGCAGGTGCAGCTGCGATGGATGAACTATTAAAACAGACTGAACAGCTTGTAAAGGGTGAAGAACCTACTGTAAGCAAGTTCAAGTATCAACTTGCAATGAACCTGATTCCCCAGGTTGATGTCTTTACAGACAATGGTTATACAAAGGAAGAGATGAAAATGTATAACGAATCTCGCAAGATTATGGGTACCGATATCGAAGTCAGCGCAACTTGTATCAGGGTACCTGTAATGCGTGCTCACTCTGAAGCCACCTGGATTGAAACAGAACGCCCGATAAGCATTGAAGAGGCCCGTGAGGCTTTCGCAAAAGCCAAGGGCGTAATCGTAATTGATGATACAGCCAATAGCCAGTACCCTATGCCTTTGTTCCTTGCCGGACGTGACGAGGTATTTGTAGGCCGTATCCGCAAAGATCTAACAAATCCCAACGGACTGACATTCTGGACTGTTTCTGACCAGATCAAGAAAGGTGCTGCACTTAATGCAGTTCAAATAGCAGAGTACATGCTTGAACAAGGACTGTTGAAATAAGTCCATTTTGCAAAAGCATGACTAACATATTTTCAAAGCCCTGAAATACTCCGGTATTTCAGGGATACAAAAAGAGGTTGCCATAGAAGTATGGCAGCCTCTTTTTTTGTACCTTTCGGATTGAATAATTAAACAAAACGGTATGCTGTCGGATTTGGAAATTGCACAAAGCGCTAAAATCAAAAATATCAAGGAGATTGCAGGCAAACTTGGAATTCCTGAATCAATGCTGGAACCATATGGCCACTACAAAGCCAAACTCCCCCTTTCTCTTATAGATCCTGAAAAGATAAACGGTAAGAAACTTATCCTTGTTTCTGCAATTTCTCCCACTCCGGCAGGAGAAGGCAAGACAACTGTTTCCATCGGACTTTGCGAAGGACTAAACCAGATAGGGAAAAAAACTACTGTAGTACTCCGCGAACCTAGTCTGGGACCGGTATTTGGCATCAAGGGAGGAGCCGCAGGAGGAGGCTATGCTCAGGTAGTTCCAATGGAGGATATCAACCTTCACTTCACAGGTG
>LSQX01012815.1_pt2 | contig 18800 bp, 16 predicted proteins | sample 654561 | NCBI WGS metagenome assembly LSQX01 (sample SAMN04489861, study PRJNA283612) | anaerobic digester metagenome | isolation source: 4 biogas reactors fed with cattle manure at either 37C or 55C with and... | place: Denmark: Kongens Lyngby | collected 2014
CTTTGAAACATTCAGTAACGCTGGACAAAGATAAGTGTAAAGGCTGCACGACGTGCATCAAGCACTGCCCCACGGAGGCGATCCGCGTGCGCCGCGGCATCGCCCACATCACCGAGGAGCGCTGCATCGACTGCGGCAACTGCATCCGCGTCTGCCCGCACAAAGCGAAGAAAGCGGTGTGCGACGACTTCGAACGCCTCAAGGAATTCGAATACACGATTGCGCTTCCCGCGCCGTCCCTGTACGGCCAGTTCCGCAATCTGACCGATGTCAACGTCGTGCTGACGGCGTTTCTGCACATCGGGTTCGACCACGTGGAAGAAGTGTCGCAGGGGGCGGAGCTCGCTTCGAGCATTACGAAGCACATGCTGGAAAACGATCCGGACCTGCCCAAGCCGCTCATCTCGTCAGCCTGCCCGGCGTCCGTGCGGCTGATCTGCCAGCGCTTCCCAAAACTGATACCGCACATCTCCAAAGTGAGCGCCCCGTTCGAAATCGTGGCCGTTCGCGCCCGGAAAGAAGCGGTCGAACGCACCGGTTTGCCGCCGGAAAAAATCGGCATATTCTTCATCACCCCGTGCCCCGCCAAAGTCAGCGCCGGCCGGGTGCCCGCCGGCCTCTCCGCGCCGGTCGTAGACGGGTTCTTCTCCATTTCCGACATCTATAAACGCCTGCTCACCGCCATGAAGTCGATCGACAAGCCGCTGCCGCTGTCGAACTCCGGACTCATCGGCGTGGGCTGGGCCCACTGCGGCGGCGAGTCCAACGCGGCGTTTCACGGTCAGCATCTGGCGGTGGACGGCATCGAAAACATCATCGCCGTGCTCGAAGATCTGGAAGACGGCATGCTGCCCCAGATCGATTTTCTGGAGCTCAACTCCTGCAACCAGGGCTGCGTGGGCGGCTGCCTTACGGTCGAAAACCCGTACGTCGCGCAGACCCGCATCCGCCAGCTCATCCAGCACATGCCCATCAGCTTAAACCGCCTCCCCAAGGACGCGGAGCCGCCGGCCTACATGTTCGACGACAAGCCGCTGGAGGCCTTACCGGTCAACATCCTCGACGACGACATGGAAATCGCCATGCAGAAGTACGCCAAGATCGAGGAACTGCTCGAGGCGCTGCCGGGGCTCGACTGCGGCAGCTGCGGTGCGCCGACGTGCAAGACGCTGGCCGAGGACATCGTTCAGGGTCTTGCGCTGGAGGATGACTGTATTTTCCGGATGAGGGAGCGCATGCAGTACCTGATGGGTATGGGTGACGCGGACGAATACCTGCCGCTGCCGTTCCGGCGGCGCGACGACGAAGCCTAAAAACCACTGAGAAAGCGAGAGACGAAATGACGGTACATGACGTTGCAAAACAACTGAATCTGACCTGCTGCGTCGACGCCGACGGTCAGCGGACCGTGGAAGGCGGATATGTGGGCGACCTGCTCAGCTGGGTGATCGGAAAAGCCGGCGCCGGGCACGCGTGGATTACGATCATGTCGAATCCGAACGTGGCCGCCGTTGCGATGCTTGCGGACACGTCGATGATCATCCTTGCAGAGAGCGTCGAGCCCGACGACACGCTGCTCGCCAAAGCGCAGCAGCACGGCTTAAATCTGTATACCGCATCCGAAGGCGCATTCGAGCTGGCGTGGCGACTGCACGAGCTTCTCGGATAAAGCCCCCGATGAAACTGTACTACGATCTCCACATCCACTCCTGCCTGTCCCCGTGCGGAGACCGCCAGATGACGCCTGCCAACATCGCCGGCATGGCCTTTCTGGCCGGCCTGGACATCGCGGCCGTCGCCGACCACAACACCGCCCGCCACTGCCGCGTCTTTGCGGCGTGGGCCGAACGCTACGGCATGCTGGCCGTGCCGGCCCTGGAGCTGAATACGCGCGAAGACGCTCACATCCTCTGCCTGTTTCCCGATCTGGAGAGCGCGGAGGATTTTGACGTTTTTGTGCACAGCCGGCTGCCCGGCATCAAAAACCGGCCGGATTTCTTCGGCGAACAGCTCATTCTGGACGAAGATGACCAGATCGTCGGCCGCGAGGAGCTGTTGTTGACGGCAGGGGCGGACATCAGCGTGTACGACATCGCAGAGCTGATGGAACAGCGGGGCGGAATCGCAATCCCCGCGCATATCGACCGGCCCGCCAACTCCGTGCCCGCCCACCTCGGATTTATCGCCGAAGACATGCACTTCGACATTTCGGAAATCACCCGGCAGGGCGATGCCGATGCGCTTCTCGTCCAGAATCCGGCGCTCGCCGGCAAGCCGTACATCACGAATTCCGATGCGCACTATCTGCACGATCTGCCCGACAAAGAGTATTCCATCGAAGTGCAGGAGCGCACGCCGGCGGGCGTCATTGTAGCCCTCCGGGCGGGATTTGGCCTTTCCAGGCTGTAGTCAGACTTCTAAAACCGCAATTTTTAGAGCAAATAGCCCAATATACGGGACAGGTTTGGTTTACATTGAGCACCCGTTATGTTAAAATCGTGACAAACTGATACGTTTTTGTATTCATTGGAAATCGTTCAATTGTTAAGGAGGTTCTGACACATGCCAAATCTCATAACGCTCATTCCGTTCCAGGGAACTAAAGAGCAGGAAGATCGGCTGAGAGAGGCGATCGAAAGGCACAAAGGCGAGCCGGGAGCCACGATGCCGGTCATGCAGGAGGCGCAGGAAATCTACGGATACCTTCCCGAAGAGGTTCAGGTGATCATCGCCGAAGAACTCGGTGTCCCGCTCACGGAAATCTACGGGATTTCTTCGTTCTACGCCCAATTTACGCACAACCCGAAAGGGAAACACAAGATCAACGTCTGCCTGGGAACCGCCTGCTACGTTAAGGGCGCCGGCAATGTGTTGGACAAGATCTGCGAAGTTGTGGGATGCGAACCCGGCGGCATCACGGAAGACGGTCTGTTCTCCGTCGACGCGACGCGCTGCATCGGCGCATGCGGACTCGCGCCTGTCATGATGATCGACGAAGATGTGTACGGCAGGCTTACGCTGGATAAAATCCAGGGAATCATCGACAAGTACAGGTAGAGCTGCGCGATGAAAGAGCTTTCGCTGAACGTGCTGGACCTTGCGCAAAACGCGCTGTCGGCCGGAGCCCGTCACATCGAAATCGCCATAGAGGAGTCCGAAGCGGATGACCGTTTGAGCCTTCGCATCGCAGATGACGGCTCGGGAATGGACCCGGATTTCCTGGCAGGTGTCACAGATCCGTTTGTGACAACGAGGACGACCCGACCGGTCGGCATGGGCATCCCGCTCATAAAAATGGCGGCGGAAATGGCCGAAGGCGACTTCCGCATCCGAAGCCAAAAAGGAGAAGGAACCGAACTCACCGCGACATTCCGGCGATCGCATATGGACCGGATGCCGGTCGGGGACATGGCGGGAACGCTCGCAGCGCTCGTGCAGGGCGCACCGGATGTGGACTATATCTATAAGCGGACAACCGATTGCGGAAGCTTTACATTCGATACGGCCCTGATTCGAAAGGAGCTCGAAGGAGTCCCTCTGGGAGAACCGGCCGTTCTCAACTGGATCAGGGAATACATCGTTTCGGGCGAAGCCGAAGTGATGGCAGAGAATATGTAAATATCGAGAGGATGGATAGACTAATGAAGACACTTGAGGATCTTAAGAAGATCAGGGAAGAGATGCAGTCGCAGATCAATCTCCGGACGGATGAGTCGGATGTGACGCGCATCGTCGTGGGCATGGCGACATGCGGCATCGCAGCCGGCGCACGGCCCGTCCTGGAAGCCCTCGTCAACGAAGTGGGCAGCAGGAAACTGCAGAACGTCGTCGTCACCCAGACCGGGTGCATCGGCGTCTGCCGGCTGGAACCCATCGTGGAAGTCTACGAAAAGGGCCAGGAAAAAGTTACATACGTGCAGATGGATCCGGATAAGGCCCGGAAACTTGTAAGCGAGCATCTGGTCAACGGCAGGGTGGTGCAAGCCTGGACCATCGGCGCTGCGGAATAAGGAGGTACGGGATGAATTTTGTTAGATCGCACGTTCTGGTCTGCGGAGGAACCGGATGCACCGCCTCCAAAAGCCCCGAGATCATCGAGACGTTTCACTCGGAACTGAAAAGTCACGGACTCGATAAAGAAGTCAGCGTCGTTCAGACCGGCTGTTTCGGCCTGTGTGCGCTTGGACCCATCGTGGTCGTCTATCCGGAAGGATCGTATTATACGCAGGTGAAGGTGGAAGATGTCAATACCATCGTCGAGGAACACCTGCTCAAAGGACGCATCGTCGATAAGCTCCTGTACAAGGAAACGGACGACAAAGGCGTAGAACGCTCCCTCAACAACACGGAGTTCTACCTGCGTCAGCACCGCATTGCGCTGCGCAACTGCGGTGTCATCAACCCCGAGATGATCGACGAGGCCATCGCGTTCGATGCGTACCAGGCGCTCGGCGTGTGTCTCACCGAAAAAACGCCCGAAGAGGTCATCGAAATCATCTCCGCCTCCGGCCTGCGCGGCCGCGGTGGTGCAGGATTCCCGACCGGGATGAAGTGGAAGTTCGCTGCGGCGTCTCCGGGACCGGTCAAGTACGTCTGCTGCAACGCGGACGAAGGCGACCCCGGCGCGTTTATGGACCGTTCCGTTCTGGAAGGCGACCCGCACGCCGTGCTCGAAGCCATGGCGATTGCAGGATACTGCATCGGCGCGAATCAGGGATACATCTACATTCGTGCGGAGTATCCGCTTGCCGTCCGCAGACTTCGGATTGCAATCGAGCAGGCGAAGGAATACGGGCTGCTCGGCAAGAACATCATGGGGTCGGGATTTGACTTCGATCTGGAGATCCGGCTGGGTGCCGGAGCGTTTGTCTGCGGCGAGGAAACCGCGCTCCTGACATCGCTCGAAGGACACCGGGGCGAGCCGCGTCCGCGTCCGCCGTTCCCCGCGGTCAAAGGCCTGTTCGGCAAGCCGACCGTGCTCAACAATGTCGAGACGTTCGCCAACATCCCCTGGATCATCAACCACGGCGCCGATGCGTTCAGCTGCATGGGAACCGAGAAGTCCAAGGGAACGAAAGTATTCGCTCTCGGCGGCAAGATCAAGAACACGGGCCTCGTGGAAATTCCCATGGGCACGACGCTGCGCGAAGTCGTCGAAGAGATCGGCGGCGGCTGCCCGAACGGAAAGAAATTTAAGGCTGCCCAGACGGGTGGACCGTCCGGCGGCTGCATCCCCGCATCGCTCATCGACACGCCGCTTGACTACGAAAGCATGGCCGCCATCGGCTCCATCGTCGGATCCGGCGGGCTCATCATCATGGACGAAGACAACTGCATCGTCGACATCGCCAAATTCTTCCTCGAATTTACGATGGATGAGTCGTGCGGAAAGTGTTCGCCCTGCCGCATCGGCACGAAGCGGATGTACGAAATCCTTGAAAAGATTACGCAGGGAAGAGCGACGCTCGAAGATCTGGATACGCTCGAAGAACTGGGCAATCACATTAAAGAAAACTCGCTGTGCGCTCTGGGCCAGACGGCGCCCAACCCGGTGCTGTCCACCCTTCGCTACTTCCGCGACGAATACGAAGCGCACGTCGTGGACAAGAAATGCCCGGCAGGCGTGTGCAAAGACCTCGTCGAATACAAGATCATTACAGATAAGTGCACCGGCTGTACAGCCTGTGCCAGAATCTGTCCGGTGGATGCCATCAGCGGAAAGGTCAGAGAACCTCACGTCATCGATCCGTCTGTATGCATCAAGTGCGGTTCGTGCCTCGCGGCATGCAAATTCGGCGCAATCATTGTAGAATAGGCGGAAGGAGAAATATTAATGAGTACTGTTACTGTAAAAGTCAACGGCATGCCGATCGAATGTCCGTCTGATGCGACCGTTTTGGAAGCTGCGCATCTGGCGGGAATCCGGATCCCCACGCTGTGCTACTTAAAAGATATCAACGAAATCGGTGCGTGCCGGATGTGCCTGACGGAAGTCAAGGGGCAAAAAGGCCTTGTGGCCGCCTGCGTGTTTCCCGTCTCGGAAGGGATGGAGATCGACACGAACTCCAAGAAAGCGTACGATGCTCGGAAGCGCACGCTGGAGCTCATCCTGTCGAATCACCGGATGGAGTGCCTCACGTGCGTGCGCAGTCAGAATTGCGAACTGCAGGCGCTGGCCGAAGAATACGGTATGGAAGAAGTGCGCTTTGGCACACCGAAAGAAATGGAACCCGACATCGAGCAGTCCACACCGCATCTGATCCGGGATAANNCCGTTCGGCCGCGGCCTGGGCGAGATGGCCTGCATCAACTGCGGTCAGTGCATCAACGTGTGCCCGACGGGCGCTCTCACGGAAGTCGATTCGGCGACCAGCGTGTGGGAAGCTCTGGCGGATCCGAAGAAGCACGTCGTCGTCGGCACCGCTCCGGCTGTCCGCGCGACGCTGGGCGAAGAATTCGGCGATCCTATCGGTACCAACGCACAGGGCAAGATGGTTGCAGCCCTGCGCAGGCTCGGCTTCGACGGTGTGTTCGACGTCGACGTGAGCGCAGACCTTACGATTCTCGAAGAGGGGACGGAGTTCATCCAGCGCCTGCAGAACGGCGGCGTCCTGCCTCTCATCACCTCCTGCTCGCCCGGATGGATTCGCTTCTGCGAACAATACTATCCGGAATTCATCCCGAACCTCTCCTCGTGCAAGAGCCCGCAGCAGATGTTCGGCGCCATGATGAAGAGCTACTATGCAGAAAAAATGGGCATCAAGCCGGAAGACATCTTCGTCGTTACGGTCATGCCCTGCACCGCGAAGAAGTACGAAATCCGCCGGGAGGATCAGTCCTCGGTCAACGGCCTGTGGGACATGGACGAAACGATCACGACCCGCGAGCTGGCCAAGATGATCCGCAAAGCCGGTCTGGACTGGGCTTCGCTGCCCGAGGAAGAGTACGATCCGGACTTCGGCGAGTTCTCCGGTGCGGCCGTCATATTCGGCGCATCCGGCGGCGTCATGGAAGCGGCGCTGCGGACGGTGGTGGAAATCCTCACCGAAGAGACGCTGCCCAAGCTGGACTTCGTCGATGTGCGCGGTCTGGAAGGAATCAAGGAAGCGAGCTACGATGTCGCCGGAACGACGGTCAAGGTAGCCGTTGCAAGCGGCACGCAGAATGCGGCCAGGCTGCTGGATAAGATCAAAGCCGGCGAAGCGGACTACCACTTCGTCGAGATCATGGGCTGCCCGGGCGGCTGCATCAACGGCGGCGGTCAGCCGATCCAGCCGGGAAGCGTCCGGAACTTTGTGGACGTATCGGCGCTGCGCGCAAATGCGCTGTACACAGCCGACGCGCTCATGAAGATGCGCAAGAGCCACGAAGTGCCGCTCATCAAAAAGCTGTACGACACGTACCTCGGCGAGCCGGGAAGCCACCGGGCGCACGAGCTGCTGCACACATCGTACAGGCAGACCCCGAAGTATCCGGGGTTGGATGCAGACAAGAACGAAAACTAAACACGATACGCACTATCAAAGGGACGCTGCACAGCGTCCCTTTGTGCATCGTTTAAGCTGGGAAGGAGGAAATCTATGAAACTCGGAGTGATTGCCGGAACGACCACGGGCACGATGCTGGGTCTTCAGTACGTCAAATCCCAGGGCATCGAAGCGATCAGCCGGCCGTGCAGCGAGGACCCCACCGAGCAGCTGGATATGCAGCTGCACCGCCAGGAAGAGCTGGCCGGCCGGGTCGCATCGCTTGCGCAGGATATGGTCGACGACGGCGCCGAAGCCATCTACATTTACTGCAATTCGCTGTCCACAGCCGTCGATTTGGACTGGATCCGGGCGCAGCTGCCGGTCCCGGTCGTAACGCCGCTGGACGTATACGAGGAGTGTGCGGAGAAATTCGAACACATCTTCGCCATCGCCGCCAATGCGCAGTGCCTGGCCGGGATCGAGCGCATTATAAAAGCGCGCAACCCCGACTGTCTTTTCTCCGGAGCTGCGCTGCAGTCGCTGGTCTATCAGATTGAGTACCTGCTCCCGCCGGAACAGATTGTGCGGGATTTGGACATGGGGAATTTTCTGGGTACCTTCACCAGGATGGGCGCCGATACGCTGATTTTAGGCTGCACGCACTTCCCGTATATTTACGACTATGTGCGGGACGACATCGCCGTTCCCGTCATCGATCCGGCGAAGCGAATGCTGGAGCTCCTGGGGCTGTAGAGAGGCCGGGTGTGTTTTCGGGCACGTCTTCGGGGTTGACCAGCCGTTCCCGGTACAGCGCCAGGTCCTCGGCGGCGTGTGACGGATCGGCGATCGCAGAAAGGTGCTGCAACAGCATATCGGTGAGGCGGGCTTTGAATGCCGCAAATTCATCGTCCGACAAGGCCTGGCGCTTTTCAGACGACAGCAGGGCAGTTGCCCGTTGGCGGATACCTTCCGGGTATCCGCTCTCCGGTTCCGCCACATTGAGCCCGACACCGAGCACGACGGCGTCGGGTTTTCCATTGCGGTCTGTCACGGCTTCGGCGAGGATGCCGGCGACTTTCCGCCCGTCGATCAGCACGTCGTTCACCCATTCTACGCAGGCTTTTACGCCGGCCGTTTCTTCGAGGACACGCAGCACCGCAGCGGCCGCGCGCACGGTCAGGTGCTCTGCATCGCGGTACGGCAAAAGGGCGCTTACATAGATGCCGCTTCCCTGCGGCGAATGGAAGTGACGGCCGTAGCGGCCGCGTCCGCTCGTCTGCGATTCGGCGAGGACGGCGTCGCCTTCGGCGGCGCTTCCGTCACGGTAGAGTTCTTTTAAAATGTCCTGCGTCGAGGTGACTTCAGCGAACCGGTGGATCATAATCCTCTCCTGTTGCGGGAAATAGAACTGGTTATTTTCTTCCCATTAGTATATAATAAAACAATTGTAAAAGGGAGAGTTACATGAATAAAAAGAAAATACTCGGTAATTCACTGTTGCTGCTTACGGCGTTGATCTGGGGTACGTCGTTTATTTTTCAGCGCGTCAGCACGGACTACATCAGCCCGCTTTTTTTCGGCTCGTCGCGCATGGTGCTTGCGACGTTCGGCCTCTGGGTCATCGTAAAAGTGACAGAAGCCCGAAAGGAAAAAAAGGGTCCCGGCGAGGCGCAATCTCCCGAACAGCAGGAGGCCCTCCGCAAAAACACGCTGCGGGGCGGCGTCATCTGCGGTGTGTTCCTGACGCTGGGGATGTCGTTTCAGCAGATGGGCATCGTGTACACGACGGCGGGGAAAACCGGATTTATCACGGCGCTGTACATCGTGTTCGTCCCTGTGATCGGCGGGATGTTTCTGAAACACCGCACGACGTGGCTCGTGGGACTTGCGGTCGTGCTGGCGACGGTCGGCATGTACTTCCTGTCGATTGACGAGAAGCTGACGCTGGGCAAGGGAGACGCGCTCGTCCTGATCTGCGCGGTGTTCTATGCGCTGCACATCCTGAGCTGCGATCACTTCGTGCTGATATCGGATCCGCTGCGGCTGTCCATGTACCAGTTTGCGACCTGTGCGGTCCTCTCCGGCATCGCTTCGTTTTTGTTCGAGCAGCCGACGCTGGCCATGCTGACGGCGGCGGCCATCCCGATTATATACACAGGTTTTATTTCCGGCGGAGCCGGCTACACGCTCCAGATGATCGGTCAGCAGTTTACCGACCCGACCGTCGCCTCGCTCATCCTGAGCCTCGAAGCGGTGTTCGGCGTGCTCGGCGGCTGGCTCGTGCTGCAGGAGATCATGACCCCGCGCGAAGTCATCGGCTGCATGGTGGTGTTTACCGCTATCATTTTAGCGCAGGTTCCCCTGCCGGATAAGAGAGAAAGGATCATCGATTGAAGTTGATATTTGTGCGCCACCCGGAAACGGAAGCGCTGGTATACAGAATTATGTACGGTCACACGCACTCGCCCTACACGGAAAAAGGGACGAAGAGCGTGCCCTGGGTCGCGGACCAGCTGGCCTCCGAGCCGGTGCGTGCCGTGTACTCCAGTCCGCTCGAGCGGACGAAAACGCTGGCGGACGCCATCGCCTGTACGCACGGGCTGCCGGTCGTCACCGATGAACGAATCAAAGAGATGGGCGTAGGCATCTTCGAGCAGATGAGCGTGGCGGATGCCGAGAAAGCCCATCCGGAGCATCTGCGGCCGTTTCTGGACGATTTCGGCAACTACAAGGCGCCCGGCAGCGAGCTGTTTTCCGAAGTAAAGGAGCGGGTGGGAGATTTTCTTAAAGAGCTGATCCGGAAGGAAGAGGCGAAAGCGAAAGAGGAGGTACATGAGGGACCGATTGTCATCGTCTCGCATTCCATGGCCATCCGCGGCGCGCTGGCCTATCTGTTCGACGCCGATCTTTCAGATCTGTGGCACATCAGGATCCACCCCGCCGCCATTTTGAACGTACGCTATCGGGACCGCTTTGCCATCCTCGAAGGGCTCAGGGATCCCCATAACATCATTCTATAGCCGGTCCTCATTCGGAGCGGCAGAAGGAGAACATCATGGATAAGAGAGAAACGTTTTACATCACCACGCCCATTTACTACCCCAGCGACAACCTCCACATCGGTCACACGTATTGCACGGTGATGGCCGATGCCATGGCGCGATTTAAGCGCCTGGCGGGGTACGACGTCATGTTCCTGACGGGAACCGACGAGCACGGTCAGAAGATTCAGAAGCTGGCCGAGGCGCGGGGGCAGAAGCCAAAGGAATACGTCGATGCGATCGTCGAAGGCATTCTGGAGCTGTGGGAGACGATGGAGATCTCCTACGACGACTTTATCCGCACGACGGAGCCGAGGCACGAGAAGCGCGTGCAGGAGATTTTCCTGAAGATGCACGAGAAGGGTGACATTTACAAATCCGAATACGTCGGCTGGTACTGCACGCCCTGCGAGTCGTTCTGGACGGAAAACCAGCTTGCCGAAGGCCTGTGTCCCGACTGCGGGCGAGCCGTGGAGAAAACAAAGGAAGAGGCGTATTTCTTCCGGCTTTCGAACTATGCAGATCGACTCGTCGAGCTGTTTAAGACGACAGATTTTCTACAGCCGGAGAGCCGCGTCAACGAGATGCTGGCCTTTATCGACCAGGGGCTCGAAGACCTGTGTATTTCCAGGAGCAGCTTCGACTGGGGAATTCCGGTGCCGCTCGACGAAAAGCACGTCATCTACGTGTGGCTCGATGCGCTGTCCAACTACGTCACCGCTCTGGGTTTTCCAGAGTTGCCGGGCGAAAGCATGGAAAAATACGAACGCTACTGGCCGTGCAACGTGCACCTCGTCGGCAAGGAAATCGTCCGCTTCCACTCGATCATCTGGCCGGCGATGCTCATGTCGATCGACGCACCGCTGCCGAAGCACGTGCTCGGGCACGGATGGATCCTGCTCGAAGGCGGCAAGATGTCCAAGTCGCGCGGCAACATCGTGGATCCCGTCAAGCTGATCGAACGCTACGGCGTCGACGCGCTCAAATACTTCCTGCTCCGCGAGTATACGTTCGGGCAGGACGGTCTGTTTACGAACGAAGTGATGCTTAACCGCTTCAACTCCGACCTGGCCAACGACCTTGGAAACCTGCTGTCCAGGACCACGGCGATGATCGACAAGTACAACGGCGGCATCGTTCCGCCTGCCGGAGTTGCGGAAGGACCCGACCGGGAGCTGCGCGACCTGGCCGTGGGCTGCGGCGAAAAAATTGCCGCCCACATGGAGCACTTCCGCTTCAACCATGCGCTTGAGGAAATCTGGACCCTGATTCGCCGGACGAATAAATACATCGATGAGACGGCGCCCTGGGTGCTGGATAAAGAGGAATCTTCGAAGGAGCGGCTGCACACCGTGCTGCACAACCTGGCAGAGTCGCTGCGCATCGTCTCGATTCTCATCTATCCGTTTATGCATACGACCGCCGAAGAAATCCGGGTTCAACTCGGCTTGGGCGAAGACGAACCCGAGTGGGCCGATGCTGCGACATTCGACCTCATGGGCGGCCAGGCCGTCCGCCGGGGCGATCCGATCTTCCCCCGCCTCGACATCGAAGAGGAAATCGCGGCGCTGGAAGCGATGGGCGGAGCCGGCGGGGCGCCCAAAGAGGACCTGCCCCCGGATATTCCGTACAAGGAGGCGATCGACTTCGAGGATTTTGCGAAGCTCGACCTGCGCACCGGCGTCATCGTTTCTGCCGAAAAGCACCCGAACGCAGATAAGCTCCTCGTGTTCCAGGTCCGCATGGGCCGCGAGACCCGGCAGATCATCTCCGGCGTAGCGGACAGCTACAAACCCGAAGACTGCGTCGGGCAGGAAGTCATCGTCGTGGCGAATCTCAAGCCGCGTAAGTTCCGGGGGCTCGAATCCAACGGCATGCTGCTGTTTGCCAACGACCGCGACAAATACACGTTTGCGTTTACGAAGGCCAGAGACGGGGAGGTCGTCAGTTGATGCTGTTCGATTCCCATGCACACATCAGCGACCGGCGGTTCGACAAGGACCGTCAGTCGCTGTATCGGAAAATTCGCGACGCAGGCCTCGTCGTGGTGATGGACGTGGGGTCCGACCTGGCGACGTCCTTGGATGCGGTCCGCACGGCGGAGCAGAACGATTTTTGCTATGCTGTCGTAGGCTGTCATCCCCACGAAGCCAAAGATTTTGACGACGAGCAGCTGCTGCTCATCAAAGGGCTTGCGAAAAAGCCAAAAGTGAAAGCCATCGGCGAAATCGGTCTGGATTACCACCACAATTTTTCGGACAGGGAGAGCCAGCGCTACTGGTTCGCCCGGCAGGTGCAGATGGCGATTGAGATCGGCATGCCTATCGTCATCCACGACCGGGAGGCGCACGCAGATGTGATGGACATCCTGCGCGAAAACGGTGCATTCGGCACAGAGCGGAAAGCGCAGTTTCCGCTGCGACCGGACGGGTCGGAGGATGCGCGGGTCCTGCTGCACTGCTATTCGGGCAGCGCCGAAATGGCCGAGCAGTACGTCAAGCTCGGAGCGACGATCAGCATCGCGGGGCCGGTTACGTATCCAAACGCGCGTCGCTCGCGCGAAGTCGTGGAGGCCGTCGACCTGCTGCATCTTTTGGCCGAAACCGATGCGCCGTATCTGACGCCCGTGCCGTTTCGCGGAAAGACGAACATCCCTCCGTACGTGGAGCACACGGTGCGGAAAATGGCCGAAATCAAAGGCCTGCCCTACGAAGAGGTGGCCCGGCAGACGTGCCAAAACGGATGCCGGTTCTTCGATATCGAACTGTAAAGGAGCGGGCGGCATCGACCGCCGGCCCGCTGAACGGATCTGATTATGAACGCCCTGACCGCTGTCCAAAACACCATATCGGAACACGGTCTCATCGCCCCGGGTGACAGCGTCGTGCTGGGCCTGTCCGGCGGCGCGGATTCCCTGTGCCTGCTGCACATTCTGTGCGACCTGCAGGACGAGCTCGGCTTTTCTCTTTCCTCTGTTCACGTCAATCACCGCATGCGCGGCCGGCAGGCCGAAGAGGACGTATCTTGGCTCGTCGACCACTGTGCGGGCCTTGGCATTCCGCTCGAGGTTGTCGAATGCGACGTTCCGGCAAAAGCCGCGGAAGAAAAGATCTCGGAAGAAGAAGCCGGCCGTCAGGCGCGGCACGGTGCGCTGTTTGCGCAGGCAGAAAACCTGAAGGCGGCGGGTGCAAAGAATGTGCGGGTCGCTCTGGCGCACAACCGGGATGACCAGGCCGAAACGGTGCTGTTGCGCATCCTGCGCGGCACGGGCATCCGGGGGCTCGCAGCGATGGAGTACCGCCGCAGCGACGGTCTCATCCGTCCTCTTCTGGACACGCCGAGAACGCTGATCGAAGCGTTTTGCCGGGAGCGCGAACTCCGCCCGCGCTGGGACTCCACCAACGCGAGCCGAGACTACACCCGCAACCGGCTCCGGCTCGATCTGATCCCGCTGCTCGAAGAACAGTACAATCCGAACATCGCGGAAGGTCTCGTGCGCCTGGCGCAGCACGCGCGCGAAGACGAGAGCGCGCTGCAGGATATCGCATCCGGCATCGCCGCAAAAGCTGTCGTATGGCGCATGCAGGACGGCGAGCGCGTCAGCCTCGCGCTGCCCGCCAAAACGCTCCGTCTCGCCGGGCCGGCGGCCGGCAAGCGGGCGATCCGCCTCCTGTTCTCCAGGATCGGGCTCGTGCAGGACATCGCCTCGACCCACCTTTCGGCCCTGTGGTCGGCGCTTGCACACGAGCGGACCGGCACGCTCATCGAGTTTCCGGACGGCTACCGGGCGGAATTTTCGTACGGCGACGTCCTGTTCCATCCGCCGGCCGGCGAGGTCTCTCCCGGCGGACAGACCGGATGGACGCTCCGCCGGGAGAGGATGCCCTCCGGGCAGGCCCCTGATCCGCGATCCCTTCCGCCCCGGCAGGCCTTGTTGGACGCTGCGAAGGTCGAAGCGGCAGGCGGCGAACTCACCGTCCGCACCCGGCGGCCGAAAGACCGGATCCATCCGCTGGGCGGACCCGGGAGCAAAAAGCTTCAGGATCACTTCGTGGATGCCAAGGTGCCCCGGGAAGTGCGGGACCGCATCCCGCTTGTGTGCATCGGCGACGAAGTGCTGTGGATCTGCGGCGGAACGGTCAACGAAAACTACAAGGCGGAGCCGGACTCAGCGTGGCTGCTGCTGCTTGAAATTACAGACGAAATATGGTAACATGTCGTGTCCTTGGACTAAGGACGTACCATCAGGTGTGATTATTTGAACCATTAAAAAATAGAAAGACGGAGGATTCTGCCCATTGAATAGAAAGAGAAGCGGAGCACGGGGTGCCGGAATATATTTCCTGATTTTTGCCGTCGTGCTGGTCATCGCCTGGTTTTATCAGGATGCCGCCATTACATCGCAAAAGACGGTCAACAACATCGAGTTTTCCGAGCTCGTTTCGTATCTGGAAGACGAGCAGGTGCGCACGATTAAAATTACAGAATCAGCCAGGCGCTACGAAGGAGAGCTTCGCAGCGGTTCGCTGTTCATCGCCTATGCGCCGACCGTGTACGATATGGAAACCGTCAGCCGCACGTACATCATCCCGCAGTCGGGGAGCGGCCTCACGGTCCAGAGCGTCAAACCGTCGTCGGCCGGCATGTGGCTCAGCTGGCTTCCGACGTTATTGCTCATCGGCGTTATGATCTTCTTCTGGAGCAACGTGATGGGCGCAGGCGGTGCGGGCGGCGGCGGCAATAAGAACGTGATGAACTTCGGCAAGAGCCGCGCGCACATGCACAAAGACGGAGACATGAAAAAGATCACCTTTGCCGATGTCGCCGGTCTGGACGAGGAAAAAGCCGAGCTCGAGGAGATTGTCGATTTCCTCAGGAGCCCTAAAAAATATATCCAGCTTGGAGCCCGTATTCCCAAGGGCGTGCTGCTCGTCGGCCCGCCGGGAACCGGAAAAACATACATCGCAAAAGCGGTCGCCGGCGAAGCCGGCGTGCCGTTCTTTTCCATCAGCGGATCCGACTTTGTCGAGATGTTCGTCGGGGTCGGCGCCTCTCGGGTGCGCGACCTGTTTGCCGACGCTAAAAAGAACTCGCCCTGCATCGTGTTCATCGACGAAATCGACGCCGTCGGCCGGCGCCGCGGTGCCGGCATCGGCGGAGGGAACGACGAGCGGGAGCAGACGCTCAACCAGCTCCTCGTCGAGATGGACGGCTTCGGCGTCAACGAGGGGATCATCATCCTCGCCGCCACGAACCGGCCCGACGTGCTGGATCCCGCACTGCTGCGGCCGGGGCGCTTCGACCGCGAAGTGACCATCGGCATTCCGGACATCAAGGGGCGCGAAGCCATTTTCGGCGTGCATTCGAGAAATAAACCGCTGGATCCGGCGGTCGACATGAAGGTACTGGCCAGGCGGACACCGGGCTTTACGCCGGCGGACATCGAAAACATGATGAACGAAGCGGCGCTTCTCACGGCCCGGCGCAACGGAAGCCACATCCACATGGACGATCTGGAAGAAGCGATCACGCGCGTCATCGCAGGCCCGAAGAAGAAGAGCCGCGTCATCAGCGACGCAGAAAAAAAGCTGACCGCCTATCACGAAGCCGGTCACGCGATCATCGCACGGGTGCTGCCCAACGCCGATCCGGTCCACCAGGTGACGATCATGCCGCGCGGACGGGCAGGCGGATTTACGATGACGCTTCCTAAAGAAGATAAATACTACATGACCAAGACGGACATGGAGACGCAGATCATGCACCTGCTCGGCGGGCGCGCCGCGGAGAAAATCGTACTCAAAGACGTGAGCACCGGGGCGAGCAACGACCTGGAGCGGGCGACGACGATCGCAAGGAACATGATCACAAAATACGGCATGAGCGAGAAGATCGGTCCGATCAACTACAGCGATGCCGACGAAGTGTTCCTGGGGCGGGATTTTACGTCGCGCAAGAACTTTTCGGAGAGCCTGGCTTCCGAGATCGACAAGGAAATCAAGCTGGTCATGGAGACCGCTTTCGAAAAGACGGAGCATCTTCTGACGGAACACCTCGACGAGCTGCATCGCGTAGCCGAAGCGCTCCTGGAGCTGGAGACGATCGACGGAACGCAGTTCGAACAGCTGTTTAACGACGAAAAGTCTCTGGAAGAGATCAAAGAAGAGAGTCTGGAACAGGCGAAGGAAAAAGAGGAATTCAATCGCCGCGAGGCGGAGAAGCGGGCCGCGGCCGAAGAGGCCGACCGCAAAAGCGCCGAGGAAGAGCTGCGCCGCCACATGGAAAAAGGCAAGCGCATCGCCGTGCTGGAAAGCGACGGGAGCATGGTGTTTAAGGATCTGTCCGAACACCGGGCCGGGCTGAGCGAGGAAGCGCAGGCAGGCGGCGATTCCCCGAAGCAGGAGAATAAGGACGAGTCATGACGGAGACCTTTTCCAACAGTCTCATCAACAACAGCATTTATCACCTGCTGAACTTCGAGAAGCACAGCAGTTTTCTTGCGGCGCTCCGGGAAGCGGCCATCAACAACAATTTCCAGATCGTGCTGTTTTCCGGCGACTTTAACACGGTGTTCTCCGTGGAGACGCGGCACACGGTCTCCATCGAAGACGTCGTGCGCATGGGCATCGAGCAGGACATCGACAAGCGCTCGAACAACACGAAGCTGGAGCTCAAGGGTCTGTCGACCTACTGGGGTCCGCTCGTCATCGGCGGCGTCAAGTATTACCTGATGCTCGTCGACAACGACATGAACTACACGCAGGACGAAATCGTCAAGCTTGCGGAGATCATAGAGCTTGCCATGGGCATGTGGAACTATACGCCCGAGCGCGACCTTACGGCCGAGTTCATCCGGGCGCTCCGGCGCGGAAACCGCAGCCTTGCGTATGCGCTCATGCAGGAACTGGACCTGACGGGCGACATGTGCAAGGGGATTTTTTACGTTCCGGGCGTTCAGAAGGAAGAGGGCTTTAAGCACCTGGCCTCGTTCGAAAAGGAGTTCGGCATCCGCACGCTCAAGATCACGGAAGGCAGCGAAATTGCCGGGATTCTCCTGGACTCGCCGGACGCGAAGGAATACGGCGAACCGGAGTGGAAGGGACTCGCGCGCCAGATGGCCGAGGCCGGCGCCAGCAAGACGTTCCACGTATCGGGGCTCGAGGGCGTGGAGGGCATGTGCAACGCGTTTCAGATCATCAACGAGACCGAAGCGTTCGTCCAGCTCATCTTTCCGCACAAGCACTCGTTTTCGAAGTACGAACTGGCGCTTGCGAGCAACTGCGTCGACATCTGCATCAAGAGCGGCTCGGTCAAGCGGAATTATCTGGATCTGATCAAACCGTTTAAAAATACGAAAGAACCGAAGATTAAACCACTGATGGACACGCTGGAGACGTTCGTTTTAGATGCGGGCCTCTCCACCGCCAAAACGGCCAGGCTCATGGACATCCACGCGAACACCGTCCAGTACCGGCTCAAGCGGATCCGGGATATTCTCGGCGTGGACATCACGGGGAACACGATCGTTCCGGGTCTGATGATGGCGCTGGCCGTCGGCCGGATCGAAAAGGAAGTCCGTTCATTTTAAGCGCGGGGGAGGCTGCGATGTTACTGGCATTCGACGTAGGCAACACGAATATCGTGCTCGGTGTGTATCGGGAAAGGGAGCTTTTGCAGAGCTGGCGCATGGAGACCAACAAGAGCAAGAGCGCCGACGAGTACGGCATGATCATCAATCAGCTCTTCGAGTACGAAGGGCTGTCGACGCACGACGTCGAAGAAGTGATCATCTCCACGGTCGTTCCGCCCATCACTTACACGCTGCAGCACCTGGCGCAGAAGTACTTCCGGACGAGGGCGATCGTCGTAGGCCCCGGCATTAAAACCGGCCTCATCGTCAAGTACGACAACCCGAAGCTGCTCGGTGCCGACCGGATCGTCAACGCCGTGGCGGCGCTGCACAAATATCCCGCTCCGCTCATCATCGTGGACTTCGGGACGGCGACGACGTTTTGCGCCGTGTCGGAAAAGTCCGAATATTTAGGCGGACTCATCGCGCCCGGCATCAAGATTTCGGCCGACGCGCTGTTCGAAAAGACGGCGAAGCTTCCCCGGGTCGACCTCGAGGCGCCCGGCCACGTGCTGTGCCGCAACACGAGCGAAGGCATTCAGGCCGGCGTCGTGTACGGCAACATGGGGCTGGTGGAGTACATCATCCGGAAGATGAAGCAGGAGATCGTCGAGTATACGAATACCGAACGGCCGATTACGGTCGTGGCCACCGGCGGAC
>LSQX01027806.1_pt1 | contig 18800 bp, 20 predicted proteins | sample 654561 | NCBI WGS metagenome assembly LSQX01 (sample SAMN04489861, study PRJNA283612) | anaerobic digester metagenome | isolation source: 4 biogas reactors fed with cattle manure at either 37C or 55C with and... | place: Denmark: Kongens Lyngby | collected 2014
CCATGTCGGGCATCATCACGTCGAGAAGGATCAGATCGAACGGGACTTTTTGTGTTTTTTCCAGCGCCTCTTTTCCACTCTGAGAAAACGAAATGTTGTAGTTGTTGCTGCGCAAAATCTTAGCTGCAACTCTGATGTTGATAGGGTTGTCGTCGACAAGTAATATTTTCGAATGTGTCTGCACGCAGTATTTGTTTTCGCTTACGCTAAAATTTGCCGTTAAGGCTCCAAAATTATGAAAAGCAATTGAATAACAATCTAAACCAGTTTTTTATTCGATCTCTTGCAGAATATTTTCAGTTGACTGCAACAACTCCGGCACCTTTTTCAAATATTTCTCCATCTCATCCAAGTCAAAACGGTCGATGGCTTCGGTAAGTTTTTCACCAAAAAATATGAAGGGTGCCAGGTTAAAATCTTTGCCAACTTGCAGAATCCTGTCGGCAAGGGCTTCTATTTCGTCGCTCATCTGGTAAGTCATTGCCAGGTTCCATTTCTCGTAAAGCTCGCCACTCACCAATGCTTTGAGTTCCGATTGTTGCCGGGTTGTAAGTTCAGGCATCGCATCCATTTTTATTTCCACATCTTTTTTGGGCTGCGAAATCGGGTGAGGCGCCACGATTTCATATTTCAGAAATCGCATCAGCTCGTGATAGAGTTCGCGTCGGGTAACCGGCTTACGCAAATAACCATCAAAAAATTTTTCGTAGTCTTCATTTTCTTCGTCGTTGCGCAAAGATGCGGTGAGGGCCACGATGATAATATTCTTGGTTTTGCGCTTGGTTTTAATCNNGCGTATCGCAGCCCCAACCCTTCAACGCCTCGACAATGGCCTCCATGACTTATTCCCCCTCATGATTGATGTAGCTGTCCAGAATGCGAAAAAGTTCCTGCGGCTCGATGGGCTTTGCGACGTGGGCGTTCATGCCCGCAGACTTGCTCTTTTCCACGTCTTCGTCAAAGGCGTTGGCGCTCATGGCGATGATGGGAACCGTTTTGGCGTATTTCTTGGACATCTGCCGTATGGAGCGAACGGCGGTGAGGCCGTCCATCACCGGCATGCGGATGTCCATAAAAATCAAATCGGGCATAAATTGGCTAGCGAGCAGCACAGCCTTGTGTCCGTCTTCGGCTTCGAGAATGGAGATGTTGGGCGATGCGAAGTTTTCGCTGATAATGCGACGGTTCGACTCCACATCGTCGACAATAAGAATACGTGCCGGCTCAAAAACAATGGTTGAAATGTCGGGACCTTGGGTCACCACATTGCTATCGATGGTGGCGCCAATAGGCACTTCGTGCAGGATGAATGAAAAAACCGACCCGCTGCCCGGCACACTTTCCAGTGAAATGGTGCCGCCCATCATCTCTACCAGCCGCTTGCTAATGGAAAGCCCCAGCCCGGTGCCACCATACTTACGTGTGTTCTGGCCGCTTTGCTGGCGGAAGGCATCAAAAATCTGCTCCTGCTGCTCAAAAGGAATCCCAATGCCGGAATCTTCTACCGATACGATGAGATCGATGCGGCTGTTGTCATTTTGAGAGGTCATCTTTTTAACCTCAAATTTTACAAATCCCCTTTCGGTAAATTTTATGGCATTACCAATCAAATTAAAAATCACCTGACGCACGCGCACCTCATCCAGAATCAAGCTCTCAGGAATATCGTCGGCAACTTCCACAATAAAATCCAGGTCATTTTCTTCAATTTTTAAAGAAAAAATCTGGCGTATCTCGTTGATGAGATTGTAAGGGTTTACCGGTTCATAGACAAATTCGATTTTGCCGGCATCAATTTTTGAAAGATCGAGAATATCGTTGATGAGGAGCAACAGGTTTTTGCCTCCGGTTTTTATCGATTCCAGGTAATTCATCTGCTTGGGGTCGGCTACCAGGGTCTCCAGGAGTTCGGTAAATCCAATAACCGCGTTAAGCGGGGTGCGGATTTCGTGGCTCATGTTGGCCAAAAATTCCGATTTGGCCTTGTTGGCTTCTATGGCTTCCTCGCGCGATTGACGCAGCTCCTCCTGCAACGTCCGCGATTTGCTGATGTCGATGATGGTGCCAATCACCAGCTTGCGGTTGCTGGAAAGATCGCTATACTGTGTCACCGAAAGATCGGCCCAAAAAACCTCACCACTTTTTCGCACATACCGTTTTTCGATACGATAAACCTCAGTTTGTCCTACACTGAGCGTTGCCAATGCTTCTACACTTTTGTCGCGATCGTCGGGATAGGTTAAATCGAAAATATTCATTTTCAACAACTCCTCACGGCTGTACCCCATCATTTGAACCAGCGCATTATTTATCTGTAAGATTTGCCCGCTGTCGTCCACTACGTCGATGCCAATGGCTGCATGTGAAAAAATCATCCTGAAATTGCTCTCGCTTCGCAGCAGGGCTTCCTCGGCCTGCTTACGGTCGGTGATGTCGGTAACGGTGATGGCATAAGCCATCGGTTCATCGTCTTCATTGCGGATTACAAAGAAGTTTTCGATGGTGTGGATGATTTTACCGTCGCTGCGCCGAAGGTCTATTTCGCCGGTCCATTGGCCTTTTTTATTAATAGCTGGCAGAATCTCATCATTAATTTGCTGTTCGTAGTTTTGGAGATAAGTATGATAAATGCTTTTTCCGGTGAGGTAGCAGGGATCGTCAAAGCCAATCATGGCACAAAGCCGGTTGTTGATATAGGTAATGTTGCCCTTCAGGTCGGCCATACCAAAACCCACTCCTGATTCTTCAGCAAAAAGCTTAAAAATTCGCAGTTGCTCTTCGGTTTTTTTCAGATCAGTAATATCGCGGGCGCTCACCGTCACTCCCGAAATAGTTCCATCTACTTCGAGAACCGGGTTGTAGGAAACGTCCATAAAACAGCGTCGTCCGTCGGGAAAGTTAAACCAGTATTGGTCGATGAGGTGCTCGCCCAGCAGGCAGCGGTCGATGTTGGGTTTGATGACCTCCTCGAAAATCTGGTGCCCAAACACCTCGGCAATAGTTTTGCCTTCTATCTCCGAAGCCTTTTTTTGATAAGCCTCCAGGTAGGCCTGATTTACATTTACATAACGATAATCTTTGTCGACGAGCGACATCAGCTCGCTGGATGAAGATACGATCAGCAGGTATTCGCGAAGTTTATCTTCCTGTTTTTTCTCCTCGGTGATATCGCGAATGGTGCCGATGAGTATTTGTTTTTTCTTGTCGATGTCGCCCAGCAGCGATACCTCTTCCATAATCCAACGCAGCTCACCCGAAGGATGCAGAATTCGGTAGGTAAACGATTCGGTGCTTCCCTTCTGCACAGCACGGTTTATTTTCTGGCTGATGTAGTCGCGGTATTCCGGGAAAATCATCCGATTCATCAGTCGCAGCAAAAGACTGTAACTGGTAGTAGTTTCGATACCGAAAATCTTAAAAAAATACTCCGAGCAATGGATATAATCGCTGTCGATTTCGCGTGCCCAGCTTCCAATCTTTGCTATCTCCTGCGCTTTGGTAAGATTAAATTCGCTTTCGCGCAATGCCTCCTCAGCCATTTTGCGTTTGGTAATTTCGACACCGATTGCTATAAAACCTTTGGCTTTATTTTGATCGTCGTAAAGCAGACGGTTTGTCCACGAAACCCAGAGGATCCTGTCATCAGAGAGCGTGATCATTTTTTCGTGGTTATACAAATGCAGTTTGCGACGCTTCAACCTGTGGATCAGCTCTGCGGACGACTGCTGATGATCCACAGGAAGATTTAAAACGGCCTCCAGAACCTTATCGAGTGTATGCAGCCGCTCGGGGGCACCAAAATATTTGCGCGCCAGCGGATTCATGTACTCTATCTTTCCGTCGAACAGCACCTTGATGATGACACTGCGCGCGTTTTCGATGATCTGGCGATAGTCAGCGTTCTCCTTTTGCAGATCTTTTAAGGCCATACGCATCTCTTCGGCCTGATTGCGAAGCGTTTTTATCTGTTCCTCCAAATGCGTATGTTCAGGATTGGTGTGCATCCGATAATCAAAAATGTTTGTTTTTGTAAAAGGCGGCTAAGATAATAATTTCTGTCATTGCCGGGCATCTGCAACGAGATGACGGCGCATAAAAAAAAGCCTGGTGTCGCACACCAGGCTTTTCTACAATAGGATTTACAATATGGTCGCTACTCTACGATTTGAGTCCATCCGTAGGTATCCTCACCGCGGCCTTCCTGTATTTCGCGCAGCTTGTTGTAAAGCTTGGTACTTACAGGACCGGCTTTGCCGTCTTTGCAATATTCGTAGGTTTTCCCACCGTCGCGGTCGACAATTTTGCGGATGGGCGAAATCACCGCTGCTGTACCGCAGGCACCAACTTCGTCAAAATCGCCTAATTCGTCCACAGCCACGTTGCGCAGCTCTATCTTCAAGCCCATATCGGCAGCCAACTGACGAAGGCTCATATTGGTAATAGAGGGTAGCACCGATGGTGAGTTGGGAGTGATGTAGCTATTGCCTTTGATGGCGAAGAAGTTGGCTGGGCCGGCTTCGTCGATGTATTTGCGGTCAGCCGAAGAGCGGAAGATTACGCTTGCAAAGCCCTCTTTTTTACCGCGATCCAGTGCGCGCAGGCTGGCAGCGTAGTTGCCACCAACTTTTATGTGGCCGGTGCCATGGGGTGCTGCACGGTCGTAGTCGCCAATTATCTGAAGGTCGACGGGATTGAAGCCTTCTTTAAAATAAGGGCCTACCGGTCCTACGAATACCATAAACAGATACTCGCTCGAAGGCTTCACGCCTACTTCAGGACCTGAGCCGATGAGCAAAGGACGCAGATACAGCGATGCGCCAAAGCCATAGGCCGGAACATATTTTTCGTTGAGCTTCACTACTTTAAAAATAGCTTCTTTAAAAAGCCCGGTAGGAACTTCGGCCATCATTACGCCCTGTGCCGAGCGCTGCATTCTTTTGGCATTTTCTTCCCAGCGAAACAAGCGTATTTTGTTGTCTTCACCTCTGAAGGCTTTCATGCCCTCAAAAGCCTCCTGCCCGTAATGCAAAGCAGTAGCGGCCATGTGCAGATTGACGTATTCTGACGATGACACTTCCAGCTCTCCCCACTTACCGTTGCGATTGTAACAACGCACGTTGTAGTCGGTTTTGAAGTAGCCGAATGGTAGGTTTTTCCAATCTATTTCCATGATATTTCTTTTTATGGTTTGATAAAAAAATGTTTCGCTTTAGTAAAAAATAAATTCTCCCGCCAGAAGTGCTTTGTTTACATCATCACCCTTATTTGTAGCTGTGATTACATAAATTAAGAACTAAAATAGGATATGCAAACTTCGCTATTAAAAACCAAATACATTACCTGCGCCAGCTACAAAACCTTACGCAACAAAGATTTTCGCACGAACAGTATATTTTTGTCTTTGTCCGATGGGAGAAAACAGCATTCTTAAAATTATTAATACCGAAAACCTCCTTTTGACTTTTATTTTAAATGTCGATACTATGAAAATCCCTTTGCTGATGCAATTACTCGAAGCCCGCCTGGTGTGCGGTGATGCGGAGAATCACCGTATCATCGAGCATGCTTTTGCGTCCGATTTGATGAGCGACGTGCTGACGCTGGATGCTTGCAGCCCCCTGCTGATAACCGGATTGTCGAACGTGCAAACCATTCGTACCGCCGAGATGGCCGACATCCACACCGTGTTGCTTGCCCGTGGCAAAAAAGCAACGCCAGAGATGATTGCACTTGCACACCAAAACGACATGGTGATGCTCGAAACCCCCTATTCCATTTTCAAAACCAGCGGCATCCTTTACCAACATGGAGTAAAACCAGTTTATTAACAAAACATTTCATCTGCCATGACTTTCACTTATGAAATAGAAGGAGGCAACTTTAGCCGCGCAGGCACTGCCTCAAGCGACATCAAGAAGGCACTCAAACAACTCGACCTCGACTACACCATCATCAAGCGGGTGGTGGTGTCGTTGTACGAAGCCGAAGTGAACATCGTGGCGCATGCCCGTCGAGGCACGTTAACAGCCGATATTGATCCCGATCGGATTGTGATGGTTCTCGACGACCAGGGACCTGGCATCCCCGACATCGATGCTGCCATGACGGCAGGGTTCTCCACAGCTTCATCGCGCGTGCGCGAAATGGGATTTGGTGCGGGGATGGGTTTGCCTAATATTAAAAAAAATGCTGACTCGCTAAACATACAAAGTACCGTAGGTGTGGGAACACGCCTCGAAATTGTAGTGAATTTTTAAATGAAAAGTTCTGATACCTCCACCGACCATAAAATGAGTGACTTCCACCATGCACTCAAAATTGTCGACGAGTTGTGCATCGGCTGCTCCAAGTGCATGAACATCTGCCCCACGCATGCCATCCGTGTGCGCAACGGCAAGGCACGCCTGATGGACAACCGCTGCATCGATTGTGGCGAATGCTACAGGATTTGCCCTGTCAGCGCTATCATCATCGAGCAGGACGACTTTAGCCGTATCTTTCCTTTTAAATATCGTGTGGCGCTGGTGCCGGCAGTTTTCTTTGCCCAGTTTCCATCAAAATATAGCATCGGACGAATAACACAGGCACTGCTCGAATTAGGCTTTACGCATGTCTTCGAGATCGAAAACGGCGCCAGGCTCATCCGCCAGGAGACCCGGAAACTGTTGGCCGAAAACCGGGATGAAAAACCGCTGATCTCCACTTTCTGTCCGGCCATTGTAAGGCTTGTTCAGGTAAAGTTTCCGGCGCTGGTGCATCATCTCATGCTGCTTAAGCCGCCACTCGACGCCGCCGCTATCTGGTTCAGGCATCACCTGGAGCAGCAGGGTGCCAGCCGGGAGGAAACGGGGATTTTTTATGTAACCCAATGTGCCGCCAAAATTGCCGCCATCAAGAGTCCTGCCGAGGGCGAGGCCTCTCCTATTTCGGGCGTCATCAACATGGATGAGATATATAATAAGGTGTCGGTAAAGCTGCAGGCCGCCGAAGAAGATCACGCGCAAGCGAACGACAAACAAGTTACCATGCCTGGCTCTGCAGATGTGCTGTGGAGCCTAACTACCGGCGAGTCGAGCCAGATTCCCGGCAAACGCATGGCCATCGACGGGGTGCATAATGTCACCAACTTCCTCGAGAAACTCGAACAGGAAGAACATCCTGCCTTCGACTTTCTGGAACTGCGCGCCTGCGACGAAAGCTGTGCCGGCGGCGTGCTTACCACCGAGAACAGATTCCTCACAGCCGAGCGTATGCGAAGCCGCGCTCGCAAATGTGCCGCTGATGAATCCCAGAAGCAGCCTTCGGCGATGCTTTATTTCGACCACGAAATCCTCCCGCTGCTCACCATCGCTGAGATAAAGCCCCGCTCGATGATGAAACTCGACGAAGACATGGGCGAAGCTTTGCGCAAAATGAAAATGATACGTCAGATCCTTCAGATGCTTCCCATGGTCGACTGTGGCGCCTGCGGTTCGCCCGGATGCCAGGCGCTGGCCGAAGACATTGTGCAGGGTCGCGCCATGATGGAGAATTGCATATTCATACAACGCCGCTACGAACAAAAAGGAATGCTCAAACCCGAAGTCTCTGCTGAGATTGTTAAGAAAATATGGGGTGCCAATAAAATTGATAACGAAAACAAATAATTTCAGAAAATGACTGTAAAAGATTTAATACAAGCGCTGGAGTTAAAGGTCTTCAGCGGTGAGCAAGGACTCGAAAATGAAATCCAGGGGGGCTACACCTCCGACCTGCTGAGCGACGTAATGGGGCATTGCAACCAAAACGACGTGTGGGTAACCTTGCAAACCCATCGCAACATCATGGCCATCGCATCGCTGCGCGATCTGGCAGCAATTGTAATTGTAAAAGACCTTGAACCCGAACCCGAAGCCATCAACAAAAGCAACCAGGAGAATATCCCTATCCTGGGTACCGCTCTTGGCGCTTTTGAAATCAGTGGCAAAATTTATGAGCTTCTGAAGAAGAAAGTGTGAAAACCACCCCCGGCCAAGGCCGGGGGTAAAAAAGGTAAAAAAGTTCAGATGCAAATTTATCGTGCCGATCTGCATATGCACACCCTGCTGTCGCCCTGTGGCAGTCTGGAGATGAGTCCACGCACCATCGTGGATACTGCTGCAGCGCGTGGTCTCGATATTATCGGCATCACCGATCACAACAGCACGCGCCATTGCAAGGTAATCCACAAGCTGGCCGCTACCCGCAACATCGCTGTGCTTTGCGGCGCCGAGGTCACTTCGAGCGAAGAGGTGCATTGTCTGGCTTTCCTGCCCGACTTTGAGCGGCTCGATCTTTTTGAAAACTACCTCCAGGCGCACATGCAGGATTTCCCCAACGACCCCGAATATTTTGGCGACCAGGTGCAGGTGGACGAAAACGAAGAGATCATCTACCAGGAAGAGCGCCTGCTGATTATGGCCATCGACCAGGACATTGATGAAATAGAACGGCAGGTACACGCGCTCGGCGGAATCTTCATTCCGGCACACATCAACCGCCCGGCATTCGGCCTCATCAGCCAGTTGGGCTTTGTGCCTCCCGATCTCAACTACGATGCGCTGGAACTGTCGCGACACATCACCACCAAAGATTTTAAAAAAGCCTACCCGGAGCTTGCCGACAAAACATTTATCCGCAGCTCCGACGCCCATTACGTCGAAGACATCGGATGCTGCTATACAAATTTCTATCTGGAACAACCCACCTTCGACGAAATAAAATTAGCGCTGCACAATGTCGGTGGTCGCTATGTTGCGGAAGAAAAGTAAATTCAATTTTTTTTATAATAATGAAAGATCTTGCCCTGCATATCCTCGACATCGTGCACAATGCCATCAGCGCCAAAGCCACGCTCATCGAAGTAGATATCCGCGAAAGCGAAAAAGAAGACTTGCTTACGCTGGTGATAAAAGACAATGGCCGCGGCATAGCGCCCCACATGCTGGCCACCGTCACCGATGCTTATACCACCTCGCGCACTACCCGCAAAGTGGGCATGGGACTGCCGCTGCTCCGGCAAAACGCCGAGCAAAGCGGCGGAGGGATTTCGTTGGAATCAGAGGTAGGCGTCGGCACCACGGTAACAGCAAAGTTTGGATTGCAGCACATCGACCGCCCGCCGCTGGGCGAAATAAGTGGTGTAATAGTAGATTTGGCAGCGTCGCGACCCGAAGTCGAATTTGTGTATCGCCACACCACCGCCGTAGAAAGCTATTGTTTTGATACGCGTGAGGTAAAAGAAGCACTCGACGGCATGCCCATGGCCGACGCACAGATGCGCCGCTACCTTATAAGTATGATCGACGAAAACCTGGATGAGATAAAAGCGACACGGTAGCTGGCACGTGATCCGGAAATAATATCAGTAGTAAATCCGTTTTTTTTATCCAATTTCTCTGTGGTTACCCGGTAACTTTTCCGGGAGGTAACATCCGCAACGACGACAGCCACAATCCGATAAAAGTAAGTAGTCCGTTTATGATCAGCAATTCAAAACCAAATTTGTAACCCCATAATATTTTTACCGAATAACTGCTTAGCAGATAGCACAACAACGGCGAAAGAATGGCGATGAAAGGCACCCAACGATCGGACACCGGGCGACGGGTGAAAAGTCCGTAGGTAAAAAGCCCCAGCAACGGCCCGTAAGTGTATCCGGCCACGGTGAAAAGTTCGGCGATAACAGCTTCGTTGTTGATGCCTTTAAAAGCAATAATTACCAAAATGAGCAATGTGGCCATGCTAAAATGCACGCCGTAGCGGATCTGTTTGCGTTGCCGCTCGGTAAGCATGTTGTTGCGGTTGATCCCCAAAATATCCACTGAAAATGAGGTGGTGAGTGCCGTCAAAGCGCTGTCGGCGCTGGAGTAGGCGGCAGAGATCAGCCCGATGATAAAGACGATGCCCGCCACCACGCCAAGATGGTTGAGCGCTATTTCCGGGAAAAGTGTGTCGGAGGTGCCCGGCATTACAATGCCCATCTGATTGGCGTACATCGCCAGCGCGGCGCCAAGCATCAGAAACAGCAGATTTACCGGCACCAAGATCCAGCTCAGGGTGATGATATTTTTCTGGGCGTCGCGCAGGTTGCGGCAGCTCAGGTTTTTCTGCATCATATCCTGATCCAAACCGGTCATTACTATAGTTATAAAAGCCCCTGAAAAGAACTGTTTTACAAAGTGGCGCGATGAGCCCCAGTCGTCCCACACGAATATTCTTGACATATCGCTATCGGCAATGCCTTTTACCATGGCTCCAAAGCCGGGGAAGAGTTCGCGGCTGATTATTACTATTGTAGCAATCACTGCTGCAAGCATCATTATTGTTTGAAGCGTGTCGGTCCAGATTATAGTCCTGATTCCACCCCTAAAGGTGTAAAGCCAAATTAGCGAAATACAAATGATAACAGTGAGGTAGAAGGGAATATTAAGAGCATCAAAGAGTGCCAGTTGCAATACGCTGGCCATAAGGTACATTCGGGCTGCTGAGCCTATGGTTCGGGAAACCAGGAATAGTATGGAGCCCGATTTATAGCTGTAGCGTCCGAAGCGGTCGTTTAGGTAGCTGTATATAGATGTAAGATTTAGCCTATAGTAGAGAGGTAATAGAATATTAGCAATAAGGATATAACCCAAAACGAAGCCTGCTACCATTTGCAGATAGGTAAATTGTTGCGATTCGACCCATCCCGGCACGGAGATAAATGTAACGCCAGAGATTGATGAGCCTATCATTCCGATGGATACGATATACCAGGGCGATCTGCGATTGCCAAGGAAGAATGAAGCGTTATCAGATTTCTTGCCTGTAAACCAGGATATTATCAATAGTACAAGAAAGTAGGCAGCGATAATTGAGGCTATTAATATAGGATTCATCTGCGGCTTGTTTTTTATTAGCAGTACAAAGAAAAGAAATTTTTACTTATTACTACTGAGAGTTACTTGCCTTGGATTTCTTACTCTTGCTGTCTACTCATTGATTTTTATTAACTTTGCCTGCTTAGAAATAGTAAAATATGCATAATTCACAATATCCATCCCTGCTTCTTGAAAGCGCAGTAAACGAGCTTGCGCGACTTCCGGGTATAGGTCGAAAAACGGCAATGCGTCTGGCTCTTTTTTTTCTGAAAGAGAAGAAAGTGGATGTTATTAGATTTGCTGAGGCTATAAAGCTACTGCGTGAGGAGATTCGCTATTGTAATGTGTGTTACAATATCTCGGATTCTGAAGTCTGTGCAATCTGCAGCAGCAATAAGCGAGATCGCTCATTGCTTTGTGTTGTAGAGAGTGTCAGGGACGTAATGGCTATTGAAAATACTCAGCAATTCAATGGATTATATCACGTTTTGGGAGGCATTATTTCGCCTATGGACGGGATAGGTCCCGACGATTTGACCATAGAAGCTCTTGTGGAGAAAGTGAAAAGGGGCGAGATTAAGGAGCTTGTTTTCGCCTTAAGTGCTACTATGGAGGGCGACACTACTAATTTTTATATCTATCGTAAAATTTCGGATTTTCCTATTAAGATAAGCACCATCGCGAGGGGCGTGGCTATTGGTGATGAGCTTGCCTATGCAGATGAGATAACGCTTGGCCGCTCTTTGCTTAACCGTTTGCCTTTTGAAGCTACACTATAGAATTATTTATGATAAAAATAGACAGTATAAAATCCTTAAAGATGCTTTTTTGGGCAGTTTTTGTCCTCCAAATAATTATTGCCTTGATTGGCATAATACTTGCTCCAATGGTGTCTGCTGCTGCGGCCTTAACGGCTGAAGGAGCAGAAAATTTTAAAACTATCATTATACTGATGGTCTTAGGGGCTGTTCCTCTTGCTTTTGCGCTTGAGGGCAGAAAAAAGAAGCTTATTAAAGGAGATATGGATATGGACACTAAGTTTGCTTTGTACAAAAGCGGGTTTATAGCAAAGATGGTCGTTTTGAGTTCCATAAATCTTTTGTCAGTTATATCGTTTATGTTTTCACGCAACAGCTCTTTTTTGTATATTGTTTTGATATTATTTGTTGCATATTTACTTAATATTCCTTCAAAGGAGAAGATAGAAGAGCTTTTACAAACAGAGTCAGAAGACCCTGAATCAGCTATTGATGAATAATATTTCCTGCTTATGATGATCGCGGTTGATTTTGACGGCACTATTGTAGAACATCGTTACCCCTCAATTGGAAAGCAGCGCTATTTTGCCTTTGAAACGCTTAAAGCGCTTCAAAAAGACGGGCATCAGCTAATATTGTGGACTTATAGGGACGGCAAGCTTTTAGATGAGGCAGTGGAGTATTGTCGCAAAAACGGAGTGGAGTTTTATGCAGTCAACTGCAGTTTCCCGGGAGAAATATTAGAGCCAGGTCAGAGTAGGAAGGTTGATGCAGACCTTTTTATTGACGATCGTATTGTCTTTGGATTTCCCGGCTGGGGCGAGATTTACCAGGCAATTAATCCTGATTCTTCCTCGCTTGGTTATATTGATTATCGAAAGCAATATGAACAGAAAAAAAGGAAGGGCTTACCGGCTATTATAAAACGATTTTTGGGATTAGATAGTTAAGTAACTTAAATTCAATTATTAATAATGAAATTTATGAAATTGACACGTTTGTTTCTGGCGGCTTTAGTAGCCATTCCTCTTTTCAGCAGTTGTGGTTATAATTCCATGGTCGAGCTTAGGGAGGGTGTTGATGCACAGTGGGCTCAGGTTGAAAACGTTTATCAGCGCCGTGCCGATTTGATTCCCAATCTGGTGAACACCGTGAAAGGATATGCACAGCATGAGCAGGAAACGCTGACCGGCGTAATTGAAGCCCGCTCCAAAGCAACTTCCGTGAATGTGGATGCCCAAAACCTGACCCCCGAAACTTTGGAGCAGTTCAATCAGGCACAGGAAGGGCTTACTTCTTCGCTGAGCAGACTGATGTTGGTTGTGGAGCGCTATCCCGATTTGAAAGCCAACGAAAACTTTCTGGATTTGCAGGCACAGTTGGAAGGAACGGAAAACAGAATTGCCGTGGAGCGGAGAAAATTCAATGAAGTGACTCAATCTTACAACGCTTATATCCGTAAATTTCCGCAGCTCATTTATGCCGGACTGCTCGGATTTGACAAGAAAATTTACTTTGAAGCGCGCCAGGGTGCTGACCAGCCGCCTGTCGTGGAGTTTTAACAAAAATGAATGTTCGGAAATACTTTTCTGAAGAGGAGAAACTTCAGATAATCAACGCTATCCGGGAGGCTGAAACCAACACTTCCGGGGAAATTCGGGTGCATATTGAGAAATATTGCAAAAACAATGTGCTCGACAGGGCTGCCTATGTTTTTAAGGTGCTGGAAATGCATAAAACCCGGCTTCGCAGCGGGGTGCTGTTTTACCTTGCAGTGGAAGAGCAGAAATTTGCCATTTTGGGCGATGCGGGAATAAACCGGGAAGTTCCGGAAAATTTCTGGGAAGATATTAAAAGTGAGATGGCTGCCTGTTTTCGGGATGGGAAAATTTCCGAAGGATTATCAACCGGAATTCTCAGGGCAGGGGAGCAGTTGAAACAGCATTTTCCGTGGCAGGAAGATGACGTGAATGAGTTGCCGGATGAAATTTCTTATGAAGATTCAATGGAAGAGCGATGAGAAAAATCTTGATGTTTTTGATATTCCTTGCCGGAATTTCGGGATTAAAAGCCGAAATTCCCGAGCGCCCCGAACCGCCGAGACTGGTAAATGATTTTGCCGGGATTTTGTCGGAAAATGAATACGGTTTGCTCACGAAGAAGCTGGAAGATTTTGCCCGTGAAACATCCACGCAGATTGTCATTGTAACCGTAAAAGACTTAGAAGGCTACGACCCCGGTGATTATGCTTTCAGGATTGGCGACAAATGGGGAGTTGGTCAGAAAGGTAAGGAAAACGGAGTAATTATTTTGGTGAAACCAAAATACGGTAACGAGCGCGGAAGAATTTTCATCGCCACCGGATATGGACTTGAAAGTGTTCTTCCGGATGCAATAGTCAACGGAGCCATCATAAATTCTGAAATTATACCGGAATTTCAGAATGATAATTACTACAAAGGGCTTGACAAAGGAATCAGCGTTATAATGGACATCACGCGTGGCGAATACAGCGCTGAATTTTATGAAGCTAATCAAAGTGATTCAGTTGAAGCCATTATAGTCATTATAATTCTGATTATTATTTTTATCGTTATTCCCTGGCTGAGACACAGGAGCCGCAGGTTTTATTCACCGGGGAAAGATTCTCCGTTCTGGACAACCATGGGAATGCCGTCGTCAGGTAGGCATAGCGGTACATTCGGAAGCTTTTCGTCCGGTAGCGGCAGTTTTGGTGGCGGTGGGTTTGGCGGATTTGGCGGTGGCAGCTTCGGCGGCGGTGGAGCCGGGGGAAGCTGGTAGCTTCCCGGTGCTTAAAATTTGTAGCTCAGTCCAACGCCAAAAAGTTGTTTCAACTGAATGCGCCTTCCGGTATTTCCCAAATCGTCAAGCGGAATCAGAATGTCGTGGTCATAAACCATGTTGGTCAGCAGGTTTGCCGACAGATAATCATTGATTTTCATGTTTATGGCAACATCCCAGTTTACGTCAATATTTTGCGGTTCGTGAAAATAGTTGGAGAAAAGTGCCAGCGTGGTAGCCAGACTCACATTTTTCATCAGATCTGCCTTAAATTCACTTTTGACAGTTGCCCCCATTTCTGCTCTGAACTTTTTGCCGGGGTCAACACCGAAAGCGCCTGCCGCTGACAAAACTTCATCGGTAACAATGGTGAACTTCCCGGAAACGGGAGTGAAAAACAGTGAAAAATTATCAGATGGTTTATAATCAAAACCGGAAGCTAAGGTTATGTATGCAGGTGCAAAAAGCCCTGAAATTTTGTCGGTGGTGTTGGGATATTTGTATCCGTCGGCAAACTGTGTTAAAAAATTGACAAATGAAGAGAAGAACAGGCGCTCATTGTTCATTTTAACGCCCAATTTGGAGTTGATGTCCAGTTTGTCATCTGTTTTAATTACTTCATTTCCACCTTCCTTCATCAGACCATAGCCGGTTTTTAGCGTATTTTCCCAATTAATCTTGTTTTTTTCGTAGTTGGCGCTCATGTTAAACAAGCCCACGCTTGAGACGGAGTTTTTACCGCCGCCAACCCAGTGTGAAAATGAAACCTGACTGAAGTTGAGTGATGCCTGACCTGATACTTTCCAGTATGTGGTATCCCGGTTCTCCTGAGCTTTCAGGCTAAAAGCGAAGAATAGGAGTAGTAAGGATGAGGTTAGTGATTTTATTTTCATGCTTGCTTTTGAAATATTATTCTACATCAATAACACTGATATTCTGGTCAACAAGAATTCGTCCGCAATATTCACACACAATAATCTTTTTGCGACTGGCAATATCAAGCTGCCGCTGTGGTGGTATTTTGTTGAAACAGCCTCCGCAGGCGTCACGCTGAATGGTAACCACCGCCAGTCCGTTTCGGGCGTTTTTGCGGATTCTTTTAAAAGCTGTCAGCAGGCGCGGCTCAATGAATATCTCAATTTTTTCAGCTTTCCCTTTGAGTTTTTCTTCCTCAATTTTTGTCTCCTGTGTTATTTCGTCAAGCTCGCTTTTCTTGCGGCTCAAATCATCTTCATGCTCTTTCAGTGCTTGCTTTGAAGATTCGATATTCTGCTTTTTTTCTGCAATTTCAGCAGTAAATTCCTTAATTCTCTTTTCGGAAAGCTCAATTTCAAGGTTCTGAAATTCAATCTCTTTCGACAGTGAGTCAAACTCTCTGTTGTTCCTGACGTTGTTTTGCTGTTCCGTATATCGGACAATCAGCGCCTGAGAATCTTTAATCGAAATTTTCCGGTTGTTGAGAGATGTTTCAAGAACTTTAATCTCATCTTCCAGGTTGTAAAGTCTGGTTTTAATTCCGGCAATATCATCTTCGAGATCCTGAACCTCAAGCGGCAATTCGCCTCTCAAAGTCTTAATTTTATCAATCTCGGAAACCACGGTTTGTAGTTCATGCAAAGCACGCAGTCTCTCCTCAATGGAAATATCTTTCTCTTCCTGCTTTATATTTGTTGTACTCATCGCTTTATACTTTTAATTCAAAAACTATTTATAATAAAAAATCGGATTGGTGTTTACCTCCGAAAATCGGATTGCAAAATTAGTGAATTTTTTTGTAAGCAATTCATGAAAAAGCTCTTTAGTAAATTGTTCGCTCTCATAATGTCCTGTATCTGCGATAACAATTTTGTTTTCTGCATCAAAAAACTGATGATATTTAACATCAGCAGTAACAAAAAAATCAGCTTTTGCAGCAATGGCATCCGAAATCAGGAATGACCCTGAACCTCCGCAAACAGCCACTTTGCTCACCGGCTTGTTCTGCAATGCCGTATGCCTGATACATCCGGTTTGCAGTTTATCTTTCAACAAGGCAAGAAAATCTGTTTCTGTCATCGGTTCCTTCAGCTCACCAATCATGCCCATACCCGCTTTTTCATAAGAGTTATCCAGTGAATAAATATCGTAAGCAACTTCTTCATAAGGGTGTGAACTGATTAATGCCCGGATAATTTTCTCCTGTTTCCAACCCGGGAAAATTGTCTCAAACCGGATTTCTTTTTCATAGTGCACTTCTCCCTTTTTTCCAACGTAAGGATTTGAACTTTCGCTGCCTCTGAAACTTCCGGTTCCTTCTAAATTATATCCGCAGGAGTCGTAATTTCCGATATGCCCGGCTCCGGCAGCAAAAACCGCCTCTCTCACTTTGCCGGCAGCCTCATGCGGAATGAACGTAACCAGTTTTTTCAGATTTCCGCGGGCAGGTTGCAAAATCCGGCAATTGAGAAGCCCCAGCTTTTCACAAATCTTTGAATTTACTCCTCCGGTTATGGCATCAAGATTTGTGTGTGCGGCATAAATTGCAATGTTATTTTTAATTGCCTTGATAACGGTGCGCTCCACATAGTTTTTGCCGGTCAGCTTTTTTAGTCCCGAAAAAATCACCGGATGGTGCGCTATGATTATTCCGGCTTTTTTTGCAATGGCTTCATCCACCACTTCTTCCGTAACGTCAAGCGTCACAAGCGCCGATGATACTTCTGCCGAAGCATCGCCCACAATCAGCCCCGCATTGTCATACGATTCCTGTAACGCAAGCGGTGCAATTGTTTCAAGATATTCTGCTATCTCTTTAATCTGAACCATAAGAATCCTCCACTTCTTTCAAAATGCCCTGCAGTTCGTTTTTAATCGTCTGCAGCTGTTTAACAATTTCCCATTTCTCAAGGGATTGCTGTTTGTTCACTTTCAGTTTTTGTCTGACTCCTTTTGTTGTTAAACCGCAATCCTGAACCAAATAGTTGATAAACCGGATGGTTTCAATATCCTCCTGCCTGTACATGCGGGTTCCCCCGGAGCTTTTTGCCGGTTTCAGTTCATTGAAACAGCTCTCCCAATAGCGGATGGTCGGCGCTGAAACGTCAACCATGGCAGACACCTCTCCGATTGAGTAAAATACCTTTTCTATTTTTGGATTTTTGGTGGACACGTCTAATCGAGTGATTGTCCGATATTAGACGAGATGGAGATCATTCTTTCAAACTCCTCGGGTGTAAGGTCTTTGAAGTAATAGTGCTGCGGATTGACCGGCGCACTGTTTCGGTGAACTTCATAGTGCAGGTGCGGAGCCGTTGAACCGCCGGAATTTCCCACATAGCCGATTACGTCTCCCCGTTTCACTTCCTGACCTAATCTCACGTTAAAAGCATTCATGTGCGCATACAGGGTTTCATATCCGAAGTCGTGGTCTATTTTGACATACAGCCCGAAACTGACTTTACTTTGTCTTGAACCGGCAACTTCAACTACTTTTCCGTCTCCGGTTGCATAAATCGGGGTACCGATCGGAGCAGTGAAATCCATTCCATAGTGCATTTTCCTTACCTTGTATATAGGATGAATGCGGTAGCCCCAGCCACTGGCAGTTCGTTTTAAATCTTCGTTGGCAACCGGCATTATTGCAGGAATACTGGCAAGCATTTTCTCTTTGTTCAGAGCCATTTTCAGCACTTCATCGTAGGATTTCGACTGAATATAGGCTTCCTTTCCTAAAATATCTAACTTTTTAGCCGTTTCAACAATGAGTTTTGAATTGCTGAGATTATCCAGATGCGAATACCTGTTGACGCCTCCAAAACCCGCTTTGCGGATGGATGAAGGAATCGGGTCTGCTTCAAAAATAATGCGGTAAATATTGTCGTCGCGCTGCTGCAAATCGGCAAGCACATTTTCAATACGCCCCAGATCGCGCTGCATCAGCTCATACTGACCGAGCATCCGCTGATTTTCCCGTCGCAATGCCTTGGCGCGCGGTGTTTCATAGAAACTCAGAAAAACAAATACCATTATCAGTGCAAAAGCAAGACTGGTTGATAAATATGCAGTTATTTTCCCGGCTTTCTCCCTGAAAGATATTCCTACGCGCTCATAACTCAGGGTATCGGAGTTGAATTTGTATTTCTTTTTCGCCATAATTTTAATGTACCGGCAATAAATTTACTGTTTCAGACAAAATAAATTAAAACCTTTAACTTTGCAGGAATTTTTAAAATTAATTATTATAACGGCGCAAAATTAAAAAATAATCTTCACAAATAAAATGTGGCAGAGCGCTTTAGAAATTTTTAACAAAAATTAGAATTTAAGTTTTGGGATGAAAAAGACTTCTACAGAAATACGTAACGCTTTTTTGGATTTTTTT
>LSQX01375081.1_pt1 | contig 18800 bp, 12 predicted proteins | sample 654561 | NCBI WGS metagenome assembly LSQX01 (sample SAMN04489861, study PRJNA283612) | anaerobic digester metagenome | isolation source: 4 biogas reactors fed with cattle manure at either 37C or 55C with and... | place: Denmark: Kongens Lyngby | collected 2014
TCTGATTTATATAATTAATTCAAACCGGATATTTTATTATAATCACAGTCAGAATTAAGCTGACAAAGATTATACAAACAATCTGCCATTTAATTTTACTTTATAAAATTAAAACCATAGCATTGTGACTGCGTTCAGAAACAAATCGTCTTTATTCTGCTTCGATAGTTACATAGGAATACCATACATGATTACTTCCCTACAGTATATTCGATGAAAACTAATAAGTCACTTTATTTCCCAATATTTTAATAGTTTATCCTTTTTTATGTTTATCCAAAACAAATCCAAAAACCCCTCCACAAATTCCACCAACAAGATGAGCAAGCTGAGAAATGTTATCTCTTCCTGTCTCGTCACTTAAAAGCTCTTTCCCTGCAACCAAAAACTCCCTTCCTATATAGATTATCGCAACTAGTATCAAAGTTACAGGTATTCTTCCCTTTTGAAGGTTTACAAATGAACTTAGTAAAATCAGCATAAATACTATACCGCTGGCTCCAAGCAACCTGTTGCCGGATATAATGATAAAAAGTATTCCTGTTATAAATGCTGTTGTGACTATCATTATGATCATCCGCTTTGAACCGTACTTTTCCTCTAGCATAGGTCCTAATACAAGAATAAGCAAGAAATTATTAATATAGTGTTCCCAATTAGCATGACCTAATACATGTCCAAACAACCTGAAATAAAAAAATATATCGGTTAAACTGCCTCTGTAAACCGAGAATAAAGTTACATTTGAAACACCTTTTGTAATATAATTGATAACCAATACCAAAAAAGATATAAGTGTCAATGACAATATAACAGGGGAATTATAATGTAAGCGTTTCAACATATGTAAACTCCTTTCTTCTCTATCAAATATATTGGATTATACTTGTTAATATTTACGATTTGAGAACTAATTAATTATACATGTTTTTGCTTCATTATACAATTAAAAAACATGTAAATCTATATAAATTGCAAAAATACCGGACAAGTTTGGTTGCTTACCCGGTATTTTATAAAAATTCACTATATTGTGGGATAATTAAAAATATATCAATATTTCCCCATACCCTCGTTCCCTAAATCTATTTCTGGCTTAAAACCTGCCTCTTTCTTCTTTGATGTGCTCTCAATCATTTTTAAAATATCAGGACTAAGATTACCCATAACATCTGCTGAATTTGTAATCTTTTTAAACTTAAATTCAGATACCATACCCTTCAATATTTCTGCCTGGCTTGAAAGCTCTTCACTAGCGGCAGCCCCCTGCTCTGCTGTTGCTGAATTTGTCTGAATCACCTGCGAAACCTGAGATACCCCGATGTTTATCTGGGTTATTCCATTTGCTTGGGAATTTGATGCTATAGCAATATCACTTACTATATCAGCGACTTTTGATACACCTTCCACTATCATATTTAAAGCATTTGCGGTATCATTAGCTTTTCTTGTTCCTATTTCCACCTTTTGTATAGAACCTTCAATAAGTGATGTTGTTTCCTTTGCTGCACTTGCACTTCTAGCTGCAAGATTTCTTACTTCTTCTGCAACAACCGCAAATCCTTTTCCGTGTTGTCCAGCCCTTGCCGCTTCAACGGCTGCATTTAAAGCAAGAATATTGGTCTGAAATGCTATTTCGTCAATAACCTTTATTATTTTTGAAATACTTGCCGAAGCATCGTTAATATCTTTCATAGCCTTAAGCATGTCCTTCATGTGTTCATTACCCTGCAAAGCACTATCTTTAGCACTTAGAGCAAGTTCACTTGTCTGATTTGCATTTATTGCATTTTTCTTAGTCTGTTCGGCAATATCGTTTATTGATTCAGTTAACTCTTCAATAGAACTTGCCTGTTCGGTAGAACCCTGTGAAAGCATCTGGCTTGAATCGGAAACCTGTCTTGAGCCTGAAGACACTTGTTCTGCCGCATTGTTTATCTCTCCTATAATCTCATTGAGAGTACTGGTAATATTCCCAAGAGAATTTTTGATTTGCTTAAAATCACCTTGGTATTCTACCGTTGTATTCACATTCAAGTTTCTTTCTGCAATCTCGCTCAGTACCCGTGATATATCGTTTATATACATATTTAGTATATTGACAGTCTGATTTACCATATTCTTAAGCTCTTCATAATCACCCTTATAATCGCCCTTAACATTTAGTTTCAAGCTTCCTTTTGATACTTCCCCAAGCACATTCATAGTCTCTTTAATAGGCTCTATTACCGCATCAAGGGTATTGTTAATACCCCTTACGATATTGCTGTATCCTCCCTCAAAACTTTCGGCATCTCCTCTCTTGTCAAGGTTTCCATCGGAGGCAGCATTGGTAAGGGTGTTCAGTTCCTTTCTAAGTCTGTTCAGGGTCTCTATAACATGTTTCATACTGATTGAAAGCACATCCCTTTCGGATTTTGGCTTAATACTAATTTCCAGTTCTCCATGAGCTATTTTTTCAGCTATTTCCGATGTATCTTTGATACTTTGTGCCATTTTTCCAAAAGCATATGAAAGTTTGCCAATTTCATCGTTTGACTTAACATCAATATCAATATCAATATCGATATCTCCTAATGCAATTTTTTCCGCAGATTGACGTAGCTTTAAAAGTGCCTTGGAAATTAATTTTAAAAACAATATTGATATTACAAGAGCAATAATCATTGTAACAACATCATTTATAATAATATTTCTAACCATTGTATTTTTTTGCCTCTCTATTGTCAATATCTGGTTTTGAGCACTCTCGTCAATAGACTCTCCTATCAAGTTTATGTATTCCCTTGATTTTTCAAACTCTTCCATCCATCCTGGCTGGACAGTACCGCTATTAATCATAGAATTGCAAATAGAAATCCATGTATTAAAATCAGCTTCGAATAATGAGAAGTTCTCAAATACTGTTCTATTGTTGCTGTCTTTTGCCTGTTCCCATAAATCTCTATTGCTTTCCATGGTATCTTTCACTTGGAATGTTCTTTGCCTTGTCTGATCAATGTTTTCATTAAATACATCAACCAACTTATTATATTCTTCACTGGCAGCATCCAAATGAGTAATATCCTGCATGGCGCTTAAAGCTTGGTACATATCTCTATCGGCATTCAAAATCAAGGTGGTTGATTTAAAATGCTCTTCAAAGATACTATTCCTCATCTCGTGAAAAATACGGTTCACCATCGAAATTGAAAATATTGTTATTAAAATCAATGCTATAGAAGGCACTGTTGTTAACAAGATGAGCTTAATTTTCAAAGGCAGTCTGTCCAACATAAAACACACTCCTCGTATAATATATTTTGTAAGGTTTTCCGGTTGCAAACCTTACATCCAGATACCTATTTGCCACAAATCAGCTTTTCTCTATTGTACAAAAGCCTAAATTTCTTTGGCTTCTATCCTATATACCTTTTCAAACTTTCTTTATCTGCACAATATGCAAACGCATCTTCCTTGGAAATACGTTTATTGAAATACAAATCTGCAACTGATTTGTCAAGAAGTTGCATTCCAGCTGTTACTCCTGTTTGGATACATGAAATAATTGAAGCGGTTCTTCCCTCTCTTATAAGATTGCTTATTGCAGGATTTACCACCATAATTTCGACTGCAGCAACTCTTCCCTTGCGGTCAATGTCCGGTATAAGTCTCTGTGATATTACCGCCTTCAAAGCACTTGAAACCTGTACTTTTATTTGCTGCTGCTGGTCTGTAGGAAACACATCAATCAGCCTGTCTATGGTTTTGGCAGCACCTAACGTATGAAGCGTTGATAGCACAAGGTGCCCTGTTTCCGCAGCGGTAACAGCAATGCTTATTGAATCGATGTCTCTCATCTCACCTATAAATATTACATCCGGATCTTCCCTCAATGCCGCTCTCAGAGCCTGACTATATGATTTGCTGTCCTGACCTATTTCTCTTTGGTTGACAATACACTTTTCATGCTTGAATACATATTCAACCGGATCTTCCAATGTCAATATATGTCCTTCTCTTGTTAAGTTTATTTCGTTTATAATGGATGCCATAGTGGTAGATTTTCCACTCCCTGTGGGACCTGTAACCAGTATAAGTCCTTCCTTGATTTTACAAAGCTCTTTTAAAACCTCTGGCATATTTAATGCCTCAAGCGTAGGAATCTTAGATGCAAGAGCCCTGAATACAATTGCAATAGAGCCTCTCTGAAAAAATGCATTCACTCTGAATCTTGAGACACCAGGCACTGTCATTGATAAATCCACTTCATTGCCGGACATCAAGAGCTCAAGTTTATCTTTGTCAAGACATTTTTTTGCATACTCTAGAGTGTCTTCCCTTGTAAGTTTATCATCGTTGATCTCCTTCATCTGCCCATTAATTCTGAAGGATGGCGCCCTTCCTACTGTTATATGAACATCAGACGCTTTTAGTTCAACTGCCCTTTTCAACAATTCAGTTAACTCTACCATACTATTATTCACCTCATATTTTTTGGGGTTTTTGGGGTTGTAGCGAACGGAATAAAGACTTTACATTGCACTTAATTTCCTTTTAAAAAAATTTGCTAACAAAACAAACTTTTCAAAGAATAGTTATGTGAGAACAATCGTACATAATATATCGGCAGAACTTTATATTATATTTATACTAATTTTGAGGTACTACGACATAAAAAGATGTACCTGAACCCTGTTCCGATTCAAACCAAATATCTCCGCGAAACTTGCCTTTAATCGTAGAGTATGAAAGCATAAGGCTTAGACCTGTACCATTCTTTCCCTTTGTGGTAACCATATGCTTAAATATTTTACTTCTCGCTTCATCCTTAATACCTATACCGCAATCCTTTACTACAAATACAATAGAATCGTCCTTGTTTTTTACAATAAAATCAACTGTCCGACTCTCACATTCAGTCTCTTCATAAGATTGAACTGCATTAAAAATAAGATTATCAAATATCTGCACCAGGTTGGCAATATTTCCCGTCAATGCTTCATCTGGCTTCACTTGTAAATCAATATTAATATCTACGTTTTTATATTTTATATTATTCTTTATCATAAATCTGATCTGACTTATCAGTTCCTCTATTGTAAACCTTTCCGAAACATCGGCATTTAATCTTACTGCTTGGGTTTTAACAGTCTTAATGACATTACTCATATATGAATTGTATTCTGTAAGCCTCTCTATCCATACCGACATATCGTCAGCAATCTCAAGATGATCCTGTTGTGTAACTTTGGAGTCGCCTATAGATTCTATATACTCTTTTATAAGATCCTCCAAACCTGCACAAGCTCCGGATATTGACATAATAGGCGTCATGAGATTATGGGATATACCTCCTATAAGCTGTCCTAAAGAGGCAAGCCGCTCACTCTCAAGAAGACTCTTCTCCATTTTCTCCCTTTCTAATAGCATCAAAGCCCCTTTTAATGTGTTGCTGATCTGTCCTCTAAGGGGCTCAAAATTAATGACATCATTATTATCTACCTCGAAAACAACAAATCCAAAATGCTCATTGTTAAAAAACAAGGGATTAGCCAAATATGTAAAGCGCCTGTGTTCGGGTACAAAGCATGAAGGAACCATATCTTTTGTTTCAAAACACCTGATACTGTTATCTACTCCCATGCGTTTATTGTCATAGTATGCGTAAATCAGTTCCGATTTTTCCGGAAGTAAAAATGAATTGCCAGCAAATGAGTTGGCATCATAAATGACTGAACCACTCAAATATGTTGAAATAAAACAACTTCTTACATAGCATAAAGGCAGGGATAAAGTTATACTGTCAAACAATCTTTCAAGAGAGTATGTCTGCAAATTCTCATGTATCCTGAATCCGGGCAGGAGTCTTAAACAACTGTCCGACTCTTTATTATTTGCAGCGCTTTCCTGACTACACCCGCAGGACTGTCTTATAACCGGAATGGAGGGAAAACTTATTTCCTCTTCAACTTTTTCGCCATTTAACTGTTTCAAAATTATTTCAACTGCACTAAAGCATATTTCCTCAATAGGTTGCCTGACAGTAGTAAGTGCAGGTGTTATCAGTGCAGCATTGAATGTATCGTCAAAACCACATATCGTAAGTTTCTTGCTTAAATCCATCATTTTATGCCTTGCCATATCCTTGACACATTTCACTGCTCCTAATGCCATATCATCATTTGAGTAAACTATTGCATCGTATTCAATATCCTTCATAAGTATTTCGTTCATAATATCGTAACCTGTATGACTAAAAAAATCACCATAAAATACAAGCCTATCGTCAATCGCTATATCATTTTCTTCCATTGCTTCTTTGAAGGCATCAAATCGCAAATTTGACTCCACACTGCTTAAAGGTCCGGTTACAAAAGCTATTTTTGTGTAGCCGTGATCTTTTATCAGATGTCTTAAAAGGCTTTTTAAACCTTCCTTATTCTCAAATAGCAGGTTTGACGCTTCCGGCATTTTTTTCCCTAGAGATACTACTGGCATATCCTGAATTATATTTTTAAGGTTCTTCCAAAACTCACCATAATCGTGGTCGGAAATATGGCTTGCCAATGAAGCGCTTGTTACTATCAGTCCGTCAAGCCTACTTCTGCTGACAAACTCATAAATAATATGGTGATGCCTGTCTGCACTGTTAAGATATCCAAGAGATCTTCCTTCATATACAACAAGATTACAATCAAACTTCTCAGCCGCCTCTTTCATCTTAAGCCAGAGAAAAGTCTGATAATTTCCATCTATATCGTTAATCAATAATCCTATGGTTTTACGCTTACTCATAAAAGTCCTCCTATAAAATTGTTCATTCTATATATCGACTTTTGATGACCATTTCCTATATATAAAAATTATACACCCTGTAAAAAGTGAAACTCCAATAAGCGCACTTAAGATGGCAACCATATTTGACCCCTTAACATTAACAGCTGCAAAGGCAATCGTCCATAAAATAATAAACAACATGGATACAGTAGCTACAAATATAAGGTGAGCGCGAACACCTTCCTTTAATATGACTTTCACGTCGTTTTCGACCACACCAGCTGCAACCAGAGCATCCCATTCTCCCTCAGTTCTTTTTAATTTACTTCCTGTCAAAAGTAGCATAACCATTATAAAAAGAAGCAAAGAAGTTATATTCGCAGAAAGATAGCTCTCAATCCGGAAGCCCAACATCCTGTCTAAAAGTTTTGAATGCGCTACAATAGACACACTTGAAAACAATATGCAAATACTGCCAACAACTTTTAAAATATTCCCGGAAAAAAGATAAACCAGTACTATCAAAAAGGCTATAACCAAATTTATTACAACAACCGTTTCGATAGTTGAGGCTGTTTTTTTTAAGAATTCATTGAATATAAAAGTATTTTGCAAAAGTATGAAAGAAATAGCGTAAGCTGAATAAGCTACAATAACTCTTGCCACTAGCATTATAATCTTCATCTCGCCGGCACCACCTGTTTTAACAGTGCTCCGGTAAGACTCTCCCTTGCCGGATCCCAATCAACCCATATGCAACTTTTTCTTATCTCTTTTGATATAACCCTGTTCATAGAATCAAGAAGGCTTGACGCAAGTTTTTCCGAACTATTTTCTGCCATCAGTCCGTAACCAGCAATATTCACTACCAAAACACTTGGCAGTACACCTTTTCTAACAGTATATCTGGACATCTGATCTATTCCTTTCTTCAGTTCTTCAAAATTGTTGGTGCAAAACCTTGTAACAATCACAAATAAAGGTCTTAAACCTGTAAAGTGTTGCCTCAGAGAATAAACTCCATCATAAAGGCTTACAGGACTGCTTTTTAAATTGAAATGTTCCTGTTTTGCATCTTTTATACTAATAAGCTCTTTAAGTATCCTGTAATATTGTTTTCTACCCGAGCTGGAATAAATTGCGGTCTGCCTATATCCGTAAGTGTGAAAAGCTACCGAACAATTCTGTTTCAAATAATAATCCGCCAAGCTGTTTACCGCTTCTATCGCATACTCCTTCACATTCTTTACGTTTGAGCCGAAATTCATAGTCCTTGATGTGTCAAGAAAAATCCAGACAGATTTTTTGCCTTCCTTTTCAAATTCATTTACAACCGGCCAAATATTACCCTTAAGCAAACTTCTTGATGTAACTTTCCAGTTAATGGACTTAAAGGAATCACCCGGTGCATAAAGCCTTATTTCCTTAAACTCATTTGTAGTCATACCCATACTTGATAATGCACCCTGAGGCATAGGTACTTTATTGGTTGCCGACATTCCTCTCACTTTACGAAGTTCTAAAAGTCTAGGAGACACCTCAACACTTATATTGTTTTCGCACTGCCCACTCTCAGAATAATTGCATACACAATGCCGCGATTTCCATTTTGTAATTTTCATGGGGTAAGTACCCGATGTAGTACACTTTATAGTATAACTAAGATCGACTTTTTTCTCTCCAGCGCCTTTCCAAACCGCACAATAATTACTGCCCTCAGCCAACTCAAATTGCGGAGGAACAACATCACATACCTCAAAAACCCCAACGCCTTCTTTCACCGCCACTTTCACGTTGACTTCCAAAAGTTGCCCTCCATTTACTCTTTCTTTGGATACTGACTTTTCTACCCATATATTGCCGGGAGCCTTCAAAAAATATCCAAAAGCAAGATAGATTAAGGGTATAAAAGAAATCAATATAACTATATTATTTGCAATGACAAATCCAATTAATAGCAGTAATAAAAAAGTTGTACTTGTCAGGGACACAAACTTAGGCATTTATAAAAGCCCCCCTGCATTTTCTCTTGTATAATCGTAAGGTACCTCCATCCTGCTTAATATGCTCTTTACTACAGCCGAAGGAACTCTTCCCTCCATTATGTGTTCAATATTAAGCATAATGCGATGTGAAAGTGCATCAACCGCCAGAAACTTGACATCATCAGGAATTACATAATCTCTTCCGCATATAAGTGCATGCGCCCTTGAAAGTTTCAACAAAGCAAGAGCACCCCTGGGACTAGCTCCAAGTCTAACACTGGGGTTCGTCCTGGTACTCCTCACAATTTCCGTTATATACATAAGTATGTTATCATCTACAAATATCTTCTCTGCTTCTTCCTGAAGCATCAAAATCTGCTTCATCGTGACCTTGGGATTAATATCGTCAGTCGGGTCGTCCTTTTTCCACATTATCCTTCTCTTTAGAACCTCACGCTCCTGTTCGGCCGTATCCAGATACCCTAATGAAAGTTTCATAATAAAACGATCCAACTGTGCTTCCGGCAACGGATAGGTGCCTTCCATTTCAATGGGATTCTGTGTCGCCATTACTATAAAAGGCGGAGTCAAAGCATAGGTAGTTCCTTCTATTGAAACCTGATGCTCCTCCATTGCCTCTAAAAGCGCCGATTGCGTCTTTGGCATTGCCCTGTTAATCTCATCGGCTAGCAGAAAGTTTGTAAATATAGGTCCTTTTTCCAATTCAAAGACCGAAGATGTGCTCTTCCATATTTTCGTACCGAGAATATCCGAAGGCATTAAGTCAGGGGTAAACTGTACCCTTTTCCATTCACACCCGGTGGCTTTGGCAAAAATTTTAACAAGTAATGTTTTTCCAAGCCCAGGATTGTCTTCAAAGAGTATATGCCCACCAGCTAAAAAGCCGCAGAGTATTTTCTTCAAAACAACCTTGTCCTGTGTTACAAATACAGCCCCTACCTCATCAATTATAGTGTTGCATAGTGCCTGAAGTTTTTCCGAATTCATTAAAATCTCCAACTCCCCTTCCGTAGTATTCAAAATTGTATATTACATTCTCAATAATCTTTGTCCTGTTCTGTCTGTTCCTTTCCTCAACAACCATATAGCTCTTTCTTGTTGCTATTCCCGGATACTCCATATCCTTATACTCTATAACCGGTGATATTATTCTGCTTGCGGTTCCAATGGAAATCTCAGCCTTGCATGCCATATAGTAAAGGCAAGACACAATTCCCGACTTGCTTCCATGTCTCACAAAATCATTTATATATTTCGAAATGTTTGTTATATCTTTTATTTTACTGTAACTAACATCCTGAAAATGCTTTTCCAGCTTTTCTTCAGGTGCATATACCACAGCATTCTTGAGCTTTATGGCAAGTATAATGAATGCCACCAGCAAAACAACGAAAATAAATATCCATTCACCCAGAATTGAACCTCCCATAATATCCCCCCTTAAATTATACAATAAATAAAACATTGCAAACATGGTCCAAAACTTAGACCCTTGATTTCGCTTAAGCCACATTGATATATTAGCCAGCTTTTTGCTTCCCGTAAGGTCAATTAATGACAGCATTTGCATAACAGCTATGCCCAAAAAGGAGAATAGCACCAAGTCCCCTGCAGATATTTTAAACCCAACCTCCCAGAAGCCTATCGGCCAAAGACTGACAAACATAAACCTGAAAGATATCCCGGCTATTATATATGCAAACGCCTTAATAACACTGTCTATAAAAATTCTGTCTTCAAAGACCTTTGAAATTCTGTAAATAATATAGGAAATGGTAATAAATATTACAGCTGTACTTGCCAGTCTCAATTCCCTTATCCCGGATACCAGAAATAAAAACAGAAAAGTAGCAGTTCCGTTTGACATAATAACAGTTGAGTTTTTGATTATGCCCACCCATCTTCCTGCAAGCAAAAAATCAATCATACTTCTTGCAGATAACCCGATAAATATAACTATACAGGGATACATTAAAAAATAAAAACTCTCCCTGACATTATATCCAGGCCCACGGGGCTGAAAAAAGTAAAAAACACAAAAACTTAAAACCAGCACCAATATGGTGGGGTATGTCAGTGTCTTCTTCACGGAAATATCCGATAGCTGACTCTTTTGATACATCGCAAGCCTCCAAAAATACTTATAGTTCCTTCATTCCAAAGAAAAACTTTTCATATTCTTCCCTGCCGATATCCATCTCGCTGTAAACAGCCTTTTCAAGTATAACAAACACTTTATCGAGAATCATGTGCTTGTTAAAAGCCACTCTGGGCTTAATCACTTCCTGGATTTCCCTTAACGTCATAATAGGACTTATATTACAGCCTCCACTTGTAACTTTCAATATGAAAGCCTTCCCTATAGCAATTACTTCTTCCCTATAATCAACTATTCGTATTTCTCTTACCGCCTCTTTTGTTCTTCCTTCTAAAAGGCTTATCCTGTACATCCCCTTTCTATGGAAATCCGCCAAAACCTCACCTTTATTATATGAGACATCTCTGAAACTTACATTAAGCATCTCCCCAAATCCCCATACATCAGGAAGTCCCTCTTTTATTTGAGGAAAATCTATAAAAAATCTTTTACTCTCATTACGAGAAAACAAAGGCATATCGCTTAAATAATTACTTTCGGGAGTACCTGCCTCCTCATTTAAAAAAGGAAGTTCGCTTATGCCAGCAAATTCTTCGATTTTCTTCCTCTTTAGCACTACAACAACTAGCATTCCTGCAGTAAGAAGCAAAACCAATAGAGGTATCAAGATTCTAAACCAAAGTATTTGCCACATAACCACATTTTCGTCCACCGAAGAAGGGAAAAAAACATCTGTTCCTCCAAAGCTCACACTATAAACAAGGGGATATTTTCTGATAAAAAAATAATCTTTTTCGGGATACAAATTTTCAGGTATGTCAATTTCAACAGTATCTGAAAAAACACCCCCTGTGCCCAATTCAACAACCTCAGATATATCCATCTGCTTAAAACTCACATTAATTGCAAGTTCTTCCCCGCCAATACCTTCATTTGAGTATGCATCAATAAGCTTTCCAGAAAGCTTAAAGCTTGTCCCCCAAAAGCTATCGGATGTATCCAACTGAAGCAATGTATCTGTAACTACTTTGAGTTCCGGGTCGCTGGTTGACGTCCTATAGGTATCATTTTCGAGCAGGTCTGCTGCAACCTGATACTTCCCCGCCCCTATATCATCAATTATGTCAAGGTTTGCTTCATATTCACCGTTGTTTACTCTTGCCTTTCCATAAGAGAGGCATGGATCGTCCTTTTTATCCCGTACATATATCAGAACGGACATATCATTGAGTGGATTTCCTTCGATATCCTTCACCGTTCCCTTTACAGTGAAATTTGTCCCCCTTTTTGCTGATGCATCCATCGAAGTTATCTCGGTAACTGTACTAATATAAGGTTCATAAGACGGATTAAACCCAAAGACCTTATCCATAATTTCCATAGGAACCCATCCGTAATCTTTAAATTTTATTTCAGGATAAATATAAGTCTGATCAAGGTAAACAATCTGATACGGCTGTTCCTTGTCTATCTTATAGCCTAAAGCCAGTCTACATGGAATTCCCACTGACCTTAGAATGTATGTATAGGCAGACATAAAATCCATGGTGTTTCCCTGTTTCTGCTCCCCGAAGAGAAATGCAATTATTGCATCCTGCTCCCCATAACTCTTTGTTATGTTGTTATTCAATGTATAATTTTCCGCAAGGAATTTTTCAACATTCTTTATTGCCTCATAATCACTGCTACTGCCTTCTATCACCCTGTCAATAATTTCGTCCATTAATTCCGGGATAATAACATCATAATTGTATGAGTCGTCAACATCTGCATTTATAAGTTCCAACTCGCCCGGAGGAGTTTTATATGCCATTTCATAGTAGTCATCAATACGCACTTCCGAAAAATAGCTACCTGACTTTTGATACTCCAAAACACTGTGAGTATATTTGAGGTCAAACTCGCCCGAAAGCACGGGAAGATAACCTTCCGAAGGCTCTATAGGCTTAATCTTGACAGAATTGCGGACAAAGCCCTTTGTCCTTTCAACACCAAGCATAAGCTTTACTTCTGGCTTTTCTTTTGCCATAACCCAATGGTTTCCCTGATAGTTTTCCATTGTCATGACTTTAAGAAAAGAATAGTTTGGCTTACCCAGAATTTCGAACACAGGTACATGAGGTCTCTTGCCATCCCCCATAGCCATTGTATTTCCGTCAGGCTCTTTCATGCCAAAGGGCATATCCGGGAACTCCTGATTTCCGGATATGTCGACATTCGGCATATCTTGGGGCATATGAGGGGTAAAAGCTCCATTTCCACCTCGTGGAGCAAAACTTCCCGGCTGGCTTCCGTATGCATAACCGTCCCGCAACTTATTACCAGCGCTTTTCCTCTCCTCAAGCTGTTGCTTCGCTCTCTCACGCCACTCTTTACCTCTATCCCAATATTCCGATATATCAGGTGTTTTTCCGTTATTATCTATATTGTTATCTGCTCTGTTACTGCTATTATTGCCTGCACTTTTATCAGTGTTCTTGGGTGAGGAAGTTTGATCGCCTTTTCCGCTGGCTTCAGGTTTAGGAATCTCCAGCATGTTAATAGCGGTCATTATAAGAACTGCCGATAATAAAGCTATAAATAAAAAAACAGACAGACTTATTAAGTTTTGTTTTATATTAATCCTATTAGCATTCATACAAACAATTATAAAGTATTTTTATTTATTTGTATACCTGTATCAATATGAGAATCTGCGGTTTTTGCATATATAGAATAAAATGCGTTGTTCAATATTTCACGCATCCCTAATCTTCTTTAATTATATCTTGTATGCAGTTTTAGTCCTAATCTTATTATAATGTTCCATGTATAGGTTTTTATAACTCTCTAATGTTTTTTCTATAGTAAACTTGTTTGAAAAGGAAGAATATGCGTTGTAAGATATTTTTTCAAAGTAATTATTGTCACTCATAAATTTATATAAGCTGTCAGCTATAGCATTCGGGTTCATAGGAGGAATTATGGTACCGTTTTTTCCATCTACTATAATTTCCCTTATACTTCCCACATCAGTTGCTACAACAGGTTTTCCACAAGCCAACGCCTCCATTACCGTCAATGAAAACCCCTCATACAGAGAAGGAAAAACAAATATATCCGATGCATTTAAAATTTCAGGTATGTCTTTCCTTATACCTGTAAAAGTGAAATACTCATTGAGGCTATAATTATCAATCAACTCCTTTATCTCGTTATAGCACTTATGGTCCAAGTTTGTGTTTCCTACAATAACAAAGTGAATATTTGCAAACTTCAGCATTAATTCTCTTGCAGCTTCAACCAGATAAATCTGCCCCTTCTGATATTCCACCCTCCCTATGTTTAATACCACAAATTTCTCCGGATCTACTTTCAGCTCCCTGAGTTTACTGTTCCTGTCACACCTTACTGATGACAACAAATGCTTATCAATACCATTATAGATAATTTCAACTTTTTTATTGCTTATTTTCAGTTCATTTACTATATATTCTTTTACAGTATCCGAAATTGCAATGTATTTAGTTGTTATATATTTGTATATTCGTTCATTCTTTCCCGAATATCCCTTTGTATTATGCACTGTAGAAAAAACAATTTTCAGATTTGAAAAAAAAGCAGCGGTTCTGCCGTAAAAATCCGGTGATGTGCAATGAGTATTAATTATATCAATTTTATTTTCCAGTATTATTTTTCTTAGTTCAAATATAGTGCGTATCCTTTTTTTATTTTTTTCTTTCTTTAATGTAGTGGTATGAATGTCTTCATGCTCCAATTCATTAATAATATGTTTTTCCATGGCTGTATTCTGATATCCTATTGAGCAAATATAAACTTCAAATTTGTTCTTATCTATTCTCTTGCATATATCATAGACAAGTTTTTCCGCACCTGCCAGTGAAAAACTGTTAATCAAGTGCATTATCCTTATTTTACTTTTCATAACGAATTATTCAACTCCTTATAAAATTTTTAAGATACAGTTCTTCATATCTCTTAGCAGTATCTTCAATTGAGTATTCGCTTCGTACAAGTTTACGAGCGTTTTTACCCATCTTTTCAGCCCATTCCCAGTTATCAAATAATTTAATAATACTTTGTGCAATAGATAGTGAATTGCCTGACGGAATCAATAATCCGTTTACACCATGGCTGACAACTTCACCAATACTACCAACATCAGTTGATACGACCGGGACACCTGCAGCCATTGCCTCTAAAACTGCAAGCGGCAATCCTTCATTTATTGACGGAAAAACAAATACATCCGTCAGGGACAATATATCAGTTATATCATTTCTAGTTCCTGTGAAAGTAAAATACCTCTCCAGGCTTTTATCTTTTACAAGCCTTTTAAGACTGTTGGCCCACTCAATATCCACTTTATCATTTCCAACAATAAGGAAATGCACATCCCTATATTCTTCTAGTATTGCATTTGCTGCATCAATCAAAAAGTTATGGCCTTTTAACTTTACCAGTCTACCAATAGACGATATCACCTTCTTGTTAATGTCTATGCCAAGTTCATCCATCATTATCTTTCTTGCAACCTTGTCAATATCAAGAAAATCAACGGATTTAACTCCATTACGGATAAGCTCGATCTTATTGCAAGGCAACCCCAAATCCCCCAACATATAGTTTTTTACACTTTCGGATATCGCAATGTACTTTGCAGTAAAGTGCCTGAGGAATTTTTCTCGCAATCTTTTATATCCCACATTGCTGTGAATGGTAGAATAGACAAAGGGTACACCAGCCAAAAAACCGGCAAGTTTGCCGTAAAAATCGGGAGAAGAACAATGAGTATTGATTACATTTATTTTGTATTGTCTCAGTAATACAGCAAGCTTTAATATGCCTTCAACCCTGTTTTTATGACTAGGCTTATCAAGCTGTAATACAGTAATATTTTTACTTTGAAGCATATTTTTAATATACGATTCAATTTCATTATCACTCTTGCCTATACTGCATATAAACACATCAAACTTATCTGTATCAATCCTCTGTGCGATATTGTATGCCAAAATTTCAGCACCAGCAAAGGTATAACAATTTATAATGTGCATAAGCCTAATCTTATCTAAACCATCACAGTTGACTGAAACTCTATTGAAAGTATATTGTCCTGATATTCTTTGGTGTTTGTTTTTCAATCTCATATAGATCCCCTCCAATAATCCATAACTCCATGACAAAACAGTTGAAATTTAACAGTTTGTATCAAGTATTAAAGATACTTGCCTTACATGCATTTGTGTTGTTTTTCTTTTGCTTCCATATAACCTAATCTTATGAATGCAGCAACTATAGCCAATAAAATATAAAACGCTTTCAACTGGTAAAAAACCCATGCGTATCCGATAATCATAACTGTTATAATCATAGAAAGGAAAAGAAATCCTAAAGGATTCTTCTCTTTAACATATCTATATAAGCCTACAATCGTTAATATATATGTAAGATAAAATGCGATAGTACCTAGTAAGCCTGTGCCCACAAGCAATTCCGTGTAATTGTTGTGTGAATATGTTTCTTTATCCGCTATTTGATTCAGGATGGCTGAGTAATTACCTGCACCATAACCAAGAAGAGGCTTTTTAAAAAACAATTGAAATCCCAGATTAGTATAATATAACCTAGTCATAATTGAACCTTCATTTGTTCCCTTACCAGACACAAAATCAAAAAGGTTTTGAAATCTCACACCTATTACCGAATAAATTTGGGGGACATTAAATAAAAGATAGTAGCAGGCTGAAAATGTTACTATCACAATCAGTACATAATTAAGCATGCTTTTTGCATCATCCTTGTACTTGAGCATTAATGCCAGCAATATTGATAAAACTATAAAAATCAAAGCTATTCTCGAACCGGTTAATAGAATACAGTAGAATAATATTCCTCCCATCGGAATATAAATATACTTTTTTTCAAAACAAATGTAATATACAGTAAAAACAAAAGAAAAACTTATTAAAAGGGCAATATGGTTCTGGTCTCCAAGTATTCCTCCAAGTCGTCCATTTTCTATAAAACTGGGATTAGCAAGAATATACACAGATGATATTGTGCCGGAATACATTATATACTTTAACATTGAATGTAATTGGCTATAATCATCAATATGGATGATTATAGCCCAAACTAGAAATAAAAGGTTAATAAGTGTCTTAATAATTACAAATGTATTATCCTTGTCCATTGCAATAAAGTATGAGGCAGTACACACAAGTATAAACAGGGCCTGAGTAAAAATAACATAGCTTATGGCAATCTTCTTTTTTGAAACAAGTATATCAAACACAACTAAAAAAATGAATAAAAATGCAAACATATTGGCAACTTTATACATTGTTATGTTTTTAGTAAATAAATATACACTCACAATATATACAAACAATACAATATCGGTTAGTTTTCTCAACATAAACAATCATTCCTTATAACAAAATCTGAAACAACAAATCATTCAGGTTCCTTTATCCATTTATTCCTATTCATAAGCTTAAATAGTTTAACCTATGCTTTATGAGTTGTTTGAAGTCATTTCTATAAAGTAGCAATAGTATTACAATAACAGATGTTAAATAAAGAAATATTCCGGTATGCCATCTAAATTGGAGTGCTGTAGACAAAAATATAACTGTAATTAAAACCTCTGTTACATGTAATTTAGTCAAATTCATTTTTAGCTTTTTTACAAAGTACAGATCAGCAGAAATCATCCATATGAAAAAGGATAAAACCGTTGATATTGCCATGCCTATTGTGGTTCTCAATACAATATATGAAAGAAGTGCAATAACAACACCAACTATAAATACTATAATAACGTTAATTGTGTAATCTTTTTGTAGCATCATAACCTTGAAAAAATTCCTTGATACAACATCTATCTGAGACCTGAACAGTATGGTCGCAAATAAAAATAAAGAAATATCAACAGCATTTGTATATGCAGGTAATAAGGTAATAACAAAAACTTTTAGTAAAAAAAAAGAAGTCAATGATATACTTATAAAAAGCAGCAATAAAAACTTCATTTTTTTATACAACTCAGCGAGTTTCTCTTTTTTTGCCCTTGCAAGATACGGATAGGTAACTGTTGATATAGCTCCTATAAATAAATATATGATTGAAATCAGTGAAACGGCAAATGAATACATGGCAAAGTCATTTAATGTGAAAATTTTATCTACAAAAAGCCTGCTTGTTCCTATTATAAGCATTACAGTAAAATTCCCAATTAACTGAGGCATACCAATCAATAAGTTCTTTTTTATATCACCCATATTATCTTTTATTCGCTCACCTTTTCCCAACACAATTTCTTTTGAGGCAAGTAAGTTTATGGCAAGAACCGATAGATTTACTGCTGTAATCAGTGCAATAAAGAATATATGATTTTTAATGCCTATAATTATAAAGAAATATGAAAATACGACATAAAGAAGTTTTGTCATCACAAGACTTAAGGAATACATTCTGAATCTCCTTGTCACCTCATTAACCAAGTTGAAAAAAGAACCTAAATTGGTTATTGCTATGTTCATGCAAATAAATGAAAATATAACCATTCTGCCAGAATCTTTTACCAACATCTTAAGTAAAACAAAAACAACAAGTGATACTATTAATTGTGAAATCAATAAAAATCGGAAATACATTACAAACTTCTTTTTTGGCAAATCATTATAGTCGTACTTGCCATATCTTATATAAATTCCGTCATTGTAACCGAATTGAAGGACAGAACTGTAAGGTACATAAAATGTAAACAACATCAAACCTCCATACTCAATTACACCTAAAAACTTAGGAATTAAAAGACCTGTTACTATACCGGATGCTAAACTTAAAACATTTGACGAAAAAACAATAAACAAGTCTTTTACTACTTTATCTTTATTACCCCTGACAACGTAAGTACTTTTTTTTATGCT
>LSQX01065686.1_pt1 | contig 18796 bp, 23 predicted proteins | sample 654561 | NCBI WGS metagenome assembly LSQX01 (sample SAMN04489861, study PRJNA283612) | anaerobic digester metagenome | isolation source: 4 biogas reactors fed with cattle manure at either 37C or 55C with and... | place: Denmark: Kongens Lyngby | collected 2014
AGATGTGTATAAGAGACAGGATACCGTCCGTATCGTCTCCACCGTTTCCAGCATCACCGTCAAGGCCAACATCAGCAGCATTTCCAATGTCGGAGATGTCAATATGTTCCACGGCTACAAAGAAGCAAACATCAACAGCATCATTCCTGTGGACCATTTGGATCCCTATACCGGTTTCCCGGGCTACAAGCAGCTACGGTGCCGTATTGAAAAAGTGGAGGACCGACCATGAAATATGTATTCGTTTTGGATGAGTCCAAATGTGTGGCCTGTAGTGCCTGTGCCGTGGCCTGCATGGATCAGAATGATATTGATCCTCTGGCCGGCGACATCCCTTTCCGCGCTGCTTTCGTGGACGAACAAGGTCCCGTTGAAGATCCTAAGTTTACCTTCCTGTCCATAGCCTGTATGCACTGCGAGAACGCACCCTGCATGATCGCCTGTCCCACCGGCTGCTTGAAAAAAGATCCGGAGACCGGTTTCACTGTTTTCGACAACACCAACTGCATCGGTTGCCATAGCTGCGCCATGGCCTGTCCCTTTGCCCAGCCCTGTTTCAACGACAATTCAGGTAAGATGACCAAGTGCGATGGCTGTGTGGAGCGGGTCAAGCGGGGTATGCAACCCGCCTGTGTCAAGGTCTGCCCCTTCGGCGCCCTATCGCTGGTTTCCGAAAGCGAGTATCAGGAACTGATGCGCACCGATGCCCGAAAAAAGATTTCTTACAAAATTTTAGATTGACGCGTTTTGTGTTATGGAGCGTCATGCCCGGAACACCCGAAGGGGGGAATCTTTTGAGACACCCTCTTTTTTTTGAAAAACTTATCAAAGACGCAAGGCGTAAGTATTCGGATATAATGATATTTATGATATCCGCGAGGAGTAATGGTATGCGAAAAATCAGAATAGGGTCAGGGGCGGGTTTTGCCGGGGATCGAATTGATCCGGCAATAGATCTGATCAAGTATGGCAATCTCGACTACATCGGCTTTGAATGCTTGGCCGAACGGACAATCGCCCTAGCGGTCCGGCAAAAAATGAACAATCCCGATGAAGGATATAACGATTTGCTGGAAGAACGCTTTCGGCTTATCCTGCCGGCAATGCAAGGGAGCAAGGTCAAAATTATCACCAACATGGGGGCGGCTAATCCGCAGGCGGCAGCGGCGAAGGTTGCTGAAATCGCTCGTTCTTTAAACATAAGCGGTGTCCGCATTGCGGCGGTTACGGGCGACGACGTCTTGGCCTTATTACCGCGCATGCTGGAACTGCCGGTTCTGGAAACCGGACAACCCCTGTGTGCATGTGAGGGCAAAATTATATCGGCAAATGCGTATAACGGTATTGATGGTATCCTCGAGGCCTTACGACGGGGTGCCAACATTATTATTACCGGTCGTGTTTCTGATCCTGCACTTTTTTTAGCACCGATTGTCCATGAGTTTGGTTGGACGTCGGATAATTGGCAACTACTGGGGCAAGGTACAGTTGCCGGCCACCTTTTGGAATGTGCAGCCCAAGTAACCGGCGGCTATTTCGCCGATCCGGGGGTCAAGGACGTACCTGATCTGTGGGCTGTCGGTTTTCCGATCGTGGAAATTTCCCCAAATGGCGGTTTCACCCTTAGCAAATTACCCGGATCCGGAGGTTTGGTATCAACCGCCACGGTCACAGAACAGCTCCTGTATGAAATCCTTGACCCAAAAGCTTATTTGACTCCGGACGTTATTGCGGATTTCAGTCAGGTTCAAATCAATCAGGTTGGACCGGATATGGTCCAAGTCAGAGGTGGCTCAGGGACAGCACCTTCCGGGCAATTGAAGGTCAGCGTTGGCCTTGATGAGGGTTTTATCGGAGAGGGCGAAATTAGTTATGGTGGCCCCGGTGCTGCTGCCAGAGCCCGGTTGGCAGGGGAAATCATTCGAAAAAGAATCGAATATCGACAGATTCCGGTCCGTGAATTGCGTATTGACCTCTTGGGACTCCATTCCCTTTATCCCTACGAGATGACCCGTAAGTTATCAAATTACGTTGACGATGGTCATGAAATACGATTACGGGTGGCTGCTGGAACTGTCGACCGCCGCGCGGCAGCTGCAGTGGGCAATGAAGTTGAAGCCCTTTACCTAAATGGACCGGCCGGCGGTGGTGGTGCTCGCAAATATATCCGGCCGGTGGTTGGGGTGTTGTCGGTACTGATCCCTAAAACATGGGTTCAGTGTCAAGTCAAATTGTTGGAGGTATAGGGTTTATGAAGCTTAGAGATCTGGCTCATTCGCGCACCGGAGATAAAGGCGATCTGTCCTGTATTTCGTTAACTGTCTATGATTTGGCAGACTATGAAAAGGTCAAAGCCCATGTTACCGCCGACCGGGTGGCTGAATTTTATGCGCCGCTGATTCAGGGAACGGTCACACGCTACGAGCTGCCTCAGCTTGGCGCCCTGAATTTCATTCTGACCCGGGCACTCGGCGGCGGGGTCACCCGCTCCTTGGCTTTGGACAGTCACGGAAAATGCCTGGGCTCAGCTTTGTTAGACATGGAGATATAGCCATGGGAAAAAACAACTGGATGGTTAAAGTGCTGGCAGACATGAAGCAAGACTATGCCCGGCTGGAAACCGCACCAACCCATACAGTCTGCCAATCTGAAACAATCATGCTGCCAATGCCCGATGGCTGCAGGCTTTATACGGTTGTCCACCGGCCGACCGGGCCCGGCCCTTTCCCAACCATTCTCATGCGTAGTTGCTATCCGGATCAAGAAGCGATGCTCAGGCTGAACGGTGAAGAATACAGCCGGCGAGGATTCGCCTTTGTTTATCAGATGTGCCGGGGAACCGGACTATCCGAGGGCAAATGGCAGCCTAATGTCAATGAGCGAGCAGATGGTAAAGCGTGTGTTGATTGGCTGGCCGAACAAGATTGGACGAGATCCATCGGCTTTTGGGGGAATTCTTATCTGGCTTTAACCGGTTGGGTTATCGCCGACATTCTGCCGGATAAAGTCAAAACACTCTATCTGACGCACTACGGAACCGATCGATTTATTTCCGCCTATCAATGTGGTTTGTTTCGGCAGGATGTGTTGACCTCATGGGCGATGTCCAATGCCGGTTTTCCGGTTTCGACTGATTATCAAACCTCTCTGCGCTATCGACCGCAGATTGAGGTTGATGAAGACTTGTGGGGCGGCCGTTTGAACTGGTATCGCGACTGGATCACCAATACAAACCGCCAAGATATATACTGGAATGAAGGATTCTGGCAATTACTCAAAGAAATCCCGGCTAAAACCAAGGTACCGATATATCTTGGCGAAGGCTGGTATGATCACCATCTGGGCAGTGCGCTGGAGGGTTGGGCTACCTTATCTGAGGAAAGTAAAAAACATAGCGTTTTGCGAATAGGGGCTTGGAATCATTTTTTTCAGCCTTGTACGGCGGGTGCGCCAACCAACCATCTCGATAATAGTGACATCCAACAGGCATTTGCCTGGTTTAAGCGCATCTTATGTCAGGAACAGAAGCCGGAGGGTTGTGTTTTGACCTATCAAATTAATGCCGATCGGTGGTTGAAACAGGATTCTTACCCTTTTGACGAAAGAAAACCAATGAATTTTTATCTCGATGCTTCCCGGCGACACGCCAATGCATCGACATTGAGTTTGGAATCGGCTGAGCAAACCGCCGTGGCAACCTACGTTTTTGATCCGGAGAATCCGGTGCCTTCTCATGGAGCCGAAGCCATGCTGGCGACCACGCAGGCTATCGGCAGCCTGCTCCAACCACCTTGCGGTTATCGAGAGGATGTTCTGAGTTTTGTCTCCGATCCGCTGGAAAAGCCGTTTTCAATCCTTGGAAAAATCCAGGTTGTTTTGTATGTTGCCTCGACCGCAGACGACACGGCTTTTGCCATGAAACTGATGGAGGTCAAAGAGGACGGAACGGCATATAACATTCGAACGGGCATTACCACACTGGCTTATCGTCAAAACAGCCGGCAAAATCGCCAGCCGTACGAACCGGGAACCGTTGTCGAGGCCATCATCGACTGCTGGGACATCTGCTGGCAGCTGTCAGCCGGCTCCCGGCTTCGTCTGGATATAACCTCGTCTGATTTTCCCCAATACGCCATTCACAGTAATTTCACCGGGATCTGGTCCCTGCAAACCGAGACACAAACAGCCCGCCAAGCCATTTATACAGGCGGCGGCACGCCATCGCGGCTGATTTTACCGGTAAATTGACCTTTATAACCCGATTGGCCGGGTCAGATTGCGGACGGCTTCATCCGCCAAGATAAACAGCCCGCATACGATCATCATTGAGCAACTGTGATGCTTGACCTTCCAAAGCAACCACACCGGTTTCGAGGACATAAGCTCTGTCTGCATGCTGTAAGGCAAGCATAGCATCCTGTTCAATCAGAATAGTGGTCACGCCACCTGCCTTAATTTCCAAGATTGATGCGAAAAGTGATTCGACCATGATCGGCGCCAATCCCATTGACAGTTCATCGAGCAGCAACATCTTGGGTTTTGCCATTAAGGCCCGGCCAACAGCCAACATCTGTTGTTCGCCACCGGAAAGGCTACCTCCTTTTTGTTGGCTTCGCTCTTTTAATTGAGGAAAAATAGAAAAGACACGTTCAATATCCGGCTCGATGTTATCTTTGCGGCTACGGGAATAAGCGCCCATTTTCAAGTTTTCCATGACCGATAAGCCACTGAAAATCTGTCTGCCCTCCGGCACCATCGCCAAGCCCATTTTGACGATGCGGTCAGAGGAGGCATTGGTGATATCCTGTCCCAAGAAAGAAATGGAACCGCCGGTTGTTTCCAGCAAGCCTAGAATGCATTTGAGCAACGTCGACTTGCCGGCTCCGTTGGCTCCGACAACCGCAACCATTTCACCTTGATCGACCTCGAGAGATACGCCTTTGAGAGCTTGTATGCTGCCATAAGAGGCTGAAATATTGTTCACACTAAGCATGCTCATTGATCTTACCACCTTTGCCAAGATAGGCTTCGATAACCGCCGGATCTCGTTGCACCACTTCCGGAAGTCCTTCGGCTATTTTTTCTCCGTGATTCAACACCGTTACCTGATCAGAAATACTCATGGCAACCCGCATATTATGCTCTACCAGCAAAACGGTGATGCCTCCGTCTTGTAGCTTTTTGATCAATTTGGTCAGTTCGATGCTTTCGTTGATATTCATGCCTGCAGCAGGTTCATCCAGTAAAATCAAGCACGGTTCCAGAGCTAGGGCGCGACCAATTTCAAGCAGCCTTTTCTGGCCATAGGGCAAATTTCCGGCACAAACATCAATTTTGTCGCCCAACCCGACAAAATCGAGAATCTCTTCGGCTTTTTGACGGCACTTCTTTTCTTCGGCGGAAATCCGTGTTGTATACAGAATAGATTCGATTAGGGGTTGGCGCGTTTTCAGATGCCGGCCAACCATCACGTTTTCCACCGAGGTCAGGTCGTCAAACAGGAGGATGTTCTGAAAGGTCCGGCCAACGCCAAGGGCCGCAATTTGGTGTGCTTTGAGATTGGTGATATCTCGTCCGTTTAAAATCACACGGCCGCCGGTGGGAATGTTAATTCCGGAAATAATATTGAAAAGGGTCGTTTTACCGGCACCGTTTGGTCCGAGCAATGCGCGGATCTCGCCGGGCTCAACCGAAATATCGACGTGATCGACAGCGGTCAGGCCGCCAAATCGCATGGTTATTTTTTCCGTTTTCAAAATGCAATTCATATCAGCCCTCCCGCTCTTGTGCAGAAGCATCCGAATCTTGGTCGGGCACGGTTGCAATTTCACACGCTCTCGCTGCCCGCGCCACATTTATTTTTTCGATGACCCGTTTAAAGGGCATGATGATTCCACCCGGCATGAAGCGCAGGACCAAAACGGTTAACAAACCGTACAACATCAACTGATAACGACTGAACTCGCGCAAGAATTCCGGCAAAGCCCCTGTCACCAGCGAACCAACCACGCCGCCGGTCAAACTGCCCATACCACCGATGACACCCATGGTAAGAATTTTAAAAGACATTTCGGTGGTAAAAGCATCGGCCTGAATATAGCGGATATTGAAAGCGTACAGTGTTCCCGCGGCGCCGGCCATGGCAGAAGCAATGGCAAAAACCAGTAATTTATACCGGTTGACATCAATGCCCACCGACGCAGCCGCCAACGGATTTCCGCGAATGGCCTTCAGAGCCCTGCCTGTTTTGGTGTTGACAATCCGATAACAGATATACAGCGTCAACAACGTCAGAAGCAACGTCATATAATAGTATTGCAGCTTATTCATGGGCTCCCCGAAAAACTGCAACCTCGGAATTCCGGAAAGTCCCGATGCTCCACCGGTAAACGCCGAGTTGGTAATGATCAATTGAATAATCGTGTTCAAACCGGCCGTTGAAAGGCCAAGAAAAATGAAATTCAGTTTGGTGCTGGGAAAACCTAAAATGTATCCGACAACAAAACACAGGACAATCGCCGCCAGCAAACCAACAATAAAAGGAAGATTGAAGTTTTTGCAAAGCAGCGCAGAGGTATATGCGCCGATTCCATAAAACCCCGCCATACCAAGCGAAATCTGTCCAGTATAGCCGATTAACAAGTTCATGGCCGAACCTAGAATAACATAGATTCCCAACATAATAAAAACGTCCATATAATAACGGTTGTCACGGGACAGAAAAGGTACTAAAATCGCAACAAAAATTGCTATGGCAACTGGAATGACATTCCGCCACTTGATCGATTTCAACGCCCTCACCTCCCTTACACCTTGGTGATGTTCTTGCGGCCCAGCAAACCTTGTGGCCTGAGCAGCAAGATCAGTAGCAAGACGATAAATGAAAAGGCGTCTTTATAGGCTGCGGAAATATAATAGCTGCCGAAAGCTTCAATCAGGCCGAGGATAATGCCCCCGATAATGGCACCGACCGCATTGCCGAACCCACCCAGAACAGCGGCGATAAGAGCCTTTAAACCGATACCGGCGCCAACGGTTGTATTGACATTGAAAAGCGGCGCGGAAAAAACGCCGGCAATGGCGGCCATGCTGGCTGAAAGGGCATACGTCAAAACCGTAATCCGACTTTTGTTAACACCAACGATAGAACAGGCATATGGGTTCATTGACATGGCGGTCATGGCCAGACCTGTTTTTGTTTTGCGCATAAAAAGCATCAAGGCCAGCGCCATGATCAACGCAACACCGATAATGACCAGGTTCTGAGACAGTACTGACACCCCGGGCAAAATCTCGATCGGCACGCTGGTAAACAGGGACGGAAAGGAATGGCTCTCGGTGCCGAAGATCAGTTGGGCACCACTACGTAGAAAGGTCGCCATGCCGATCGTGCATATAAACAGATACATGGACGATACCTTCATAATTTGTCGGTAGATGAACCGTTCAATGGTGACCAAAACCAAAGCGGCTACGACAACAGAGATAATCAAGGCCAGCCAGAACGGCAAGGCAACATTAACATAAAAGGTGAAGCCGACCAGCATACCGATCATGTAAATATCTCCCTGAGCGAAGTTTGCTACACGCAATGTACCAAACAAGATTGTATAGCTCAGCCCCAGCATGGTGTAAATCGCGCCCACTGCAACACCACTGATGATGCATTGCAAAACAATGCCCATACGAATCCGCCTCCTGTCTGATTTGAAAATAAGCGCACCGGAAAATCCCGGGTACGCTTATTTTCATTAAGCCATCATTAAACTAACAGAACCACATCTTTCATGGGTAATACATGATGGATTGGTTACTTAACCAATTCTTCATTTCCGGATTCATCATAACGGATAATCATGCTTTTGTTCAAGCAGTTACCGGCCGGATCAGGATCCAGAAGGCCCTGCAATCCTTCATAGGTTGCTTCGTGCAAGGCATTGTTCAGTTTTTCCGAAAAATCGGCTGCTTCGACGTCATAGGGACCCATATTGTTTAAAGCTGTGGCTAAAAGATACATGCCGTCATAGAATCTGACCGTAACGGCGCCCGGAGTTTGTTTCATGGGATCCAGAGCAGTAAAATCCTCAATAAACTGTTTGCTGGCACTATCGGTAAGTTGATTGGACCAAGCCGCCGCAAACACGATGCCGGCCCGGTCTTCCGGCTCGGTCAAACTAACGAAGGTGGCATTGGAGAAGTTGGCGTCACCGGCAATCTGAACGTCGGTTCCGATGTACTGGCGTGCCTGCTTGACGATCACGGCCCTTTGAGAAACTTCACCGCCCCAGATCACGACGGCTTCACATTCCTTGGCTTTGAAGTTCAGCATCTGGCCGGTAAAGTCGGTGTCGGCAACAAGATAGGCTTGCTCGTCGGTTATGGTTTTTCCAAGATCCTGCATGGCCTGCTTAACATACGCCAGACCCGATTGTCCTTGGTCATTATTAGCGTACAAAACGCCGATTTTCTCGATGCCCTGATCTTTAACAAGATAGTCAACCAAGGTTTTGGCAATGATCACATCGCTGGGTACGACCAGCAAAACGTATTCAAATCCGGAGCCTGTGATTTTGTTGGATGATCCGGACGGTGTCAGGCAAGGAACACCCGCTTCTTCATAGACATTAAGACCGGCAAGTGTTACCACGGCATTCAAATGGCCAAATACAGCCTTAACTTTATCTTGGTAAACCAGCTTGTTCGCAACATTGGTTGCCTGCGTTGCGTCATACTGGTCATCGGCTTGAATCAGATCGAAATCATAATATTTGCTATAGCCGGATTTCTCAATTTGATTAAGGGCAACCTGGAGCCCGTAAAGCTGCGTTTCTGCACCGCGTGCACCTGCGCCGGTAAAGCAAGTCGCAATGGCAATTTTCAATGTTTGTCGACCAAGGGTTGGTTCCGGGTCGGTCTTTTTTGTTCCCGGTGACGGAGCAGTCGTATTGCTTGGCGGAGGAGTTTTGGATTCTGTCGTGCTGGGCCCTTGACAGGCAGGTAGCACCCCGACAGAAAAGATAATGCAGACAATCAAGGCAAAAACCTTCAAACGTGTTTTGTTCATGGTCCCTCTTCCTTTCAAAATTAAATTCCATCTGTTGTTCAACAGGGTGCTCTACACTGAATATAACCCACGAAGGTTGATCAATCAACGTATACCCTTGTATGCCCAAATATGTCTGAATCCAACAAGTCCGCGCCAAGGGGGCGATTAAACTTAAAACTTGATCTTAATCAATGAAATTAACTGCCGATTAACCGTATAAAAATTCCGGTAACCTTTACGAATCAAGCGTGTCATGTTAGTATAAAATTAAGTGTACCATGTCTACGGTCAAGCGCCCCTTTCTATGGTGTCACATGCAAGAACTGGATACTCTGCGAAAAAAATATGAAAATATCGAGAACATATCGGAAAGCATCTATCTAGCCCTTGAAGAGGCCATTATCTCTGGTGTGCTTGTTTCGGGTACCCGCTTGTTGGAAGCCGAGTTATCTGAATTGTTCGGGGTCAGCCGTACCCCGATCAGAGAGGCCATTAAAAGGCTGCTGGCTGATGAGTTGGTTATACACACTGCGCAAGGTGGTTTCAAAGTCAGGGAATATTCTGTTGCCGAGATTTGCAATATTTTTGAAGCCGTCGAGTTGATCCGGCAAGGAACAACCCGATTGGCCGCGGAAAAAATCACTCTGCTGCACCTAACTCAATTGTCGGCCATTGTTGAAGCCATTGATAATTGCGATGACTCTGCTCTGCGCCTAAAGCTCGATGAACGATTTCACCAGATTATCTGTGAAAGTACCGGCAATACCGAACTGATCAATTTTCATAAAAAACTGCAAAAACATCATGCGATCATCCGGCGCTATACCGGCTTAAACACAGCCGAAAGTCTTGAGGCCAATGTTGAACGAAAAGAAATATGCAACGCCCTATTCAAGCACGACAAGGAAACGGCTTATCAGGTTGCCGTCAGGCATTCACAACATGTGCTGGGAAAAATCCGAAAAGTCGTCGACCAGTACCATTTTGATTCTTTTTAATGTACCTTTGCCACACACTTTTTAGGTTCGGAACAATTTTCCTGCGCCCTCAATTCGGTCATGAACGCCTATTTCCCGCAATGCACCCCACAAACCAAACTGGTTGCTGGCCAAAACCGGTTTCTCCAGATCGGCCTCCAGCCGATCGATGATTTCCATGACATGCAACCCTGAGCAGCTGATTAATACCGCCTGAGAGTCCGGACAATCCTTTGCCACCGCCAATGAATACACATCCTGGGGCGACGTACACAGAATATCGCGCGGATCGGAAAACATGAAACTGCCTTCAGCGGCAACAGTGATCCCTTGCCTGGTCAGATAGTCCTTTTCCGCCTGATTCAGGCCGGCCGACGACGGGGTAATTAAAGTGACCGAACGGATATTCATTCGTTTTAGCGCCTTCATCATGCATTGACACGATGAAAGCACACACGTGCCGGTTTTTTCGCTTAAATCGCGAGTAAAAGCCTCATCATCGTCCGGTCCATTGATGAAGCTGCCTGCCGTACTGCTGAGCAGGATCACATCACAATAGGAGTTTTCCGCCAGCATGACCGCCGCATCCTGAATATAATCGTTCATTCTCGCAATCCCTTCAACCGTCGAACTGGTTAAGGGTGTACGCGTCGTCAGGACAGCCACGCCTTTTGGCCGGTAGAGATTAAATTCGGCCTCGGTCGCATTGCCCGGGGCCGTAGCAACCAAGCCGATGCGTCCTCTCCAACCATCAATAAAGGTTTTTCCGGGCATCTTTTTTCTCCTAATGCATCGCACTACTCTTGACTGAATTGTCGTATTCCTTCTTCATAAAGATTATTGCCGTAAGCGTCAATGGCCACGATCAGGGACATTTCCCGCACGGTAAGGACCCGGATGGCCTCCGGTCCCAAGTCTTCATAGGCAATGATTTCGGAACAGACAATGGATTGAGCCAGCAGGGCGGCGGCGCCACCGGTCGCACAAAAATAAACCGCCTGATTACGTTTCATTGCCGACACCACTTCAGGGCTGCGGTCGCCTTTGCCGATCATGCCGGAAAGGCCACGATCCAGCAGCTCCGGTGTATAACGATCCATCCGATAACTGGTCGTTGGCCCTGCCGGGCCGATAACACGCCCCGGTCGTGCCGGAGCCGGACCGACATAATAGATCACTTGATCCTGCAAAGCAAAGGGCAACGATTGACCGTTGCTGATTTGGTCGAGCAGTCGTTTATGCGCCGCATCCCTGGCCGTATAGATTTTACCGGACAAGAGTACTCTGTCTCCGGCCTGAAGCCGGACACGCTTATCCACCGTTAACGGAGTTGTTAGGTAAATGACCCGGTCCTTTGCATCTTTTGTCATATAACCACACTCCCGTGGCGCACCGCATGGCAGCTGATGTTGACCGCAACCGGCAGACCGGCAATGTGCGTTGGCGCCTGCTCCACATTGACCGCCAATGCCGTAACCGTTCCGCCCAGCCCTCCCGGTCCGATTCCGGTCTTGTTGATCAACTGTAGGGCTTTGATTTCCAGTTGTTTGTATCTTTCGTCCGGACTTCTGGAAAAGACAGATCGGAGAGTGGCTCGCTTGGCCAGTCCGGCAACCGACTCAAAATCGCCGCCGATGCCCACGCCGAGTACCACGGGGGGGCAGGGGTTGCCGCCTGCGTTTCTTACGGTATCCGTGACGAAGCCTATTATATCATCCTCGCTTGCGGAGGGGTTGAACATCCTGAGTGTGCTCATGTTTTCGCTGCCGAAGCCCTTTGGCGCAACAGTCAGCTTGACCTTATCACCCGGGACAATTCTTGTGTGAATAACGGCGGGCGTGTTGTCGTTTGTGTTCTCGCGTCTCAAAGGATCCTTAACCACGGAAAGACGCAGAAGGCCTTCGGTGTAGCCCTTGCGCACGCCGCTGTTTACGGCAGCTTCAAAGCTGCCTCCGGAGAGGTGCACATCCTGTCCGATTTCGGCAAAGACAACAGCCATACCCGTGTCCTGGCATATCGGAAGATTCAGCTGCTCGGCAGCGTCGAGATTTTTAAGCATATCGCCGAATACCCCGCGTGCCGCCGGAGAGCTTTCGCGCTCGGACGAGGCGCGTATCTCGCTTGCAAGGTCTGCCGGAAGAACGCGATTTGCTTTTATGCAGAGCCTACTTACGGCGTTTTTTATGGATTTTACGTCTATCTCTCTCATTTTTCTTCCCTCAAGGCTTTCAAAAAATATCAGGGGCGACATTATTACTGTCGCCCCTTGGTTTAATAAGTATCAGAAAGGTTTGTTTCCTCCGCCGCCGCGTTTGGGCGACGCGCCGCGTTTGCTGACACTGGCTTTTTTCAGGTCGCTTATTTTTTCGTCACTGACCTGCTTGAATTTTGCCATCATGTCCTCAAAGCTGAGGTTGGCGGGAGCGGCTTGGTCGGGGGTGCCGTTCCATACATTGGGAGAGCCGCGGCGGGGACCGCTGCTTCTTTGCGGCTTAGGCTGCTCCGGTTCCGCCCGCTTAATTGAAAGGCTTATTTTCCCGTTTTCGCCGACATCAAGAACCTTAACCTTGACCTGCTGGCCTTCAGTGAGCTTCTCGTGAATGTCCTTGACAAACGTAGAGGACACCTCGGAGATATGTACCATACCGGTAGAACCCCCGGGGAGTTCGACGAACGCTCCGAAATTTGTTATGCCTGTAACCTTACCCTCAAGAATAGAGCCGACTTCAACTTGCATAAAAGACTGTACTACCTTTCATATTGGAATGGGTATTTCTCAATACACACCCGGGGTCGCGTCGTAATAAACGCGCTCGTCGGGCATGATATAGCCGTGTTGTTGCCTGGCAATGATTTCAAAATAATCGCTCTCATCGCCGTTGTCAATTATGCCTTGTATCTGTTCATTCTCGGCGAGCTTCTGATTATACTCCGCCTGAAGCCTGGTAATTTCGGATTTCCGCTCTTTTATATCTATGCGAAGCTGAATAAAGGTCATGATGAAATAACCGAACACGGCAACAATAGCCACAGTAAGAATAAAGCTGTTAAATTGCCTTTGGGGAGCTTTCTTTTTTGAAGCTCTCTTTTTCATCGTCCTTTTTCACTTCCTTTTTGTTACAATTTGAAAATACACCAAAACGATTATATATCAAAGTGCGTACAGGTTGCAAGAGGATTTTAAAAAATTTTTTAAAAAATCGCAGTTTTTTACCGAAAAATTTGCCTGATTTCCGCGAAACTGATTTTATGGCATTAAAAATCAGTTTAAACGGTGAAAAAATTATACGAAACACAAACCCGAAAAGCCGCCGTATGCCCCTTACCGCGGCATCCCCGACGCGCATTGCAAACACGCCGAAGGAAAAATAGTACACAAGCCACCCCGTAAGGCAGCCGAGTAAAATGTAAAAACGCAAATTTCCTCCCGTTACCGTGAGGATAAATATAAACGAGGTAAACGCGCAGAAAATGATGTAGAGAATATCCTGAATATATACACCGGTTTTTTTGAGGTTATAAGCAGGCGAATGATGCGGAACACATCGTAAACAACGCCCAGAAGAAAGCCGAAGCCCACGGATAAAAACAGGCCGCGCAGCTGCTCGGAGGAGCTTATCATGTACATCAGCGGAACACCCTTCCGAAAAATCCCGAAGCCTTGGGTGCGGTTTCGGTATAGACGAGAGATGCGATTTTGCCCTCAATTATGAGGTCGCCGCTGTCAATACTGAATTGTGAGATATGCAGATCGCCGCCCTTGACGGTAAGCTCGCCCAAATCCGTAAAGAGCACCACGGTCTGTTCGTCAAAGCTGTCAACATCTGAAACGCCGGAGACGCTCAGACGGTGTCTGTCCTCCATTATGACGTTATGAGGTGCGGAAAAAGTCGCTTTTTTATCTTCAGCCATATAAAAACCCCCGAAAACATAGTCCTTAATGAATATGCTTACGGGGGTTGATTTTATGCCTCGCCGCTGCGATGGCTTTTTGGCTGCCTGCGCTTCATCCTTCGCAGCAGCTCCTTCATTTCGGGCTTGACGCGATAGGATTCGATGCTTTTTTGCAGCGCCTTATTGAAGGTAAAGTCATCAAGACTGCAATGCTCAAGATATTTGAGGGTCTCTCCGGGGAATTTGATAAGGCAGGTGGAAATGCACCACGCACAAGCCATGCGAACATAATAGCCCTCATGGGTTATGCTGTCGAGAATTTCAAATATCCGGCAGATATACTCATCCTTAACAAAATGAAAATTGAGCATCACCACGGCAAAGCGCACGTCAAACTCGTTTTCGGAGAGAAAATACTCCCCCAGGAACTCAAACATACGCTCGGGCTGCTTTTTTGCGACTTTAAGAGCGGCACATACGCTGTCACAGACTGACCAGTTGCTTATCCCGGGAACAAAGCAGCGTATGTATGGCTCGATAGCGTCAAAATCCGCCTTTGCAAAGCCGATTACAAAGCCGTAAAGCATAATTTCTTCAAAATATACGGTTTCGGCGGAGTCAAGATATTCTCTCCAACCGTCCGCCGCGATGCTTTTCGCAAGAGCCTTCAGCTCGGGAAGGCTCACACCGATAAGCTCCCCGCTGTTCGGAATAAGCGAGGAGGAAAAATCCTTATATTTTTCGTCCGCAAGCTCAAAAAGCTGCTTGCGGACGTTTTGGGTTGTGTAATTCATAACAATCGCCATGCATACGGGGTTTACACAAAGAACCGTTTGAAAACAGTGCTTTGTGACCTGTATGCGCACCTTTTATTGTATTTTTTACGCGGTCTTTGTTATTCAATCGGTATTTCAAGAGGTACGCGCTTTTGAAAAATAGTAACCGCCTTAAAGCCTGCCTCGAGAGCCATATCCATTCCCGTTTCGATACCCGCGCCGAGATGCTCGGCATAATGCGCGTCCGAGCCGACGGTTATCATGCGCCCTCCGAGCTGCTTAAAGCGTTTTACGCTGTCAAGCTCCGGTGAGGTTTTATTGATGGGCTGGCGAAGCCCCGCCGTGTTTATTTCAAGTGCGATATCCTTTTCGGCAAGCAGGCTGAAAAGCTCATCGGTCTGTTTTTTGTATTTTTGAATGTCCACGGTTACGCCGGCGACCTTGTAAAAATAGCGGAAGGGGTAGGTGATGTGGGCGATGGTGTCGAACTTGCCCCACTGCGTCATTATGAGAAGCTCGTCGAAATATTCCCTCACGAGCGCGTCGATATCCACGCCTTCAAAGCTTGTCATATAGTAAAAATCCTCGCGTCCGCGCAGATTGTGAAGCGAGCCGATAACAAAATCATACTCCTGGGAGCTTATGATTTTCTCCGAAAGCTCCGGCTCATACGCGGGCTCGCCGAGCTCTATGCCCTCAAGCACAAGCAGCTTTCCGAGGAAAGCGCTGCGTGCTCTGGCAACCTCAAAATACGCCTGCGTTACGCGGCGGTCGTAGTTGTCCTTATAAAAAACGTCAACATCGCAGTGATCGCAAAAGGCAATCGCGCGTATGCCAGTGTTTTCTGCTGTTTCGCACAGAAGCATGGCTGAATGATTGCCGTCGGGTGAGTTATCCGTATGGACGTGAGTGTCCGTAATTCGTTGATATTTCAAGTAAACATCTCCTGTTGAAAGAAAAATACAACGTAATTGTATCACAAAATCCCGTATATTAACAGAGTTTTTAAAAAATTACTGTAAATAGTGAATGAAATGTGCTATTATATTCGGGAACACACAAAGTCGATTTTTACGCAGAAAGGTACGGTCATAAATATGAGAGCTGTAATAACCGTTGTCGGCAAGGATATGGTCGGCATACTTGCAAGGGTTTCGGCGTTCTGTGCCGAGAATAACGTGAACATAATCGAGGTCACGCAGTCAATACTTCAGGATATGTTCTGCATGGTAATGCTCGTGGATACAAAGGACTGTCCGCTGAAATTCACGGAGTTTTCCGACTCACTGTCGAAGCTCGGTGAGGAGAACGGACTTGTCATAAGCGCAATGCACGAAGAAATATTCAACACTATGCACAGAATATGAGGTGACCCGATTTGATTAATACTCAGGATATTCTTGAAACCATAAGCATGATACGCGAGGAGCATCTCGATATCCGTACGATAACTATGGGTATTTCCCTTCTCGACTGTGCGCACGGCGATATAGATGTGTCGTGCCGGAAAATATATGATAAAATCGCCTTCAGAGCCGAAAAGCTTGTCAGCACCGGTGAGGATATAGCCAAGGAGTACGGCGTGCCGATAATCAACAAGCGCGTCGCAGTAACTCCCATAGCCATGCTCGCTGCGGCAAGCGGAGGCGATCCGGTAAAATACGCAGTGGCGCTCGAAAAGGCGGCTTGTGCGGTGGGTGTAAACTTTATAGGCGGCTATTCCGCGCTCGTGCAAAAGGGGTTTGCAAAGGGTGACGGTGAGCTTATAAAAAGCATACCCGAGGCTCTTGCGGTAACCGAGCATATCTGCTCAAGCGTCAACATAGGCTCTACAAGAGCGGGCATCAATATGGATGCAGTAAAGCTCATGGGCGAGATAATAAAACAGACTGCGCAGGCGACGGCTGAACGTGACTGCATAGGTGCGGCGAAGCTTGTTGTGCTTTGCAATGCGCCCGATGACAATCCGTTTATGGCGGGTGCGTTTCACGGAGCCGGAGAGCCGGACTGTGTTATAAATGTCGGTGTTTCCGGTCCGGGTGTTGTCAAGGCGGCACTTGATAAGATACCGGACGGAAATATAACGGACGTGGCGGATACGATAAAGAAAACCGCATTTAAAATAACCCGTGTCGGACAGCTTGCCGCATATGAGGCATCAAGGCGTCTGGGTGTGCCGTTCGGCATAGTGGATCTTTCGCTTGCGCCGACTCCCGCGGTCGGGGATTCCGTTGCGCGCATACTCGAGGAAATCGGGCTTGAAAACTGCGGCGCACACGGCACTACCGCCGCTCTTGCACTGCTCAACGACGCGGTGAAAAAGGGCGGAACCATGGCTTCGTCGCACGTCGGCGGACTTTCGGGAGCGTTTATCCCCGTAACCGAGGATGAGGGCATGATTGCTGCCGCAAGAGACGGGCATCTGAGTATTGAAAAGCTTGAGGCAATGACAGCGGTGTGCTCGGTCGGACTTGATATGATAGTTGTTCCCGGCGATACTGCGCCGGAGGTCATCTCGGGCGTAATCGCGGACGAGGCGGCAATAGGTCTTGTCAACAGCAAAACCACCGCAGTGAGGCTCATTCCCGCAATAGGCAGAAAGGTCGGGGATACGCTGAATTTCGGCGGACTTCTCGGCGGAGGTCCCGTTATGAAGCTCAACGAAAGCTCACCTGCAAAATTTATAAACCGCGGCGGACGGCTTCCCGCTCCGCTTCAAAGTCTGAAAAACTGATAAAGGATGTGACGTTGTGCAAATTATTGAGGTCAATGCGTACGCGAAGATAAATCTGCTTCTGGACATAGTAACAAGGCTCGGCAACGGATACCACAGCTTGTTCATGATAATGCAGACGGTCGACCTGCATGACGATATCCGCGTTGAAAAACTCAAGGGAAATGCGATGGAATTTCTGTGTTCCGACGCAATGCTTCCGCAGGATGGGGAAAATATTGCATATAAGGCGGCTCTGGCGTTTTTTGAAAGCAACGGCATAGATGACCGCGGAGTAAAAATAAGCGTAATAAAGCGCATTCCCCGCGCCGCCGGACTCGCCGGAGGCAGTGCGGACGCCGCAGGTGTGCTTGCCGCGCTCAACGAGCTTTATGCGACAGGCCTTACCAAGCAGCAGCTTTGTAAAATCGGAATAAAACTCGGTGCAGACGTGCCGTTTTGCATACACGGAGGGACAGCGCTTGCGCAGGACATAGGCGGAGTGCTTTCCGAGCTTCCGTCGCTGCCCGAATGCAGCATAGTGCTTGCAAAGCCCTTGCGCGGAGTGGACACCAAGGATGCCTACGGCGCATATGACGAGGCGGAGAGGATACGCCACCCCGACAACTGCGGAATGCTTCACGCCGTGCTTGAGGGCGATTTAAAGGAGATAGCGCGTCGTTGTGAAAATGTCTTTGAGCAGGTCATAGATGTGCCGGAGAGAGTGGGAATAAAAGCGGTCATGCGAAGGCACAACGCGCTTTCGGCATGCATGAGCGGAAGCGGACCGACGGTATTCGGAATATTCGAGGACATGCGGGACGCCAAGGCGTGCTGCGACGAGCTTTCAAAGCTTATTCCCGAGGTATTTCTTTGCCGCACGGTATAAAACGAATAAAAATCATTTAAGCCGTCCATACTGTTGGCATCAACAGAAAGGACGGCTTTATTTATGAAACATATCAAACGGTTCGCAGATAAAAACGCATACCGCTTCGAGGCGGCGGCAGTTATGGCATTGACTTTGGCGATAGCCTTTTCGGTTACAAGCTTTGCGGGTGTATGCGGCGAGATAAGAAACAGCGTGCTGCGTATGCACGTTGTGGCAAATTCGGATTCCGAGGAGGATCAGCGGCTGAAGCTGAAGGTTCGTGACGCGGTGCTCGAGGAGGGCGCGGATATTTTTGACGGTTCAATGAGCGCCGCCGACGCGGAGGAAAAAATTTCAGACGCGCGGGACAGGCTGACCGCTGCCGCAAAGAAGGTAATAGACGAGAATGGCTTCGGATATGATGTAACGGTTGATGTTGTGCGCGAATATTTTGCTACACGCTCCTACGGGAGCATAACGCTGCCCGCGGGCAAGTATACCTGTCTCTTATACACATCT
>LSQX01136902.1_pt1 | contig 18796 bp, 17 predicted proteins | sample 654561 | NCBI WGS metagenome assembly LSQX01 (sample SAMN04489861, study PRJNA283612) | anaerobic digester metagenome | isolation source: 4 biogas reactors fed with cattle manure at either 37C or 55C with and... | place: Denmark: Kongens Lyngby | collected 2014
AGCGTTCACAATGGGGTCCAGTTTCTTACACAACTCTGAAACAGTGGATTTGGAAAATTCGGTACCACACAGCTCTTCCGTTATCTGACTGACCTTGCGGGTAGAAACCCCGTTGATTACCATTTCCATCAGGGCCAGTATCAAGGCCTGTTCGCTCCGCTGGTAGCGGGCAAACATCTCGGTGGAAAACTGACCGTTACGAAAACGCGGAACATGTAAGGCTATGGTTCCCACCCGGGTGGTTAGTGTATGCGGGCGTGTGCCGTTACGGTACCCCTTCCTTTTATCAGTGCGTTCGTATGGTTCGGCTTGAAGCTGTTCGGTGGCTTGCGCCTGCAAAATCTGGTTCAATACCGATTCCAATAGCGCTGACACGCCGGCATCCTTGTTATTTCCTAAAAATAGACGGTGCAAAAGTTCTTGATCTACGGTAATCTGGTATTGAGCCATTCAAATTCCTCCTCTTAGAATTCTGGTTTGTCCAACTTCTATTCTAACTGAGGAATTTGTTAATGGCTCTCCTATTTTTTCAGAAAACCATTTTTACACCATTATACGGACTCAACTGTTCTCACCGTGTGGGGTTTTTTATTATACATCTCCATAATAAGTGGAAAAAATATTACGTTCATAGAAGGTTTTCGTGGAAATGCGGCGAAGTATGGAGCAGCGAGATAAATGTAATTTACAAATGTATCGACAATGGGGTATGGTTGTGGAACGGTCTGCTGACAAAATCCGATTAATGGTGCAGATTGCAACTTTGTACTACAGAAATGGCTTAACCCAGGAACAGATCGGGAAAGAGCTGGGTATTACCAGGCTCCGCGTGAACAAACTCCTTCAGGAAGCAAAGCAAGCGGGGATTGTGCAGATAAGGATTGTGAACCCCTTAGAGTCCCACGCTCACCTGAGGGAATCCCTCATTAAGAGATATGGCTTAAAGGACGCAGAGATTTCCCTGGAAGCGGATGATACCTCGCCCCGCTTTGCCCCAGAGCTTGGCCGGGCAGGCGCTGCTGCTGTAACTCGTCTGCTGGGAGACGTCCGGACCGTGGGCATTGGGTGGGGGACAGCAGTATATGAGTGCGTGCACGCTTTGCAAAACGATAGCAAGAACGGTTCTTCGCCGCTGGTTGTACCCCTTATAGGGGGTCTAGGTGATACTTCTGCCCACTTCCAGATCAACTGGTTGGCATCACAGTTTGCGGAACGGATAGGGGGGGAAGTGCGGCCTCTGCACGCGCCGTACTTAGTGGAACGCCCGGAAATCAAAGAAGCCATTCTTTCTGACCAAGTTCTCGCAGAAACGGTTGCCTTGTGGGACCATTTAGACATGGCTGTTGTGGGGGTGGGAGTGTCATTAACTCGGTCGCCGCTTCTCAACAGTCCGTACTTTACCCCTCGCCACCTCGTGGAGCTGCAGCGGCAGAAAATCGAGGGAGATATCTGCTCGCGATTCTTCGATGCGCAAGGTCGCCTGTGCCGCTGGGATATTAATGAGCGTTTAATTGCTGTTACATTGGAACAGATCCGAGCTTGCCCTTTGGTTGTAGCCATAGCGGGTGGTGGCGGGAAATTCGCTGCCATCCAAGCAGCATTGAAAGCAGGATACATTGATGTTCTAGTTACAGACAGCATTAAAGCAGAACGATTGTGTCAAGTATGAGGAGGTAATCGGTGTTGAAATTCGTACCCATGAGGGAGCTCCTCCAAGCCGCCAAGGCTGAGGGATATGCCCTGCCCGCCATTAATGTGTTTAACATGGAAAGCATTCACGCCGTTTTGGAAGCTGCCAACGAGGAAAGGGCACCCATTATCATTATGGCTGAACAGCGGGACCTGCTTTACGCGGGAATGGAATTCATGATAAAAATGGCCGAGGCGGCCGCCAGCAAGGCAGAAGTGCCCATTGCTTTCCACCTAGACCACGGCCGCGATCTGGAGCTCGTAAAACGTGGTATCGCTGCTGGATTCTCCTCTGTTATGTTTGACGGTTCACAACTCTCATTTGAAGACAACATCCGTTTTACTAAGCAAGTTGTGGATTGGGCGAAAGAGCGTGGTGTATCTGTAGAAGCAGAACTGGGGCATGTGGCCCTGGCTGGCGCAGAGGCAAACGGGGAAGCCACGGAAGGATTCCTGACAGATCCTGAGCTTGTCCCAGCGTTCGTGGACGCAACGGGGGTTGATGCTTTAGCAGTTGCCATTGGAACTGCTCACGGAGTGTACAGAAGTATGCCTAAGCTGGACTTTGCAAGACTTGAGGCCATTGCCAAAGGGGTGGATATCCCCTTAGTTCTCCACGGCGGTTCAGGTACCCCCGACCCCGACCTGCAGCAAGCTATTAAGCTGGGCGTGTGCAAAATCAATGTTGGGACGGACGTGCGCCGGGCGTTTGTGGCTGCGGTGGTTGAGAAAGGCCAAGACCCAGACCGAGATGTTCGAGATGTTATGACTTATGCCAGGGCAAAAATGAAGGAGATTATTCGAGACCGCATTCGAGTATTCGGCGCTCAGGGCCGGGCGTAAATGAGGTGATTTGATGGACTTACTGCTAGCCCTAGACATGGGTACAACGCATATTAAGGCTGCCGCATTTACACTGGATGGTGCTGTGCGCACCCAGGAAAGTGTGCGCAACGAGACCATTTCCCTAGGGTCCGGCTCTGCAATTTACGACCCGCAAAAGATGTGGAATAGCGTCAAGGAGCTCTTGCGGCGTACCACAAGCCAGCTGAGCAGTGCAGACAGAATCCTTTCTATTTCGGTTGCCAGCATGGGGGAGGCAGGATTGCTGCTAGGAGAAGACGGCAAGCCCGTTACGCCCATCATGGCCTGGTTTGACGTCCGGGGCAAAGAAACGATGGAGGAATGGTACAGCGTTATTTCCCCGGAACGGTGTTTTGCCATCACCGGTTTAAACTACAATTACATTTACTCCGTTTACAAGATTTTGTGGCTTAAAAAGCACGAGCCTGAGGCCTTTGCCAAGGGGAGAAAGTGGCTGTGCGTACCAGATTACATATACTACTGCCTCACAGGCGAGTATGCCACAGACTATTCCATCGCATCCCGCACCATGCTCTTTGATATCCACAAGAGACAGTGGTCAGAAGAGCTGTTGGCAGTGGCAGACATCAGCCAAGAGCTTTTGCCAACTCCTTACCAAAGCGGCACCGTCATCGGCAGCGTTACAGAAAAGGCGGCGGAAGAAACGGGCCTCAAGGCAGGTATCCCTGTAGTTGTAGGTGGGCACGACCACATTTGCGGTGCCTTTGCTGCAGGGGTAATGGAACCAGGGAAAGTGCTGGATTCCATGGGTACCTCCGAGAGCCTTGTAGCTGCTTTTACCATGGTTCCCGATATGGATATGTCCATCATGCAGGGATTTAACGTGGGCTGCCATGTGGTTCCGGGCTGCCACTACATCCACGGTGGGGTGGATTCAGGCGGCATCAGCTTTGAGTGGTTTCGGGAACAGTTTGAGGATGGAGCGGATTATGCATATTTGATTCAGCAGGCACAAAACTCACAACCGGGTGCTCAGGGAATGTTCTTTGTGCCGCACCTAAGGGGCGGAAGCCCGTCGGTGCGGGACCCTTACAGCAAAGCAGGGTTTGTGGGCGTGCGGGATTTCCATACTAAAGCGGATTTTGCCCGGAGTATCCATGAAGGATTGGCCTGCGAATTAACACAGATAATGCGTACAATGGAAGATGTTTTAGGATTAGAGTTTTCCGAGATTTATGCCACAGGCGGCGGGACAAAAAACCCGCTGTGGATGGAGATTAAGTGCAGCGTCGCAGGGAAACCCATAAATATTCCTGCGATTAGGGAAGCAACCCTTCTCGGAGCAGCGCTCCTTGGCGGTGTCGGCGTTGGAGCTTACGGCAGTTACCGGGAAGCTGTTGCTGCTGCCCATAGGGTGGAGCAGCGCTATCTCCCTGATAAGGAACTGCAGTCCGTATACCAGGAAGTGTACCGCAAATACACAGCCATCGCGCCCCTTGTGCGTGAGGTAAGCCGGATTGTTGGGGACTTTTAGTTCCCAGTTCTCAACGAGAGGAGGGATAGGGTCAAGAAACTCCCGTTGTTGGCGTGATTGGGACTACTAATTCTTAAGGAGGTACGCATTATGAGGAAGTATGCTGTGTTAGTGGCACTGTTGTTGGCTGTCCTGGTAAGCGGATCTGCCTTTGCTCAGGATAAGCTTACAGTGTGGGTAGGCGGCCACGTCGTGGAACAGGAGCAGACCTGGGCTGAGATTATTCAGAGCTTCGAGGAAGCAACGGGTATTGAAGTAGAATACCGCCTGATTGGATTCGACGTATACTATGACACACTGGTAACAGCTTTTAGCGCCGGCCAAGGCCCAGATATGACCTTTGCAGACCTGGGCGGCTGGGTACCAACGTTCGCTGCCCAAGGCTGGATCGAGCCTCTGGAGGATCGTCTTGCTGCATCGGACATCACTGAGCAGATTTGGCCCAATCTCTGGCCAACGGTCACCTATAACGGTGTACGCTACGGTCTGCCCTGGTACACCGACTGCCGGGTACTCATGTACAACAAGATCATGTTTGAAGAAGCAGGTCTCGACCCAGACAAGCCACCGGTAACCTGGGATGAACTGCTCGAATATGCTAAGATTCTGACCGACCCTCGCCAGATGAAGTACGGCTACGGCGTGTCCGGCAAACGGTCAGAAGTTGCTACCTTAGGGTACATGATGTTCCTCTTTGGTGCAGGAGGCGAACTCCTCACAGAAGACTACTCCAAAGCAGCATTTAACACGCCGGAAGGCCTGGCCGCTCTCAAGTTCTACACTGAGCTCTTTACCGTACACAAAGTATCTCCTCCCGCAACCCCGTCTTACGGCGAAGACGACTTCCGCAGCATGATGGCGCAAAACCGTGTTGCCATGGCCATTAGCGGCCCGTGGGCTTTCCCACTAATTGAAATGGCAAACCCAGCAATTAAAGGCAACTACGCTGTGGCACTTCATCCATATTCTGCTGAGCCTGCCAGTGTCTTGGGCGGTTGGGCATCGGTAATTTCCAGCACCTCTAAGATGAAGGACGAGGCTTGGCAGTTCATTGAGTACATTACAAGCTACGATGTATGGCGCATGTGGATTGCACGCCACGGCGGGCCTATGCCCACCAGGATGGATGTTGCCTTTGACGCACCAGAGTTCGACGATCCCAGATGGGAAGTTATTCTGGAAGTATTCCCCTACGCCAAAGTGCGTCCACCTATCCCCGAGTGGCCAGAAGTATCTGACCGCATCCAGAATATGATTCAGGTGGTCATTACCGGACAGGCAACAGCAGAAGAGGCTATTGCCACAGCAGAACAAGAGATCAACGCGATTCTTGGAAACTAACCTTTTAGCTTGAGTGGGGCCAGTCCCCACTCCAGCTTCCTAAAGGGGTGTTTGATGTGCTGAATAAGCTTTACGGAGATATTCGGCGGAATGCATTTGCTTACCGCATGCTCATTCCCTACGTGGCTTTTCTGGCTCTATTAGTGCTGTATCCCATCATTACCAACTTTGTTATCAGCTTACAGGTAGATGGAAACTGGAGCCTGCAGAATTACAAGCATGTGTTTCAGGAACCAGTCTTTGCGAAAGTGTCTTTCAACACGGTCATCTGGACAGTGGGCAGCGTCGTCTTACAGCTTTTGGTGGGTTTTCTTTTGGCCCTCCTGCTCAACCAGGAGTTTAAAGGACGTGCCTTCTTTCGATCCATCATTTTAGTGTTGCCTTGGGCCACGCCAGACATTGTGGTGGGAGTGGCCTGGCAGTGGATGTATAACGACATGTACGGTGTGTTAAACGATATCCTCTTTAGACTTGGAATTATTGATTATTATTTACCCTGGCTTGCGGATCAGAATCTGGCTCGCCTTGCGGTGATTATTGCCAACACCTGGAAGGGGTTTGCCCTGAGTGCCATGTTTTACTTGGCTGCCCTTCAGACCGTCCCTCACGAGCTCTACGAAGCCAGCGAAGTTGATGGGGCAAATGTTTGGCAGAAGTTTAGGAACGTCACGTGGCCAATTCTTCAGCCCTTTGTGGTGACCACCACCATGCTTACGACCATCTGGACCATCAACTATTTCCCCCTCATCTTTACCATGACAGGCGGGGGACCCGCCAACGCCACGGACACCTTTGTGACGTATGCCTACCGGACGGCTTTTCGCTTCCTCGATTTTAACCGTTCTGCAGCCATGTCCAGTTTCACCTTTGTGCTTGTATTCTTAATATCCCTCCTATATCTGCGGGTGCTTTCCAAGAAGGAGGCTGAGCGGCAGTGAGACGCAAACCCTACCAAACTGTTCTATTGTATGCCGCTGTGATCTTTGCCACTGTGGTAATTGCCTTTCCCTTCGTGTGGCTGATAATCACTGCTCTAAAGCCTTATCCAGAAATCTACGGTTTTCCCATTAACTATATCCCAAAGGAGCCAACGTGGGAGCACTTTGAGTACGTCTTTCAGCTGGATTTTGCTACGTACTTTAAGAACAGCGTAATCGTCAGCGGTGGCGCGGCTATCTTAACCGTTTTGGTGGCATTGCTGCCGGCTTATGCTACGGTGAAGTTTAATTTTTTGGCTAAACAGCCCATTCTTATTTCAATCCTGATTTGCCAGATGTTTCCCCAGATCGTGTTCGTGATTCCCTTTTTTATGATATTATCTAAAGTGGGTCTCATCGACACGTTCATTGGAGTTATAATATCCTATCTGCCGTTCACAACCCCCATTGGCGTGTGGCTTACACGGAACTTCTTTGCGGAAGTACCGGTGGATATTGAAGAAGCAGCCATGATTGACGGCTGCAGCCGTTTCGAGACGTTTTACAAGATCGCTTTGCCCATTGCCCTGCCTGGCATAGCGGCTGTGGGGATCTATGCCTTCCTTTTCGCCTGGAGCGAGCTGATGTTCTCCCGGTCATATCTCTCCACCATGTCCCTCCAGACAATACCGGTTTTCCTCAGCTTGTTTGTGGGGCAATACCAGACCAGGTGGGGCCCGCTCTTTGCCGGCTCCGTGGTGGCATCCATACCGCCGATTATTGTCTTCGGTTTTCTGCAGAAATATTTCATCCGCGGTTTGACTAGCGGTTCGGTGAAAGGATAGGTGGCAAATTTATGGCGCTCGTAACAGCAAAAGAACTCCTTGCAACTAGGCCTCAGGGCCGGGCAGTGGGGGGATTCAACGTCCACAACATGGAAGATGTCCAAGCAGTAATTTGGGCCGCGGAAGAGTTGCAAACCCCGGTGATTGTCATGGCATCAGAGAGTACCGTGAAATATGCAGGCGCGGCTTTCATTGCCAGTCTAGTGCGGACCGCGGCAGAGCAGGTGAGGGTCCCTGTGGCCCTGCAGCTTGACCACGGCCATACTGTGGAAATTGTGAAGGAATGCATTGACCACGGATTTACTTCCGTAATGATCGACGGTTCTCGCCTGCCTTTTAGCGAGAACGTGGCCCTCACAAGGGAAGTGGTAAAGCTGGCCCACGCCCACGGCGTTTCAGTGGAAGCGGAGCTGGGGCGAGTGGGAGGCAAAGAAGATGATATGGACGTGGCTGCTCACGAAGCCTTCCTGACTAACCCTGATGAGGCAGTGGAATTTGTGCGGCTTACAGGAATCGATATCTTGGCTCCCGCCATCGGCACTGCCCATGGGCTGTATAAGGGCAGGCCGAAGCTGGATTTTGCCCGCTTGCAGGAAATCGCTGGGAAGGTAGATGTGCCCCTTGTACTCCACGGCGGTTCCGATTTGCCTGCCGAAGTGCTCCACGAGACCATCCGCTGCGGCATTGCCAAGGTAAATATCGGCACGGATCTAAAATACGCTATCACTGATGGAATCAAAGCTTATCTTAAGGACAACCCGGAGGAATTTGAACCCAGGAAGGTGTTTGGTGCGGCGAGAGATGCGGGGAAAAGACTAGTTATGGAAAAGATTCGGCTGCTGAATGCTGCCCAACACCAAAGTTAAGAAGTCAGGGAGGCAGGGCCGATGCTGGTAACGGTAACCATGAATCCCAGTGTGGACCGGACAGTGGCGCTGGAAGAGTTCCGTCTGGGGGAAACCAACCGGGTGAAAGAGGTCCGCAGTGATGCCAGCGGCAAAGGAATAAATGTTTCTAAGGCGTTAATAAAGCAAGGGTTTACCTCTACAGCTACCGGGCTCTTGGCTGGGCGGGAAGGGGAATTTGTGGAAGAAGCGGTGCGAAGCGCCGGCATTACCCCCCGCTTTACTTGGCTCAGCAAAGGGCAGACGCGGACTAACACCAAGATATTTGAAATAAAGCATAATCGGACCACTGAAATCAACGAGCCAGGACCTGTTGTGGCAGCAGAGGATGAGGCAGCTTTTTGGCAGGACTTCCGGGAAATCCTTCCCCAGGCGCGGTTTGTGATCTGCTCTGGGAGCTTACCCCCCGGTATTCATCCGGACTTTTACGCCCGCCTCATTGAGACTTGCCGGGAGCACGGTGTCAAGGTGTGCTTAGATACATCTGGCCCGGCCCTCACGGCAGGCGTCAAGGCGAAACCTGTCATGCTTAAGCCCAACGAAGATGAAGTGGAGCAGCTCCTTGGCTGGAAGCCCGCCGGAAAAGAAGAAATGCTCGCTGCTGTAGAAAGGTTGGTCCACTTGGGCAGCGAGCTTGTTGTGATGTCCCTGGGAGCAGAGGGTGCCGTTTTTTGCCGCCAGGGCGAAGAAGTTCTCTGGGGCAAGGCTGCCGCAGAACCTCTTGCCAGCACATCAGGCTGCGGCGATGCTCTCGTCGCGGGCGTTGTCGCTTGTCTCTTAACGAACCGTTCTTGGGAAGAGACGGTACGCTGGTCCATTGCAACAGCCACTGCCACTGCGGAGATCTTCGGCACAGGTTTTCCAGATGAAGAGCACATTCGCAGGGTTTTGCCTCGGGTTGTGGTTGAAAGACTGAGTCCAAAAAATTAACAGTGTCACTTTTCTGCGCCCCTTTGCCGCACGGCAAAGGGGCGTTTCTATTTCGGTGTCTGCCTGTTTGTGCGCACTTTAAGGCAAACGGGGCTTCGTTCTTATTGGGGCTTATTACCCTGCAGCACCGTCAGTTCCCGCAGGGCACTTTCCCGAAGAAGTGCCCGGCTGTCCTTTGTAAATTCTTCAATTCTCTGCAGCCCTTCCTTTACGCCCAGCCTGGCTCTAGCCCGGTGGATGCGGAGGCTCAGGTAGGCCAGCCTTTCTTTGAGGGGGTCCACCTCGATGCCAGCGGTTGCCACACAGTTTTGCAGCTCGGGCAAGGTGCTGAGCTTGGCAAGGAGAGGAATGAACTCAGGCTCAGCCATGTGCTCGGCGGCATAGGCAATGCAGTCAACGTAGTGGAAGATACCGGCGCGAATGTCTTGGTAGTCTCGCTCGGCTTGGATAATTCTTTCCGTCAGCTCTGCAAATACCGGGAAAGCCCTCTTATCCCCAAGGCGACCCAGGGTATAGAGCAGGTAACACGCTTCCGGCATGACGCCGTGGTCTGGAGGTGAAGTGGCAAAACGTGTGGAACCCTGCCGCCGGGGTAGGGGAGGATTTTCGCTGAACAGGCGCCGAATTTCGCCCACAAGATCCTCTAGACCGCTGGAATCTCGATGCCATGCCAACAGCCTGGCAAGGTTTAAGCGCAGGTTTCCCTGGGCAGCAGCGTGGGCCCGCCGCAGCGCGGGAACAACAGCCTGTGACTGGGCGAACATGAGCTGGGCAATGACAGGCACATGTTTAGCGGCCTCGGTCATGTCCATTTCCAGCCATTCCCACGGCTCATCGGGGCTTACCGCTTGCATCAGGAGTTCGGGATGAACATCTTCCCTGGGCTGCAGTTCACGGCGCAGCACCACATCAGGTAGAACGCCCATTTCGATAAGGATTTCCTGCAGGCGTCTGAGGGGAATTTCCCTCACTGATGTGCTGCCGTGAACAGCCAAAGCGGCTGCCAGACCCGCCGCACCGCCAAGGTTTTGCAGGTCCGCTTGCATGCGGATCGCGGCAAAGGCGTCATGGTCAGCGGAAATGGCTTTTCCCACTACCAAGAGGTTATCCAGACCCTGGGGCAAAAGTGCGCGGTAGGGTATTTCCACTTCTAGATGAGGCGGCAGAAGCCCGCAGAGTATGCTGTCTGCTGTACTGATGCCCTTAGGATCGTGATTGCTGAAGCAAATGTTCACTGTATCGGGAAACTTCCTCAGCAGCAGCTGATCTTCCAGTGTAAGAGTTATATCCCCCACAATATGCCGGGATTCGCGAGGTGCCAGGTAACTGCCGTGGTCCCAGCACTGGGGGAAGCCCCGCCGCCGGCCCACCAGGATGGCCCGGGTATAATCTTCCACATCGCCAACGTGTACTGTGCTGGTAAAGTTGTTCTTTGATTTCCCCGGGGCATAGTACGGGGCCAGGAAATACCAGAGGGTGAAGGCATCACGTTCATTGCCGTATACGGCTTTTGCGCCCGCAGAAACGGCCACATCTCCATCGCCGGTGGCGTCAATCACGGTGTCCGCCTTGACAGCAAAAATATCTTCAGGGCCAGCGCAGATTACTGCCTGAACCACTTTTCCCTCTTTAATGGTGCCCACAGCAGTGCATCCGAAAACCACTTCCACGCCGGCATCCAAACACATTTCCAAGAGTACCCAAGCCTTCACTTCCTGGTGCCAGCAGTCGTGTTCACTCCAAAACAGCCGTTCCGGGGAAATTTTCAGCCGCTGGGAGTAGGCCTGGACCCGGCTGTCAATTTGGGCAGTATAACCGCATCGCCGCCCAAACCAGTAGCGGTTTACTCCGCCAATGGTGCCAGTTCCACCTAACCTGGGGTTGGGTTCAATGAGTATGGTTCTGGCGCCTTGCTCTGCCGCGACTCGGGCGGCGGTAGCACCGCTTGTACCGCCGCCTACCACCACGACCTGGGCTTCTGCCAGTACCGGTACCTCCATCCCTTCCCAGGCAACGGTGGGTGCTTTGTCCTTCTGCGGCGGGCGCACAGCGCACGGCCAGGGTTCTAAGGAGCACAGGCCCAGCTTGGCACTTTGAAATGCTGCCTCCGTTTGGAGCAGGTATTCTGCCACTGCCAGGACCTTGCCAAGTCCTACAGGGGAAGGCTCCATTAAGGGCACTTCCACCAATACATGTCCAGGAGAATGGGCTCCCGGGTAGACTCTAACCCGGTTCCCCACCACTCCCAGCTTTTCCGGGACCGCATACTCAGGGGCGGCATTTACGGTTTCGGTAAAATCCACTGTCCACAAATAGGGCCCCTTAGCTTCAGGGGAAGCCTCTCTAATAACTTCTTCCACCTTAACGCCAACCAGTCCACCTTTGTGGCCCAGGACCGCCAACAGGCCGTCCTGCCTATTTATAACCTGCACTACCTTGGCTCCATACAGGATGCGAACTCCCGCCTGCAGCGGCCTGTCTTCCAGTTTAAGCTTCAGATTGTCCAGGTGGAGGGGGATGATTTCTCCTTCTTTGAACCTCTCTCCAGGCTTAATGGGAAGCCAGGCTTCATAAAACGCGCGCTGGGCTTCTTGCCAAACAACCCACGGCCGATGGCAGCGGGTGAGTTCACCCCCGAGGAATGTGCCAGCTTCAACCAGCAGCACCTGTTTGCCTGCACGGGCCTTGCGGTGGGCTAAATCCACCTGTGCCAGCCTGCCGCCAATTACCAGCGTATGGGCGGAATCAAGTATCTTCATGGCCTCGCTCTCCTCAGCCTTTTGTTCCAGTGGTAGCGATGCCTTCCACGAAGTGGCGCTGTGCCAGGAAAAAGATGATAATCATGGGCAGAGTAAACAGTACGGAGGCGGCCATGAGGAGTTCCCAATGGGCAAGCCCACCGGACCCGAACTCTGCCACATAACGCTGCAGCCCTAAGGGCAGGGTAATGAGGTCATTACGGGAGATGTAGATTAAGGGCCGCATAAAATCGTTCCAGGATGCTTTAAACTCGAAGATAAAGACGGTGATCAGCGCGGGCTTAATTTGCGGCATCAGCACGCTCCAGAACATCCGGATAAACCCCGCGCCGTCCACCCGGGCCGCTTCGATCAGTTCCCCGGGAAGGGACAAAAAGAACTGCCGCAGCATGAAAATGTAAAAGGCGGAGCCGAAAAGATTCCCCACCCACAAGGGATACAAGGTATTTAACATGCCCAGATTCCGGAAGATGAGAAACTGGGGGATCATGGTCACCGTGCCAGGCACCATCATGGTGGCCAGAGCGCCCAAGAAGATTATGTCCCGACCTTTAAACCGAAAACACGAAAAACCGTACGCGACAATTGCCGACGAAAAAGTGACAGCGAACGCGGCGAGAACGGCCACAACAACACTGTTGCGCGTGTAGAGCAGCAGCGGGGCAAACTCAAAGGCCCGCTTGTAGTTGTCCCAGGCAATGGGGTCTGGGATCCATCCCGGCTCCCACAGTTTATTGGGTGTCTTGAGAGAAGTGGATACCAGCCACAAGAAGGGAAGGACAAACAAGATGCTGACACCGATTAAGAGCGCATAAACCACAATGTGCTTCACTTGGCGTTTCACGGTACCCACCTCCTAGTAATGCACCCAATACTTGCTGGTCTTCATCTGGATAATTGTCAGGATCAGCACAACAACGAAGAGCAGCCATGCCATGGCAGAGGCATATCCCATTCTGAAATAGCGGAAGCCTTGGTTAAACAGGTACATGTTGTAGAACAGGGCCGCATTACCAACCTGTTTGCCGCCTTCGGGGTCAAACATAACGTACGCTTCGGTGAAGACCTGCAGTGCGGATATGATGCCCATTACTAAAGTAAAAAAGATGACGCCAGAAAGCTGGGGCAGGGTCACATGGATAAACTGCTGCCAGCCGCTTGCACCGTCAATACGGGCAGCTTCATACAGCTGGCGGGGGATTTGTTTTAGTCCTGCAAGGTAAATGACCATGGTGCCTCCCACGCTCCAGAAGCCCATCAAAACGAGGCCCGGCTTGACCCATTTGGGGTCGGTAATCCAGCCTGGCCCGGGTAGGCCTATGGCCCGCAGCATGCGGTTAATAATCCCGACTCTGGGGTTTAAAATCCACATCCACATGATGCCCATTGCCACTTGCGGGGTAATGGAAGGCAGATAAAAGGCGGTACGGAAGAAAGACATGCCTTTCGCGGTTGTGTTCAACAGGAGTGCCAGTATCAAAGCTACAAGTAACGATAGGGGCACATACATCGCAGCATAAATTACGCTGTTGCTGAAGGCCAGTCTCGCCTTGTCATCTTCAAACAGGATGCGGGCATAGTTTTCCAGTCCTACCCAGCGGGGCGGACGCAGTACGTCGTAGTTGGTGAAGCTGAAATACATTGACGATACTAGTGGCCCGGCAAAGAAAATCAGGAAGCCAATAATGTATGGGGAAATACAGATCCAACCCTCCAAGGCTTCTCTCTGCCGCAGATTCAGCCGGGGTTTCTTCACCTCTCAACCCTCCTCTGCCGGAATGAGGGGGGCCAGGCCCCCCTCAGAGCGACTACTAGTTGTTCTTGTAGAATTCGTCCAGGGAACGCTGTACTTGAGCTTCTGCTGCTGCCAGTGCTTCGGCTGGATCGGTTCCCAGGTAGGCATTGCGGATTGCTTCGTTCAAAGCATCGTTAAATTCCTGGCCAATTGGTGTTTGTGGACGGTACTTCGCGTAATTGACCATTTCGGACAGCAGCGCAATGGCTTCGTCGATTCTGGGATTGACCGATTCATAGATTTCGTTGAAGATAATTTCGTTGGCTTCGTTATTTGCTGTGAATGATGGGATATAAGGATTGCCTTGCGCGTGGAGTTCTTCCTTTACAAGCTTATTGCCGATGACCCAGCCTTCAGTTCCAGTCATGAACTTAATGAACTCCCATGCTTCGTCCACATGGCGGGCACCGTTGGGAATCACAAAGCAGTTGCCGGTGGCAATGGTGGGCTGGCCCTTGCGTGTGCAGGTGTACGACGGCGATGAAGTGGTCTACAGCATGACACTGGTTGAGTACGAGCGCCGGTAAGCGTAAATTAAGTTGCGCTGCTTTCTAAGATATAAAACCCCCAGCTGTGGTTCTTAGCCCAGCTGGGGGTTGATTTTTCTCAGCGGGGAGATATTTTAGCCCGGGCAGCTTGCCAACGTTTTCCAGAGGAAACCGGAGCAAATTTAGGCTTGACAACCATCTTTTCCTCCTACATAATGGTAATAGTTATGAATATCATCAAGAACGGAGGAATGCTCATGTCTCTCATCGGCAAGGAGATCAGTGACTTTCAGGTGAAGGCCTTTGTGCGGGGTGACTTCGCCGATATCAGCAAAGCAGATCTGCTGGGGAAATGGTCGGTTATGGTCTTTTATCCTGCTGATTTTACCTTTGTCTGCCCAACAGAGCTGAGCGATCTGGCAGACCTTTATGAAGACTTCCAGTGCATTAATACGGAGGTCTACGCGGTATCAACGGACAGTCACTTCGTGCACAAGGCGTGGTATGATGCTTCGGAGACCATCAGGAAAGTAAAGTTCCCCATGCTGGCCGACCCAACGGGTAAGCTGTGCCGAGAGTTTGGGGTCTACATAGAGGATGAGGGTATGGCCCTGCGGGGAAGTTTTGTGATTAATCCGGAAGGCAAAATTGTGGCTTATGAAATCCACGACAACAGCATCGGCCGGGATGCTTCCGAACTTCTCCGCAAAGTGCAGGCGGCCCAATATGTGGCGAAAAACGGCGATGAGGTCTGCCCTGCCAAATGGCGCCCTGGGGCAGATACCTTAAGGCCTGGCATTGATCTGGTGGGGAAAATCTGAGGCGAGAGCGTCAAGGGTCACTGACTTGGTGACCCTTGTTTTTTCTCCATTACTCCTTCAATGCACCGGCAGTGAGGATGAAGTAAGGCGGTCATGGGAATGACCAGGGATAAACTCAATGAACCCGTATTTAGTTTGGAAGGTAAAATCGATGACACCTGCAGACGCCCTTGAACTGCTGTTCTTAACGAACTTGTGCAAAAACATGCTAACCGGTTGACATGGATTTAGCAATCATGCTAAAATTATCCCAAAGATGTCAACCGGTTGACACACGACAGTTGCGCATATGGGCTTGAAGGCAAAGGAGGGGTGTGCAGGTAGAAACAGCGGGTGAGAGTTACCGAGATGTTTTGCAGTGCACCGAGAGACACAAACCTTGCGAGCAGAGGAGGTAAAGTGCAGTGAGATTTCCCAAGCGATGGGTAAGTGGAGCCTTGTCAATGCTGTTAGCTGTTGTTGTGTGTGCCGCTGCTGCGGGATTGGCTTCCGCTGAAGCTGGCTTGGGTGTGGAGAGTGTGCGCGCGGTAACTGAACTTGGTTGGTGGGGACAGAGGGTTATCGGTGTGGTCCTGGAGTTCGCGGAAGAAGTTGACGCTTCGAACTTAACTCCCGGGGACTTCAAGGTACGCGATACCACCTTTAACCCTTACTTCGATCAAGGCCACTATGCTGATCCAGAGTTTATGGCTGACCAGAAGGTAATAGATGTCTTCACAGTGGCTGACCCTAAGCTGCTGCTGGACAATGACCGCCCAGCGGGCCGGGGCCGCTACCTGGTGGTCATGGTGGAGCCCAGCTTCACTGGGGGAACGAAGATCTCCCACAATGGTGGGATGATGGCTAACCCCGACCAGCCCACGGAGGTATACATCAACAAGGACATCTACTCCACCAATGGTACGCTGCTGTTTAAAGCAAGCCCTGAAAAGCTGACCTTGACCGGTCCCGCTGTGGTAAACCGCACCATCGACCATTTTGTCCACGGCGTATTAGAGAACCCCACGGTGGGCTTGCCCCTAAACTATCACTACCGTCTGCCTGCCAACTATGACCCGACCAAGCGCTACCCGCTGGTGGTGTTCTTTAACGGCTACGGCCAGGGGTATTTCCCCGAGGCGGACAATATCGGCGGACACCTAATCTGCGACGGCACGCCCGCGCTTTGGTTCGGAGAGCAGGATGTGCCCATCAATGAGGACGTAATCTTCTTGGCCCCCCAGAGCACAAGGACGGGCCAGGACATGGTGACCCAGGCCGAACAGGCCGCGGCGTTGATTCGGATCTTCGCCAAAGAATTCGCGGTGGATACGGACCGCATCTACGGCTACTCCTTGTCCATGGGTTCCATCATTGGTTGGCATCTGGTTACCAACCATCCTGACCTGTTCGCGGCGTTTATCCAAACGGGCTTCTTCCCCAACAACGAAGAGCAAGCTGCCGCTGTTGCGGCTGCGGAGATCCCCATGTGGCTGTTCCAGGGGGAAAACGATCATCTCTTGGGAAGCAAAGATGCTGTGGCATCCTATGAACGGATTGTGGCCGCGTATCGGGCTCGCGGCCTGGACGAGGAACGTATCAATGAGTTGATCAAGATCACCGTTTACCCGGACGAGGCCTTTGAACCGCAAGGGGCTGAGGACCGGATTGACCGGCACGCGCCTTTAGTACCTGCCTTCCAGGATCCTGCCACCTCCCAGTGGCTGCTGGCCCAAAGGAAAGTTAGGCGTGCACCTCTGGTAGAGGGGCCCACCGTCATGGAAGACCCCAACTCGCCCACCGGTTATACTGTAACGTTTGTCTACCGGAATCCTACCGCCACCCGTGTGCAGCTGGCGGGCGATCTGGAACTGCGCGACCTAAACGATCCTCCGGCTCCGTTTCCTGAGCCTGGTATTCGCTACCAGCCTGAAGAGTGGCAGCCCGGCCGGTACCATGTAGGGGGAGCGGAATTCCGGAGGGACATGGAGCCCATGGGAGACGGCTACTGGACGGTGTCCGTGCCGCTGCACGCTGGAGGACTCAGTTACTGGTACCGCGTCTGGGATCCAGCCCAGGATTGGGAAGACAAGCGCATCTGGGATCCTGCATCCAGCCATCCCCGTCCACCTGGTGTCACCACATTCCGCGTGGGCAATAACGATGTGCTGGACGTGGTGTATGTCCCTTACCATGAAAAGCAAAATGATCCGGTGCTTGAGCAGCGGGCCAAATACGAGCTCCCGGTGACAGATCCGACCCGCAGGGGAACGGTGCGCTATGTAGAGTACACCAACATTCTGGGCGAAGATGGCTGGTACCTTGGCATTTACCTGCCCCCCGGTTACGACCCCAACCGGCCGGAGCCCTATAAGGTAATGTATCTGATGCACGGCATCTTCGGCGACGAAACTGACTTCATGGTTCCCATCAACGCCCCCAACATCTTTGATAATCTCATCGCCAGAGGGGAAGTGGAGCCCACTGTGCTGGTCACCATGGGCAATCACTTCTCGCCAGGCACTGGCTTTGAGTCTTACAACATGGAAAATGCGGTCAGAAACCTCGTAGAAGTGATCATCCCCTTCATAGAAGCACGCTACAACGTATCCCGGGACCGGACGGGCCGGGCCTATGCTGGTTTTTCCATGGGTGCCATGACCGGCGGCCTGGTGCTGAATAACCATCACAGCATGTTCGGGTATTACGGCTTCCTCTGCGGATCTCCCAGAGATGTAAATTATGACCAGATTGCCCAAGAGGCAGGCAGCGATGTCCCCTTTATCTTCTTGGGTAATGGGATGTTTGAAGGACCGCTCACGGCTATGAATGAGATCAGGGACAGCTTCCGGGCTGTTTCCATTCCCAGCGAGACGGCAACCGTCCCCGGCGCCCATGACGGAATGACCGCGGGACAGCTGCTTACCATTTTCGCCCGGGATTACCTCTGGAAATAGCTGAAGGTCTGGATGCAGCAGCCGGTAAAACAGGAGGCGGTGTCCAGCGTTTGCTGGACACCGCCTCTTGCGCGCAGCCCCGTTTATAGAGGATTCCGGCTAATCATTAGTTACTCTGCTTGAATTGGTTTCCACAGATACTCTCTGCCGAAGACGGTGAAGAGCTGCCCGACGGTCATCATGTCATGGGCACCAGGAAGCCTGTGGTACACAGCGGGAATTCCTGCTTCCCGGAGGGTATTGACAATGGGAATGTAAAGGTCAATTTGAGCCTCGAATATCCCGTTGCCGATCATTAAGAACGGTAAGTCCTCGCCGTATTCTTTCAGGAGGAGTTCATGATCGATGCCAGCGGGACGGCCGCAGAAGAACCCGTAATAACCAAACAGGTCGTGGTAGTTGTTAATTAAGGTCACGCCTAACATGGATCCCATGGAAAAACCGGCGTAAGCTCTCCTGAAGCGTTCTTTGGAAACATTGTAGTGTTCTTCGACGAACGGGATCACACATTCTGCCAGATTCCGCGCCCGGTCTTCCATGGTGCTGAAAATGGAGTTACCCATTGTGACTAGAATCGTGGGTTCGATTTCATTGATCAAGTCCAGATTAGTGTGTAAATTCCTCAGTTATCAATAAGCTTATCTGATATACGCAATATTGCTTTGATCATTAATTTGTTTTTGCTCTTCTTGCCACTGAAGGTATTCACTCATATCCAGATACTTTTTGCCGCTTATCCACTTGTCGTCAATTTCCATAAGTAAGGCTCCAATTAGGCGAATTGCCGATTCCCGGTTCGGGAAAATACGGATAACTCGTTCCCTGCGCCTAATCTCTTCGATAAGACGCTCGACAGCGTTTGTAGTACGCAGACGCCGGCGATATTTTTCCGGCAGCATAAGGACCGCGGTAGCATCATCAAAGCCCATTTCAAGTATTTGCATGGCCTTGGGTGCTTTTTTCTCAAATGTCTCCAAGGTTTGATTCAATAACAACCGGGCAGTACCGATA
>LSQX01075005.1_pt1 | contig 18795 bp, 16 predicted proteins | sample 654561 | NCBI WGS metagenome assembly LSQX01 (sample SAMN04489861, study PRJNA283612) | anaerobic digester metagenome | isolation source: 4 biogas reactors fed with cattle manure at either 37C or 55C with and... | place: Denmark: Kongens Lyngby | collected 2014
TGGATAAAATTTTTTGCGGGGTCTTGACACGCACTACCATAGCAGGGGCGGGCTTCCCCGCCTGTCCGCCACCTGCATAACCAAACTAAAATGGGACAAAAAGGTACGTCCCTAGTGTCCCATTTTTTTCATTTCCAACTTTTGAGCGGATGTAATCGTATTAGCGGGACATTTCTGTTGATTTATGGGCCGCTGTAGATATAGTATTAGGTTGGCTGGTCTTGTTATTTTGCTGGATTGTTTAGCTGGAAGACGGGAGGGGGAACAACCCTCCGCCCCCTGGGAGGAGAAGAGCCATGTGCGGCAGGTTTGCCTTGGTGACGGAGAAGCGAGTTCTTGAACTGCTCTTCGAGATCGAGTTCTACGAAGAAATTGAATCGCGCTACAACATTGCTCCTTCAGAGATGATCCTGGCGCTGCGCTGCAACCCCCGCAGCGGCCAGAAAGAGCTGGTCCGGATGAAATGGGGGCTGCTTCCAGCATGGGCCGCCGGCAAAGCCGGGGCAGAGGGGTTCATTAACGCGCGGGCTGAAACCGTGGCTGTCAAACCCTCCTTCCGCGGCGCCTTCCTGCACCGCCGGGTCCTCATTCCGGCAAGCGGCTTTTACGAGTGGCGCAAAGAGGAGAAATCGAGGCAGCCCTATTTTATTCATCTAAAGGGCGGGCAGCCATTTGCTTTTGGCGGTCTTTATGAAAACGGCCTCATGAAGGAGCAGCTGCCGGAAAGCTGCGCCATTATCACTACCGCTGCCAACAGCCTTGTTGCCCCCATCCATCAACGTATGCCCCTGATTATCCCCCGGGAACTCTACCAGCCCTGGCTCGATCCGGGCACTCCGCCGGAGCAGCTGCAGATGATGCTGAAGCCCTACCCTGCGGAAGAGATGGAGGCCTATCCCGTCTCCAGGCTGGTCAACAACCCCGCTTTTGATCATCCCGACTGTTTGAAAAAGGTGTAATCGCAAACATGCGCAAAACAGACCTGTTAACCCTGCACTACCCGCCATCGCAGATAATGGCCAGGCGAGAAGAGGTTCGCCGGGAACTGCTCCGGCAATCACCGCATCTGTCCGGAGGACGCATCACCCGTATTTTCCAGTCAGACTTGAAACTCCTATTCGAGCTCTACGACCGGTTTTTTTTCCGTAATTATTTCCGCGATCATTTCACGGGACAGCTTCGCTTCTCGCTCTCGACACGGATGACCAAGAGCGCAGGCATGACCCTCTACCCCCGCAACCTGGACAAGCTTTCCCCGCAGGAGGAGCGTTATGAGCTGCGCATCAGCGCCGTTCTTCTTTTCAACTATGAGAGACTGGAGAGGGACAAGGTGGTCAATGGGATCAACACCCGGGACAGCCTGGAGGCATTGCAGCTGGTCTTTGAGCACGAGCTCTGTCACCTCATCGAGCTGCACTGTTTCAAAGAATCAAGCTGCCGGCAGGAGCGTTTTCAATCGCTTGCGTTCAATCTCTTCGGCCACACGGAGAGCTGCCACCGGCTGCCGTTGATGTCCGAGATCGCCACGGCAAAATACGGTCTGTCTATCGGAGACCAGGTCAGTTTCCAAGCTGAAGGGAAGACATTTTTGGGGTTTATCTGCCGTATTAACAGGCGGGCCACGGTAATGGTTCCCGATGCGAGGGGGATCTACCGGGACAGGGCCGGCAAGCGCTACAGTAAATACTATGTTCCCCTGTCCCTGTTGAAAAAGAGTTGATCAATCCAAAGCGGAAGATTAGACATTACCCCTCCTATGCTCTTCGCGCCGCGGGATCAAGTCTAGAAGGTCGGTATTCGCCGGATTTGTCCTCGTAGATTGACCGGAGGAAGGACCAGCTTTCCTCTCCACAAACCGGGCATTTGCCGGTGGGGCGCCGGTAGCTGCCGTTGGACCAGATCCCGCAGTCGAACCTGTATCCCTGCCGCCCCAGGACAACGGGGCAGCGGTTGTAAAGCAGGTGGTATCCCTCGTAGGTCTGGCAGCCGTCGCTGGTGCGCCCGCAGCCCCGGCAGCTGAACTTTGGTGACATGGTGCCGTACCTGTTTAAGCGGTAGCCGATAAAGGCTACATTCTCCCCGCAGGCAAAACAGGTCGCCCCGTCGAGGGAGCTGAAATCAATCAGTTTAAAGACGGCCCGGGGGGCGCCGGTGCGGCCAAGCCCGGCCAGCTCTTCGGGATAGAAGGCCAGCCGCGGCACGTGCAGGGGCAGCCGCGCCTCGATCTGCTCATAAATTGCGGAAGCGCTGTCCATGAGGGGAGGGGCCAGGAGCGAACCCTGGAGAACCTCCTCCGTGACCTCGCTTAAGGGGAAGGCGGCGAGGATCATGAGCAGGGTTCCGGCAACGAGGGCGCCCATCCCCGCCCCGGCGGCTCCGCCGCCGATCCTGTCGGCCATCTTCACCAGGCGGAAGCGGGTCAACCTTGCGGCCATGTTTCCCAGCCAGACCGCCATAATGCTTGCCCCCAGGAAAAAGAGGACCAGGCTGGCCAGGTCAGCCCATTCCTGCGGCATTCCGCAGCGCGCTGCCAGGAAGCTGCCGCCATAAGGGTAATAGCGGGCCGCCGCAGCCAGCCCGGCCATGGTGCCGATGACGTTAAAGGCGCCGCGCAAAAGCCCCGCCCTTACTCCTGCGATGCAGGAGAGAGAGACAAAGAGGACTACTGCCAGGTCGATAGAGTTTAGATTGGCCATTGGACCTCGCCGTCGCTCCAATCCCCACAAATAACTTGTATTACTGCAACATACTATTTAGTATGTGCAGCTGCCCCCAGGTAAAACCCTAACGCCCGGCCGCATAATGGCAGACTTTTGCCCGAAATTCGGCATTTAAAAAAAAGGAGACTACCCCGGCAAAAAGAAGATAAAATGGCAGGCTGCAATGGCCATCCAGGGAGAAGGAGGAAGCCAAGGCAGGATTTTGTCAAGTGCTTGCCTTGCCCGTCAACTCAATCAACTCAAAGGAGGAAAGCAGCAATGGCTGGTGAGAAAACAGGAAAAAGAAAGATACTGGCGGCACGCTACCGGAACAAGCTGGATCTGCTGACGCCCGAAGAGGCCACCCGGATTCACGAAGCTTCCCTCTACATCCTGGAGCATACGGGGGTGTTGATGCCCCATCCACGGATCCGCGAACTGGAGCCGCTGGGGGCCCTGGTTGACCGGAACAGCGGCCTGGTCCGCTTTCCGCCGGACCTGGTTGAAGAGGCGCTGCGCAAGGCGCCGCAGAGTTTCACTCTTTGCGCCAGGGATCCCGAGCGCGATCTGCCCCTCGATGGGGTCCACGGCTACCTCACTCTTGATGGCAGCGGCCTGCAGGTAATCGACCTTTTCACCGGGCGGAGGAGAAAATCTACCAGGAAAGATCTGGCCGAGGCGACCCTGGTGGCCGATTACATGGAGCAGATTGCCTTTCTCTGGCCGGTAGTCAGCGCCCAGGACTGCCCATCCACGCTCCAGCCTCTTTACGAGCTGGCCACACAGCTGGCTTGCTCCTCAAAGCATGTCCAGGCCATGACCGCCGTGAACGGGGAAACGGCCCGGGGCTCCGTGGAAATTGCCGCCCTCGTGGCCGGCGGCCGCCGCCAGCTGAAGGAACGACCCATTATCTCGAATTTCCAGTGCAGCATCAGCCCGCTGGCCTATGACACCGCCGGGCTCGAAGCGGCACTGGTTTTTGCCGAGGCGGGAATTCCCGTTGGCTTCATGACCATGCAGATCGGCTGCTCCACGGCTCCGGCAACGCTGGCCGGGAACCTGGCCCAGGGCAATGCCGAGATCCTGGCGGGGATCACCTTCCTGCAGTCGCTTTGTCCCGGGGCGCCAACTTTTTACGGCTCCTGTGCCACCATCATGGAGCTGCGAACGGGTGGGGTTGCCTGCGGCGGGCCGGAGGATTTCTTCCTGCAGGCGGCTTCGGCACAGATGGCCCGCTTTTATCGCCTTCCCTCCAACATTGGCACCTTCGCCACCGGGGCCAAGACAGCCGGCTGGCATGCCGGGGTGGAGAATGCCGCCTCCGGGGCGGCGAGCATTTTTGCCGGGGCCGACATGATGTGCGGCGCTGGGCTGCTGGACGGGGCGCGCATTTTTTCCTTCGAGCAGCTGCTCATGGACTGCGAGATTTTTGAAATCCTGCGTCGCACCGCTGCCGGCATGGAAATAAACGATGACACCCTGGCCCTGGAAACAATCGGCCGGGTAGGCCCGGCAAATCACTTTATGACAGAGGAGCATACCGTTGCTCACCTGAGGGAAATATGGCAGCCGAACATAATAAACCGGGGCGCCGCGGAGCGCCGGGATGAACTGGAGACGGCTCGCGAAAGAGCCAAGTGGATCCTGGATAATTACCGCCCCGAGCCGCTGCCCCAGGGGATGGCCGAAGAGATGGAGGCGCTTATCCAATCCTTCGGCCGCGGCTAAAGGGGTTCATCTGCCGCGCTGTTTCAGGCGCCGCGCCGGCCGGACAGCAAGGACAATTTTTTTATGGACAATGTGGACATGAGCTGCTATACTTTATGGCTAAAGAATTGCCCCGCAGGGGCCGTTCCCGGCAGCGAGACCGGGCGGCCCCGGGCCGGCGGCAGCCGCGGCCGGCAATGTTGACAGATAAAAAAATAATTTTGCAGGAATGTTTGAGATTTTCTCGAATTAAATAGAGTGCCAGTTATCCCACTTATTAAAGTTTGGGTTATTGTCCGTTAATAGTCTTGCATACCGAAAGGAGGTGACCGGCCGAGCAGGCACTATCTGAAGAGGGGTCAGGTAGTGTGGTGATACAAGGTCCATAAGAAAACCGAAAGGGAGGAACAGTAGTGGAATACGGCTTTTTATCGATTTTGCCGGCCATCGTCGCGATTACGTTGGCCATAGCCACCCGCGAAGTTATCGGCTCGCTGTTCATCGCCATCTGGCTGGGCGCCACTTTTCTGAACAATTATAATCCCGGCACCGGTCTCCTCCAGGCCGTGGAAAACTTCGTCCTCAACAGCGTAACCGACCCCTGGAATTGCGCCATATTAATCTTTACATTGCTCATGGGTGGAATGATTGGCTTAATCACGCGTTCAGGGGGAGCCAATGCCATCGCCAACGCGCTTGCCAAAAGGGCGAAAACCGCCCGGGCCGGCCAGCTTTATACCTGGCTCATCGGGATGCTCATCTTCTTCGACGACTACGGCAGCTGCCTGATTACCGGGAATACCGCTCGCCCGCTGACCGACAAGCTGCGCATCTCGCGGGAGAAGCTCTCCTACATTGTAGACAGCACCGCGGCCCCGGTGGCCACCATCGGGATCATCTCCACCTGGATCGGCTATGAGCTGGGGGTAATTCACGATTCCTTCCAGGCCATCGGCGTGGAGACGAACGTATATCTCACCTTCCTGCGGAGCATTCCCTTCCGCTTCTACAGCATCTTCGCCCTGGGCCTGGTCGTAATTGTTTCGGTAATGATGCGGGACTTCGGGCCCATGTACCAGGCGGAGATAAGGGCCCGCACCACCGGCAAGCTGCTCCGGGACGGCGCCGTTCCCCTGGCTGATTCGACCACTTCGGAATTGATGGTCAAGGAAGGAACGCCGCTGCGGATCATCAACTTCATCCTGCCCATTGTTGTCCTTGTCGTCGCCACTTTCTACGGGCTCTACTGGCACGGGGTCCATGTGGGAGGAGGAGATCCCAGTTCACTTCTCGATGCTCTCGGCAACGCCGATTCCAGTATCGTGCTGCTCTGGACCTCGCTCATCGGCTCGCTGGTAGCCCTGGTGCTGGTGCTGGTGCAGCGCATTCTTAAGTTCACCGAGGCCATGGAAACCTTTGTTTCGGGGATGAAGTCGGTTTTCTTCGCCTGCGTCATTCTGGTCCTGGCCTGGTCCTTGAGCGCTGTTTCAGGTGAGCTGGGGGCGGCCGACTACCTGGTCGGTTTGGTGACAGAGGGAGGCGTGCCCTACCAGATCATCCCCTTGGTGATCTTCCTCATCTCCTGCCTCATGTCCTTTGCCACCGGCACCTCCTGGGGAACCATGGGGATTATCACTCCCTTGGCCATCCCGGTGGCCTATGCCCTCAACCCGGCCATCGTCATTCCCACCCTGGGCTCGGTGCTCACGGGGGCCATCTTCGGCGACCACTGCTCGCCCATCTCCGACAGCACCATCCTCTCCTCCACCGGGGCGGGGGCGGACCATATCGACCACGTGCGCACGCAGCTGCCCTACTCCGTTCTCGCGGCGGTGGTGGCGGCTGTGTTCGGCTTTATTCCCGCCGGCTTTGGAGTGCCCGTCTGGATTTCCATTCCCGTGGGCCTGGTGGTGCTGATCCTCTTTGTCCGCTTTGTGGGCAAGAGCACCGCTGGAGATATAACCGTTATCGAGGCGGATAAAGCCAAGGTTGAGGCCTAACTCAGGTTAAGCTGGAAGGAGCGCCGGCTGCCCAGCCGGCGCTTTTTTTTCCGGCGGCATTCACTCTCTGCTGCCGAAAAATCAGCGATTTCCGGAAGCTCAAAAAGGGAAAAATCGTTAAATGTCGAATAAAGTAGAAGCTTCTAAATAAATAAGCTGGGACGAGGGTAGCTGCCAGATGGACCTTGAGGAGATCGCCAGGGAAAACGCCATTCTGAAAACAGTGCTGAACCATACCGATGAAGCTGTTCATATCATTGACTGTGACGGCATTACCAGGTTTTACAACAAGGTGGCCTCCGAAATGGAGGGGATGGATCCGGAAGAAGTCCTGGGCAGGCATATACTCGAGGTGTATCCTTCGCTCACCCTGGAAACAAGCTCCCTGCTGAAAGTGCTGCAAACGGGGAAGCCGGTGTTGAACCAGCAGCAGACGCTCATCAACCGCAAGGGCCGTGCGGTAACGATGTCTTATTCAACCTACCCCATTTACTACCGGGGCCAAATAGCTGGCGCCTGTGACATCTCCCGCGATATAACTAGGATCAAGGAGCTTTCAGAAAGGCTGCTTGATCTGCAGGCCAGCCTGCTGGGCAACAAAACGGTTAAGGTTAAAAAAGAAGAGGATGTAGAGGCAAATCCATATGGCGCCCGCTATACATTCAATGATCTCATTGGGCAGGATCCCAAAATAATCGAGTTGAAAGTGGCTGCGCAGCGGGTGGCGTTAAGCCGCTCGCCCATCCTTGTTTACGGGGAAACCGGCACCGGCAAAGAGCTGCTGATCCAGGCAATCCACAATGCCGGACCGAACCGCAGCGGGCCCTTTATCGCCCAGAACTGCGCCGCGCTGCCGGCTACGCTTTTGGAGAGCATCTTTTTCGGGACAGTTAAGGGAAGCTTTACCGGGGCTGAAGATCGCCAGGGACTTTTTGAGATGGCCGATGGGGGGACGCTTCTTTTTGACGAAATCAACTCCATGCCCGTGGAGCTCCAGGGCAAATTACTGCGGGTGCTGCAGGACGGCACCTTCAGGCGAATTGGCGACACCAGGCTGAGGAAAGTCAATGTCCGGATCGTGGCCTCCACGAACATGGATCCCCTGGAGGCGGTGCGGAAAAGGCACCTGCGCCTCGATCTCTACTACCGCCTTAACGTGGTCTCCCTGCGCATGCCCCCTTTGCGCGAGCGACCGGGCGATATCATGCTTTTGGCCGGAGCCTTTATCGAGGAATTTAATAAAATGTTTGGCCTGCAGGTCAAGGGAGTGACCCGCGAGGTAGAGGATATTTTTATGCAGTACAGCTGGCCCGGCAATGTACGCGAACTGCGCCATTGCATCGAGCATGCCATGAACATGGTTGAGGGGCCGCTTATTGAAAAAAGGCATCTTCCCTACCAGATCTGCCGGATGATACAGCCGGGATTGCTTCATGGAAAGGTGGATCTGAGGGGAGGACTGCAAGAAGCGGTCAGGTCGCTGGAAAAGGAGCTTATTGTTTCAACCCTACGGCAGTGTGCCGGCAACGTCTCCAGGGCGGCGCGGCGCCTGCGCCTTCCCCGGCAAACCCTCCAGTATAAGCTGAAAACCCTGGGGATAAATCCTGAACATTTTTAACTGCCGATTGCCCGGCACTTATGCCGGTATTTTGGCGGCTTCCATTCAGGCAATTTTAGCGAATTATCCCCTTTTAACGGTATTTTGCCCAGGGCAGCCTTTCCATCAGCTGGCATGACAATTGCGTAAATGTAGGCTAGAGGAAATAGCTTGCCTTGTCAGCAAATTCGCGGCTTTCCAGCACCGGGGGAAGCGCTGGTAAAGCAGCAATCACAGAGCTAGAAAGGGGTGAGTAATTGACTTTTATGTTTGTGCAGGCTTCTCCCCGGCGCCGGTTACCGTAGCAGTGATCACCAAAAACAAGGAGGTTAATTCGTGGCTGAAAACTTCGGTTTTCTGTCGGTTTTGCCGCCACTGGTTGCTATAGTTCTGGCCATTGCCACCCGCCAGGTTTACGCTTCCATGTTTATTGCCATCTGGCTGGGTGCCACTTTTCTAAACGGCTACAACCCCTGGCTCGGCCTGTTGCGTTCCATGGATACATATGTAATTAACAGTGTGGCCGACCCCTGGTACGCAGAGGTCCTTATCTTTACCATGATGATTGCCGCAATGGTCGCCCTCATGACCAGGTCGGGCGGAGCCAATGCCATTGCCGAGGCCCTGGGCAGGCGAGCCAAGACACCCAGGGCGGGGCAGCTTAGCGCCTGGGCTATTGGGATGATTATTTTCTTCTGTGATTATACCAGCACCCTGATTACCGGGAACACGGCCCGCCCGCTGACCGACCGGCTGCGCATTTCCCGGGAGAAGCTCGCCTATATCGTTGACAGCACGGCGGCTCCCGTAGCCACGATGGCGTTGATGTCAACCTGGATCGGCTACGAGCTGGGGATAATCGGGGAAGCCTTTGCCAAGATCGGGGTAGAAGCAAGCCCTTATTCCATCTTTTTGCAGAGCATCCCCTACCGCTTCTACAGCATTTTTGCCCTGGCCCTGGTGGTGATCATCGCCGTGACCCTGCGCGATTTTGGACCCATGTACCATGCTGAAATGAGAACGCGCACCACCGGCAAGTTGCTCCGCGATGGGGCCGTGCCCCTGGCCGCGGGCGACACCGAAGAGTTGATGCCGAAGAAGGGGATCCCCTATCGTGCGGTCAACTTTATCGTGCCCATTGCCTTCCTGGTCATCTCCACCTTTATCGGCCTCTACTGGCACGGCGTCAATGTGGGCGGAGCCGATCCGAATAACATTCTCGAGGCCATTGGAGCCTCCGATTCGGTGCTTGTGCTCATCTGGACCTCCCTGCTCAGCGCTATTCTAACCCTAATTCTTATCCTGGCGCAGCGTCTGATGAGCTTTGAAGAAGCATTTGATACCCTCATGGCGGGGGCGAAATCAGTATTCTCCGCCCTAGTCATCCTGGTGTTCGCCTGGGCGCTCAGCGCGGTTACCGGGGAGCTTGGCGCCGACAGCTACCTGGTCGGCCTGGTGACGGCGGCGAAGGTGCCGTACCAGCTATTGCCGCTGATCATTTTCCTCATCTCCTGCTTGATGGCGTTTGCCATGGGGACATCCTGGGGGACGATGGGTATTGTCACCCCGCTGGCCATCCCGGTTGCCAATGCCGTGGCCCCGCATCTCCTCATCCCAACCCTGGCATCTGTGCTCACCGGGGCCATCTTCGGCGACCACTGTTCGCCCATCTCCGATACTACCATCCTTTCTTCCACCGGGGCCGGTTCGGACCACATCGACCACGTTCGCACCCAGATGCCCTACGCCCTTCTCGGCGCGGCGGTAGCGGGGATATTCGGCTTCATTCCTGCCGGCTTTGGCGTTCCGGTCTGGATTTCCATTATCCTGGGCATCGCGGCGCTCATCGTTTTTGTCCGCTTCGTGGGCAAGAGCACGAATGTGGATCTTAAAGTTGTGGAAACCGGTGGCCAGAAAGTGGAAGCATAAATGCGGGCCCCAGGGCGCCGGCATTCGCCGGCGCCCATTTTAATCCAGAGGCCCCATAGTAATGGCATAGTATTTGCGTGTATTTACTTATACCAGGATTCTTGATAACATTTTTTTAATCACCGCGTCGCTTTTGCGGGCCGCCGGCACCTGGAAAGCAGCACGAAGCAGGCAGAACGAGAACCGCTGCTGCTGGAGAAATTTTTACAGAAGGAAAATGGGGGAGGGATGTGATGAAAAACCGGCAGGAAGGCGGGGAAGAATTGCTGGAAATTCGGCAGGCACGGCTGGAAGATGAGCAGGATGTGTGCGCTCTCTGGAAGATGCTGCTCCACTTTTACCGGAAAGAGGCCCCCGACGAAATATTAAAGCGCAGCTTCCGCTATGCCATAGGGCACCCGGAGCGGATTCTTATTTTCCTGGCCTTGGTTGATGGCCGGGCGGCGGGAACCGCCAGCCTGCACTTCGGCCATTACTCCACCTGGAACGATTACTGGTACGGCCATATTGAAGATCTCATCGTGGCCCCGGAATTCCGCCGGCGGGGAGTGGCCCGCCGCCTGCTGGAAAAGATTAAGGAGGTGGCGGCGCAGGCGGGACTGGGCCGGCTGGAGCTGCTGGTATTGAATGACAATCTTCCCGCCCGGAGCCTCTACGAAAAGCTTGGGTTTACCACTGATTCGGCGGCTTACGAGCTGCAGCTCGGCAAGCCTTGAAATAAGGAAAGGAAGTGTGTCCATGCGAGATTACCGCGAAATACCCCTTTGGAAGAATGTTACCGAGGAGCAGTGGAACGATTGGCGCTGGCAGGTGGCCAATCGCATCACCACCCTGGAAGAGCTCAAGCAAGTGGTCGACCTCACTCCCGAGGAAGAAGAAGGGGTCAGGCAGTGCCTGCAGACCCTGCGCATGGCCATTACCCCCTATTATGCCACGCTCATCGATCCCCATGACCGCAATTGCCCCGTGCGCAAGCAGGCCGTTCCCACGGCCCTGGAGCTGCAGATGGCGGCCTCCGACATGGCGGACCCGCTCTACGAAGACGTGGATTCGCCGGTGCCCGGGCTGACCCACCGCTATCCCGACCGCGTGCTGCTTCTGGTTACCGACCAGTGCTCCATGTACTGCCGCCACTGCACGCGGCGCCGCTTCGCCGGGGTTACCGACAAGCCCCGCAGCAAGGAAGAGGTGGACCTGGCCATCGACTATGTCCGCCGCACGCCGGTGGTGCGCGACGTGCTTCTCTCGGGCGGCGACGGCCTGCTGATCAATGACGATTTTATCGAGTACATTCTTAAAGAGCTGAGGGCCATACCGCACGTGGAGATCATCCGCTTCGGGACCCGCGCCCCCGTGGTGCTGCCGCAGCGCATCACGCCTGAACTCTGCCGCATGCTGAAGAAGTACCATCCCATCTTTTTAAACACCCACTTCAACCACCCGAAGGAGATTACCCCCGTTTCGGCGGAGGCCTGCGCCCGCCTGGCCGATGCGGGCATCCCCCTGGGGAACCAGTCGGTGCTGCTGCGCGGCATCAACGACTGCCCGCTGGTCATGAAGAAGCTGGTGCAGGGGCTGCTTAAAATCAGGGTCCGTCCCTACTACCTCTACCAGTGCGACCTCTCGCAGGGGATCGAGCATTTCCGCACCTCGGTGTCGGCAGGCATCGAAATTATCGAGTACCTGCGGGGGCACACCTCGGGGCTGGCCGTTCCCACTTTCTGCATCGACGGGCCCGGCGGCGGTGGTAAAATCCCCGTGTCGCCGCAGTATCTCATCTCCCAGTCGCCCGACAGGGTGGTGCTGCGCAACTTCGAAGGAGGCCTGTACACCTACACCCAGCCGAAGCATGCCATTGATCCCGAGCAGCCCTGCAGCCTCTGCGGCGGCAAGCACAACGAAGAAGCCTACGGGGTCAGCCGCATGCTTGCCGGCAAGGTCGTGGCCATGGAGCCGGCAGAAAAAGAGTAGGCTCATCTGCGCTCCATGGGCCATGCCCACTTTTATCTCCAAAGGAAAGCGCCTGCAGGAGAGGCGCCGCCACCCCCTCCTGCAGTTTCTTCGAGGGATGCAGCTGAACAGGACATGCCGGAAAACGGGCACCCCGGGAACAAAGGCCGACCATTTCATGAGCTTTTGGCAGATGGAATGACTTTTGCATAAGAGGCGGTTAAATCCGTGGCCCTGCGGCACTATAACAAACAATGCAATCACAAGGAGGCGAGAAGAGTGATCAAGCGAAAGTTTAAACCGGTTCGTTCAGTGCTTGAATTCAGGGTATTAAGTGACCGGGACATTTTGCGGATTCACGAGGCGGCCCTTGAGGTCATGGAAGAGACGGGGGTGCGCTTCCCCTCCCAGATGGCTCTCGATGTTCTCGAGGAAGCCGGATGCGAGGTCAACCGGGAGACGATGGTGGCCAAGCTGCCCTCCACCCTGGTGATGGATGCGCTGCGCAAGGCGCCGTCACAGTTCCTGCTGGCCGGGCGGAATCCCAAGGACGACATCTTCATTGACGGCTACACCTCCTATCTTTCCACCGACGGCTGCGCCGTGGAGGTTTACGATATTGAAACGGGGGAGCTGCGCCGCTCCACGAAAAAGGATATCACCGACGCCTGCAAGGTGGCTGACTACCTGCCGGAGATCTCCTACATCTGGGGACCACCGGTAAGCGCCCAGGACGTCCCCGCCTCCGTCCGCCCGCTGCATGAAATCGAGGCGAGCATGGACGGTACGACCATGCACATCCAGCCGGAGACGGTGATCTCCCGCGACATTGCCCGCTATGCCCTGGAGATGGCCGCCGTAGTCGCCGGCGGCAAGGAGGCGCTGCGCCGCCGGCCCATCTTCTCCTACATGCAGTGCGCCACCGACCCCCTGGGGCAGGACGGCGGCAGCCTGGAGGCCTCCATGCTGGCCGCGGAATGGGGCATTCCCACCGGCTTTATGCCCATGCCCATGTCCTGTGCCACCGCGCCGGCAACCCTCGCCGGCAACCTCGTTGTCACCACGGTGGACGCCATCAGCCCGCTTGTCTTGATGCAGCTGGTCAACCCGGGGACGCCGGTTTACTTTGCCGCCGCCCCCACGGCCATTGACCTGCAGACCGGCGGCTACACCGGGGGCGGCCCCGAGGACTTTCTCCTGGCGGCAGCCTTCAGCGAGATCTGCCACTTCTACCAGATCCCGCTGGCCATGGGCGCCTTCGCCACGGGGGCCAAGGAACCCGACTGGCAGGCGGCGGTGGACAACTGCTTTGCCGGGCTGATGCCGGTGCTGACCAAGACGGCGATCCTCAACGGCGCCGGAACCCTCAACGGCTCGAAAATTTTCTCGCTGCAGGCCCTGATCATGGATGCCGAAATCTACAGCATCATTGCCAAGGTGGCCGAGGGGATCGAGGTTTCAGATGAGACGCTGGCCGTAGACCTGATCAAGGAAATCGGTCCGGGCGGCAACTACCTGGCGGCAAAGCATACCCGCAAGCACATGGGCCGCATCTGGCGCCCCACCGTTTATGACCGCAAGCCTTACGGGGCCTGGCTGGAGAGCGGCAAGAAGGGCGCTTTTGAAGAGGCGACGGAGATGGCTCGCTGGATTCTGAAGAATCATGAAGTGGAGCCTCTCGATCCCAAGATCAAGGAAGAATTTGCCAGGATCATCCGGGCGGCCGAAAAGGAACTGTCCCGGTAAAGAATTGTGAAGGGGAGATCGAAGCAGGATGGAAAAAGAGAAACTCTTTGCCGAGATGAAGCAGGCGGTTTTGGAGGGGGAGATCGAGCTGGCTGAAGAGCTGGCCCGCAAGGCGCTGGAAGCGGATCTCAATCCCCTGGAAGCAATTGAGAACGGCTACGTTGCCGGCATCAACGACGTGGGGGCGAAATTCGAGGCGGGAGAGGTCTTCCTGCCCGAGCTAATCGCCGCCGCCGAGGCGATGAAAGCCGCTCTCGGCGTCCTGGAGCCCGCGCTGCAGCAGCGGGATATGTCCCGGCCCATCCTGGGCAAGGTGGTTATCGGGACGATGTTTAATGACATCCATGACATCGGGAAGGACATGGTCGCTTCCATGCTCATGGCAGCGGGCTTTGAAGTGGTTAACCTCGGCGTAAACGTGCCCTGCGAAAAGTTCATTAACAGCGTAAAAGAGCAGCAGCCCCATATCCTGGCTCTCTCCGCGCTGCTCACCACGACCATGCCCGAGCAGCGGGTCGTTATCGAAGCCCTTGAAAGGGAGGGGCTGCGCAGCGGGGTAAAGGTCTTGGTCGGCGGAGCCCCGGTAACCCAGCAATGGGCTGATGAGATCAAGGCCGACGGCTATGCGGAAAACGCCATCGAAGCGGTGAAAGTGGCCCGGCAGCTGGTGGGGAAGTAGCATCACCACATCTTCGAAGGAGGAACGGCTAATGGAGAAGTTCACCTTTAACGGGCAGCCCAGGCTGAGGCTTCTTTCGGACGAGCAGATCAAGCTCATCCATGAAAAGGCGCTCTATATCCTCGAGACTACCGGGGTTCTTTTTGAATCGGACGAAGCCCTGAAAATACTGAAAGACCATGGCGCAGATGTGGATTTTGACCGGAGAGTGGCCAAGTTTAAGCCGGAGATGGTTATCGACGCCATCAAGAAAGCCCCTTCGGGCATAAAGCTCTATACCAGGGACGGCGAGCTGGCCGCCGACCTGAGCGGAAACAAGATTCACTTTGACCCTGTTTCCGCGCCCATCAAGATCCTGGAATCTGACGGCAAGACGGTGCGCCAGTCCGTGGCCCAGGACCTGGCCAACATCTCCAAGGTCAATGACGCCCTGGAAAACATCGCCCTGCAGGCCAGCGCCTGCGTCCTTTACGACGTGCCCAAGCTCATCGGCGACTGCTACCGCGTCTACATCATGCTGAAGAACTCTCCCAAGGCCATGATCACCGGCGCCTTCAGCGTGCATGGCATCTCCTACATGCGCGATATGCTGGCGGCGGTGGTCGGCGGCTACGATGAACTGCGCGAAAAGCCGAGGGCGGTTTTTGACATCTGCCCCTCCCCGCCGCTGAAGTGGACCCACATCAGTTCGCAGAACATTATTGACTGCGCCCGCTACGGCTTGCCACTGGAGACGGTCTCCATGCCCATGCCGGGCGCGGCCACCCCGGCTACCCTGGCCGGCTCCATCGTCGTCCATACTGCCGAGACGCTCAGCGGCCTGGTCCTGGCCCAGGTGATTAACCCGGGCACGCCGGTTATTTACGGCGGCGCGCCGGTTCACTTCGACATGCGCACCGGCACCACCCCGCTTTCGGCCATTGAGGCGACGATGATCGCGGCGGCTTACGCCCAGATGGGCAAGTACTACGGCCTGCCCACCCATACCTACGCCTGCCTCAGCGACTCCATGATCATCGATGCCCAGGCCGGCCTGGAGACAAGCATGAGCGGCATAGTGGCCCAGCTGGCCGGCATTAACGTCATCTCGGGAGTCGGCGGGCTTGAGTTTGTCAGCACGGTGAGCCTGGAGAAACTGGTCATTGATAACGAGATTTGCGGCATGGCCCTGCGCCTTGACCGCGGCATCGACATTACCGAGGAGACCCTTGCCGTTGAACTCATTCGCGAGCTCGGGCCCGGCGGGGATTATCTCTCCACCGAGCATACCTTTGCCTGGTTCAAGAAAGAGCCCTATATCCCCTCTTCCATCATCGAACGCCGCGACCGCAAAAACTGGGAGGCCGACGGAGCGAAGAGCGTCTTTGAAAAGGCGCAGGAGAAGGTCAAGGACCTCCTCGCCAACCACCGGCCGGTGCCGCTGGATGCAGAGCGCGCCGATAAGCTGGATCGGGTTACGGCGAAGATCATGGATGAACTGGGGATTGACAGCCTGCCGCTGGGGCCGAAGTAAAATAAAACTTGCTAGGCGGCGGCGTGTAATGTATGATTTTAGTAAACAAATTGCAAGGAGGCGCTAATCGTCATGGCTAGCCTGGAACAACTAAGGAACTGCGTAGTAGAAGGAAATGTTGCCGGCGCTGTTGCTGAAACCAAAGCCCTGCTGGAAAGCGGAATGGATCCCATGGCGATCATCAATGACGGCCTGGTAGCGGGCATGAACATTGTGGGACCGCGCTTCAAGGCCGGGGAGATGTTCGTTCCCGAGGTGCTCATGTCGGCCAAGGCGCTGCATGCGGGAATGGAGCTGGTAAAGGAGAAGCTGGTCGATTTCGAGATGCCCAGCGAAGGCAAGGTCGTCATCGGCACAGTCAAGGGCGACCTGCATGATATCGGCAAGAACCTGGTGGCGATCATGCTCGAGAGCAGCGGCTACGACGTGATCAATTTGGGCATAGATATTCCGCCGGAGAAGTTTGCCGAAGCGGTAAAAGAGCACAAGCCGCAGGTTCTCGGTCTCTCGGCACTGCTGACGACGACCATGCTGGCCATGAAAGAGACCATTGACTACCTGAAAGAGGAAGGCCTGCGCGACCAGGTGAAAGTAATCATCGGCGGCGCGCCGGTTACGGAAGACTTCGCCGTGGAGATCGGCGCCGACGGCTACGCGCCCGACGGCGGCTCGGCGGTAGAACTGGTGAAGAGGCTTCTCGCATAGCCGGAAGCAGAACGGGGCGGCAGGGAGCGGTTCCCTGCCGCCCCTTTTTGTTTTTAGCCCCATGCTCCTGGCAAATACCCGGTGAAGCCCGCCCCGCAGGGCCGCTTCAGGCGCGGGGCGGCAGCGGGATTTGGGGCGCAGCTTACGGTAAAAGGAGGGTAGGTATTAAAGCGTCGGCGGGGGACAAAATAAGGTGTTGCCGTGCAAAAGCTGTGCGGGGAGTGGAGAGCAATGCACGGAGAGGTTCCAGGACTCTCCGAGGTTGACCGGGCCATCCGGAAAGCCCTCTACCCGGCGCCGGGGCGCCTGGGAGAGATCATCGGCCGGATTTTGGAAAACCGGGGCAAAATGCTGCGGCCCCGGCTGCTGCTGACCTGCACCGCCCTGGCTGGATGCGGCAAAAATCTGAGAAGCAATCTACTTTTCGACGCCGCCGCCGCCGTGGAGCTCATTCATACCGCCTCGCTCATCCACGACGACATTATCGACGAGGCTGCCAGGAGAAGGAACCAGGAGACCCTCCACCTGCGCTGGGGCCCCGGCCGGGCCGCCCTGGTCGGCGATCTCCTGCTGGCCCGCGCCTTTGCCCTCCTGAGCCGCCCGGGCGGCAGCAGGAAACTGCTGCACCTGCTGGCGCGCACGGTGGCCCATCTCTGCAGGGGTGAGATCTACCAGATGGAGCAGCGCTACCGTTGGGAACTCACCGAAAAGCAATACTACCGGATAAACTACTATAAAACCGCCTGCTTTATCGCCTCCTGCTGCGAGGCCGGTGGCTTGCTTGCCGGGGCCTCGGCCGCCTTTTGCCGCGCCCTGCGGAACTATGGCTTGAAACTGGGGCAGGCCTTTCAAATTGTTGATGACATTCTCGATTATGCCGGCTACCCTGAGCGCCTGGGCAAGCCCGTGGGAAACGACCTGGAGCAGGGTAGAACCACCCTGCCCCTGATCCATCTTTTTGAGACCCAGAAGCAGTATTTAAAGCTTGTCCGCATGCTGCCGGCCAATACGGCCCCGCCCCGCGAACTGCAGAAAATGCTTCGCGAAGCGGTGAAGAAGAACGGCTCCCTCGACTATGCCCTTGCCGCCGCCCGCAGGAAGCAGGCTGAAGCAGTGGCGGCGCTGCAGCACTTGCCGGAGCGGGAGGAGAGGCAGGCGCTTGCCCAAATCGCCGAAGAACTCACCCGCCATTTTGCCGGGACCCTGGGCGGGCAGCCGGTTGATCCGGAGATAAAATTATCTTAGAATGGTAGCAAGAATTACTCTAGGGGTGAAAAATATGTCTGAAGTAATGGCCATAAGTGAAGCCGAATTTGAAGAGCGGGTGCTGAAGGAAAAGGGGCCGGTCCTGGTTGATTTTTGGGCCCCCTGGTGCGGGCCCTGCCGTATGCTTGCGCCCGTGCTGGACGAGCTGGCCGCGGAATACGATGGGCGGCTGAAGATACTTAAGGTCAACGTGGATGAAAACCCCAGCCTGGCGGAGCGCTTCGGGGTCATGAGCATTCCCACGATGATTCTTTTTAAAGAAGGCAAGGCGGTGGAAAGCTTCACCGGGGCCATGTCCCGGGAGGCACTGGCCGGCAAGCTCAACCCCCACCTCTAGGGATTGGCCCAGGGTTTTGCCCTGGGGTCGCCGGCCGCACCTTCTTGCTTCTGAAGAGGCGGGCTTCATGCCCGCCCGCTTGCTTTCATCCCCCTTGCACCTCCCTCTAAATATGCAGTAAATTATATAATTTTACAAAAGGAATTCAAGGCAAAATAAAGAAGATATTCTCATAAATCTAATTTAGGAGGCCTCGCTCATGAAAGATTCCCTCTTCTCCGTTCCCGTAAAGGTCCGCTACTACGACACCGACCTCTCGCGCGCCGTATATTTCACCAATTATATAAAATGGTTTGATTCCATCGCTCTTCCCGACTTCACCGATGCCCTGGGCATTGACTGGCGCAGCCTGCTGGAGCAGAACCTCGATGCGGTAATTGCGCACGTATCCTTTGATTACAAGGCGCCCTGCTATCTCGACGACGTGGTTGACATTCACATTACCGATGTGGATCTGGGAAATACCAGCATGACCATTTACGGCTCCCTCTACAAGGACGGGACCCTGGTTGCCGAGGGGAAGATGGTCTACGTTATCGTAGATTACACCACCCGCAGGCCGGTGCCCATACCGGGATTTTTCAAGGAAAAAATGGAGGCCCACATCCGCACTAAAAAAGAGGGATAGGGTAGGGGGATAGAAGACATAATGGTAGTGCTGGCCTCG
>LSQX01189410.1_pt1 | contig 18794 bp, 19 predicted proteins | sample 654561 | NCBI WGS metagenome assembly LSQX01 (sample SAMN04489861, study PRJNA283612) | anaerobic digester metagenome | isolation source: 4 biogas reactors fed with cattle manure at either 37C or 55C with and... | place: Denmark: Kongens Lyngby | collected 2014
TTACTGGTATGGCATTGCAGCTTTTTTGATGGCCCTGCGTGTGATCGTAGTGATCGGTGTGATCGGGCCGGAAACATCAGTGTTGCTGCGCTTCCCACTATACCACGTTTTGCGCGGTATTAGCCTGGCAGGATTTCAGCGTATAGAATTATTTTTCTTTATCCTTTGGTTCCTGATCGAAGGTGCTGTAGTTAATGTCTTTTTCGCCTGTTTGACGGTAGGCATAAAGGAGAGTCTGAAACTAAAAAACAGATCGATCTTATTATTTCCTCTTGGTTTACTGATTATAATTATGATTAATTACATGTTTCCCAGTGATATAGAAGTACTGAAAATGGAAACCATAACTATAGCTTTTTTGACCCTGCCGGTTTATATCTTTTATCCGACGATCATCTATTTAGCTGCCTGGCTGCGTGCCCGAAAAATGCCGGGGTATTCTCCCCGTCCTGTGGACCTAAATGATGGTTAATAGATCTTGTAAAGCATGTAAGGAGCTTTCCTCATAATTTATTAAAAACGTATGTTTGTTTCTCTGTTTGATTTTTAAACCTTGCAGATTTTGACCAAAATCAGGAGGCAGCTCGTTAATCAGTTGAATTTCAAGTTTCCGTCCTTGCCTTTTAAGACTCTTGATATTTTTAGATTGGGCAATGATCCGCAATCTGGCGATTTGAAAGAAGTTTTCCACCGGCCCAGGCATCTTGCCAAAGCGATCGATCACTTCATCCTTGATTTCCTCAACCTCATCATGGGTCGATGCTAATAGCAGGGAGCGGTATATTCTCATTTTACTCCCTGAATCGGGAATATAGCTTTCGGGGATATAATAATCTACATCAATATCAAGCTGAGGATTATTGATGGGTTTTACATCAACCCCTTTCATTCGGGCTGTTTCCTCTTCCAATAGGCGGCAATACAGATCAAAACCAACAGCATGGATATGCCCGTGCTGCTCAGATCCCAGAATATTCCCGGCTCCCCTTATCTGCAAGTCACGCAGGGCAATTTTCATTCCGGATCCTAATTCATTAAACTCCCGAATGGCGTTAAGTCTTTTTTGCGCTATTTCACTCATGATCTTATCTGGCCGATAGGTAAGATATGCATAGGCAATACGGCTGGAGCGGCCTACCCGCCCCCTTAGTTGATATAATTGTGCCAGACCCATCTTGCCGGCTTCATCAACAATGATCGTGTTTACATTGGGCATATCCAGACCTGATTCGATAATGGTGGTACATAAGAATATTTCCAATCTGCCTTCCATAAACTCCATGATTACCCTGCTCAGTTCTTCTTCCTTCATGCGTCCATGACCAATACCAATCTGAAGATCAGGCAGCATTTTTTTAAGCCTGGAGTGGACTTGATAGATGTCTTCGATACGATTATGAACATAGAAGACTTGTCCTTTTCTTTCGATTTCATTATATATAGCCTCTTTTATGATTTCCTCATCATATTCCATTACATATGTTATGATAGGGTATCTTTCCGGAGGAGGGGTCTCTATCAAGGTTAGATCACGCATGCCTGTAAGGGACATATTAAGACTGCGGGGAATGGGAGTAGCAGATAAACTGATTACGTCTACCTGTTCCTTGATTGCTTTTAGTTTTTCTTTTTGCGCCACTCCAAAGCGATGTTCTTCATCAATGATTAATAAACCTAAATCTTTAAAAACAACATCTTTTGATAACAGCCGGTGGGTACCAATGATGATATCTACAGCACCTTTTTTTAAGTTATTGATAATTTGTTTTTGCTGGGCAGTGGTGCGAAAACGGCTGAGAACTTCAACTGTCGTAGGATAATCAGCAAAGCGCTGACTGAACGTTTGGAAATGCTGTTCGGCTAAAACAGTAGTAGGTACCAAAACTACTACTTGTTTGCTATCCATGATGGCTTTGAAAGCAGCCCTTAAAGCTACTTCAGTTTTCCCGTACCCTACATCACCGCAAATCAAGCGATCCATAGGGCGCTTGCTTTCCATATCCCGTTTTACGTCCTGAATGGCCTTGAGCTGATCGCGTGTTTCCTCATAAGGAAAAGCATCTTCAAACTGGGCTTGCCACGGAGTATCTGGAGAAAAAGCATACCCTTCCCGGGCCTGGCGGACAGCATAAAGCTTAAGCAGCTCTTCGGCCATGTCTTTTATGGACTGTGATACTTTGCGCTTAGTCCTCTCCCATTCGCTTCCCCCTAATTTACTTAAACGCGGTTCTTTTTCTTCCGCAGTTTTATACTTAAAAAGCAAATCCAGTTTATCAAGAGGCAAGTATAATTTATCAGTTCCGGCATATTGCAGTAATATATATTCCCGGGTTATACCTTCGGTCTGTACCTGTGTTACTCCGCGATATATACCAATACCATAACTTTCATGAACCACATAATCTCCTAACTTTAAATCTTCTACCAGAAGCCGTTCTTCTCTTCTTTTTGTCTCAGGGCGTCTGGGGCTGATCTTTTTACCCCAGATATCTTTTTCACTAATCAGTGCTGTTTGTAAAGTAGAACTCACAAATCCTTTTTCCACATCTTGGGTGATGAATTCGATTCCAGTAAGATGATAATCAATTAGATCCTGCTGCAATTTTTGCTTGGCAGTATGATTCCGGATGGCTAGTTTGACTGCAAAATTCTTATTTTGCCAATCTTTGATACGAGTAAACAGCAGCTGATAATTAGTATAAAAAGGTTCCATCTCTTTCTGGGCTATATGCTCCAACATAGCAACCTCTACCTGTGGAATGTTTCCAGGGAAGAAAGAATGATAAACAATGGTGTGGTTTTTTATAGCCTGGGCAATTTCTTCTCTTTCCAGGAGGGGCAGCTCTTTAATTTTTTTCTCTAAAATGTTTGCTTCTTTAATAGCTGTTTTATATCTTTTTATTTTTCTTTCAAAGGTTTTGTAAAAGCTGCGAGGTTCATCAAAAAGGATCAAGCTTCCGTTGTTTAGATAATCAATTAGGGTGGCAGATAACTGCTGCCCATGAAGTTCATCGGCGGGGAAAACTGCTAATGCTTTTTCTGCTTTCCCTGATCTTTGTGTATTTATATCAAATCTTCTGATGGAATCAACCGTATCTCCAAAAAACTCAGTCCGGTAAGGCTGCCTTTGGTTTAAAGGGAAAATATCAATAAGATTTCCCCGAATAACAAATTCACCAGGCCTGGTAACCGTTTGGACTCTGCTGTAGCCGCTTTGTACCAATTGATAGCCTATTTCGTTAAATGACAGATCATTACCTACTGACAGTAAAAGTATATTTTCTCTCATTTTTTTTGCAGGTATAATGGGATAAATCAGCGAAGCAGCTGTTGCGATAATAAAAGCTTTGCGGTTAGGATGGTTTATACATTCTTCCAAAGTTGAAATACGGTCTATGTCAACCTGAGAAATCGCTTCTTTATTAAACAGAATATTGCGCTCCGGAAAAAGAAATATCTTTTCTTTATCGATAAAACCTTCCATTTCTCTGGCCAGATCATAGCCCTTCTCTTCTTCCGCAACCAAACAAAGTACTTTATGGGGAAAAACAGCATACAATTCTGCCCAGACCATTGTTTTTGAGCTGCCCTCCAGCCCTGTAAGAAGAATATTTTTTTGCTCTTTTATTGTTCGGGTAAGCCGGGCAATGAAATCGGAATTCAATACTAATCCTCCCCATAATTAAAGGTGGACGCTTAAAATCAGCCCCCACTTGGTATAGAAACTCAGTAGTCTCATTTATTAATTAAATGTATTAATTTCAGTAATGTTATAGAATACTATTACCGGCATTGCTCCCTTACTTTTCTAGTTTTATCTTTTAGGGATGCTAGTTATAATAATAGCTGTTCACCAATAATGAACCTTTGTCATCAAGACCCATTTCTACAGAACATTCTTCACAAATACCCGGAATTTCTGCTGCACCTTCCCCTTGTACTTCAGAGGTATGAAATATTTGCTGACAATATTCACATACATGGTAAATTTTCAATATCTTCTGCCCCTTTTCCATTTTTTATTATTGTGCTTAAAATGGGGGGCAAATATACTATGTCTGATTAAAGATATTCATAGCTTTATCCAGGCCGTCTTTAATCCATGTTTCCAAAGCATCTGCCGCTTTATTCCTGATTTCCTGCATCAGGATTTCTTCCTCAGAGCTGAATCTGCCTAAGACCCAATCTATGGTATCATCGGGAGGCCTGCCGATCCCAATGCGCATACGGGGAAAATTCGTACTGTTTAAATGAGATGTAACCGAAGCTAAACCTTTATGCCCTCCGGTTCCGCCACCGGGGCGAATTCTTAGCTTGCCCGGCATGAGATCCATATCATCATAAACTACCATTAAATCATCTAATTCGATTTTATAAAAATTCACAACAGGCTGAACGGTTCTGCCGCTTAAGTTCATAAAAGTTAATGGTTTGACCAGCAAAACTCTTTCACTATTTATACGTAATTGAGCTATAATACCATCGAATTTGCTAATTTCGCGTTCAACCTGGTAACGGCCGGCTAACTTTTCTATCACTCTAAAGCCAATATTATGCCGGGTCTGGCTGTATTTTTTGCCTGGGTTGCCCAGCCCTACAATGATTTTCATTTGCATACCTCGGATTCTTTTAATAAAAACGCAGACAAAGAATGTCTGCGTTTGCTTTCAGGTCAGGTTTTTATACCAGTGCTTACAGCAGTGTTAAAGCTGTGGCCGTTGTTAATAATCGTCCTTATCCGGTACTTGTTATTCTTCGGTTTGAACTTCCGATTCTTCTGTTTCAGGTTCTGTGTCTGCATCAGCTCCCCTGCCAGGAGCAAGTACAGTAATGATCTGGGCATCAGGATCAGAGATGAGTTCCACATTTTCTGGTAAATCCAAATCTGAAACAATTATTTTATCGCCGATTTCCAAATTAGCAACATCACAAACAAAACTTTCCGGTATATCTTGCGGCAAACAAAGTACTTCAACTTCCTTTAGTCCTGTTTGCAGAAGTGCTCCCTTCTTTATGAGCTCTTCTTCCCCTAAAATTTGAACACTTACCATGGTATTCACTTTTTCATCCATGCTTACAGTAAGAAAATCCACATGAATAAAATTGCCAGTTAATGGGTCATTTTGTATTTCACGGATTAAAACCATTTTAGGTTTTTCCATTCCTTCAACAGATAAAGAAAATAGACCTCTTAGACCATGATGTTGTAAGGTTTTTCTGAACTCTCGAGCCGGCAGGAAAATCGGAAAAGTTTCTTCGCTTTTTCCATAAACAATACCGGGTATAAAATTATTTCGCTTGAATGTTTTCAGATAATGTTTATTTTTTATATCGCGCTTGATGCAGTCAATATTTTGGGTAATGACCATTATTATCACTCCTCGAATATAATTAGCAACGAATTAATCTCTGCTTAATTTTTAATTATAACAATAAAATGTTTACATGTCCAAATCACTGCCTTATAATTCGAACAATTTGCTTACCGATAAATCTTCATGGATACGCAAAATGGCTTCACCTATTAATGGGGCAACTGATAGTATTTTTATTTTAGGTATTTCCTTTGCCTGGGGAATAGGAATGGTATTTGTAACCACAACTTCTTTTAATGGGCTTGCAGACAATCTTTCCAGAGCTGGTCCTGAAAAAACGGGGTGAGTACAACAGCCATAAACTTCTTTGGCACCTTTTTCTACCATTACTTTTGCTGCACTTACCAGGGTTCCTGCTGTATCAATAATATCATCTACAATGATGACGCTTTTTCCTACTACATCACCTATGACATTCATAACTTCGGAAACATTAGGTTCCGGCCGTCTTTTATCAATAATCGCCAGTGCAGAATCTAATTTGGCAGCCAGATCACGTGCTCTGGTTACCCCACCAACATCAGGAGATAGCACAACACAATCCTTCCCTACTTTTCTTTTAAAATACTCAGCCAGAGTTGGTACTCCCAACAAATGGTCTACAGGTATATCAAAAAAGCCCTGTATCTGATTGGCATGCAGATCAATTGCCACAACCCTCTGTGCTCCTGCTTCCACCAGCAGATTAGAAACCAGCTTTGCAGTTATGGGATCCCGGGCTCTGGTTTTTCGATCCTGGCGCCCATATCCATAATAAGGGATAACTGCATTGATACGAGCTGCCGATGCCCGCCTGAAAGCATCGATCATAATCAGCAGTTCCATAAGGTTATCATTCACAGGGGCACAAGTAGGTTGTACTACAAATACATCCACACCACGAACACTTTCATTTATTGCGCAACTAATTTCTCCATCAGAGAATGTGGATACTAAAGCATCTCCGACAGGAATTCCCAGATATTTTGCTATGTCATTTGCCAAACATGGATTGGCATTGCCTGTAAAAAGTTTCATCCTCCATCTGGATGCCCTCATAGTACTACCTCCTACAACTATTGTTTCTTTATGCGTTTTGCCCAACCAATAATATTCTTTTGGGCTGCTCTCTCAACTGCCAGGGAATCCTCTTCAACATCTCTGGTAATCGTTGATCCGGCACCTGTGTAAGAATTCTTGCCTATCTTAACAGGTGCTACCAAATTTGAATTGCTGCCAATAAAAACTCCATCTTCCAGTACAGTATTATATTTATTAAAGCCATCATAGTTACAGGTTATAGTCCCCGCACCAATATTGACTCCTTTTCCTACCTGGGCATCACCAACATAGCTTAAATGAGGTATTTTACTGTTTTCTCCGATAACTGATTTTTTTATTTCCACAAAATCTCCTATTTTAACACCACTATGCAATACAGCACCTGGGCGCAAATAGGCATATGGTCCAATATTACAGTCATCACCAATCTTAGCTTCTAGAATTCGCGAACTTTCAATATTAACGTTATTGCCTATCAGTGATGAGCTTATGCGACTGCTTGGCCCTATGCGACAGTTTGTACCGATGACTGTCTTGCCTTCAATCATAGTAAATGGAAGTATCACCGTATCATTGCCAATTTTAACCTCACTGTCTATAAAGGTGGTAAGGGGATCCACAATAGAAACCCCTTCCTTCATCAGTTGGATATTTATTCTCTGCCTCAAAATCGACTCAGCATAAGCCAGTTGTTGACGGTCATTTATACCATGTATTGATTCACTATCAGGTGACAAATAAACAGCTACCTGTTTATTTTCTTTTTTCAGGATTTCAATGACCTCAGTAAGATAGTATTCTCCCTGAGAATTATTGTTATTAAGATTTGCCAATTTATCAAATATAATTCCGGTATTAAAACAATAGATTCCTGAATTAATCTCTTTGATTGCCTTTTGGCTGACATCCGCATCTTTTTCTTCAACAATACATTCCAAAAAACCCTCCTGATTACGAATGATGCGTCCATAACCAAAGGGATCTTCTGCTTCACAGGATAACACGGTTGCCACAGCCTTTTGCTGCTCATGAAACTGTATTAATTTTTTCAACATCTCTGGTTTTAAAAGCGGGGTATCGCCTGCCAGTACCAGCACTTGTTCAGAGTGTTTAGCTGCTGTCCTGGCCTGCATTAAAGCATGACCGGTTCCCAATTGCTGTTCTTGTACGACAAAATGTACCTGCTCCCCGGACATAGCTTCTTCAACTTCTTGGCGTCCGGAACCAACCACCAAAATAATATTTTCTATACCGGCAGCTTTAACCTGATTGATAACATGTGCCACCATAGGTTTGCCAGCTACAGGATGCAATACTTTGGGTAGCTTTGAGACCATTCTGACACCTTTGCCGGCTGCCAGAATTACTGCACTATATTTCAAACTTAAATCCACCTCTTATCATTCTTTTCCAGTAGACATTTTACGTCTGTAATAAGAAAAAAATTCATTAGGAGTAACTTAAAAAAGTTGTTCAACCGTATTATAACCTTTACCTATTGGCCTGTCGATTATTTATATAGAAAAACCTGCCATATAGGCAGGTAAAAGGTATCAATTTTGCCGATTAAAATTTTATGTCTCCCAGATATTCCTGAGCTAAATCTAAGTCACTGGGTTTATCCACATCCACACCTATCTGGGCATAGGTGGATATGATGGCTTTCCCTTTTATGCCGGTAACCTGATGAAACCTTTTTTCAGCAGCTAACAGGCTTAAAGTCCCGGTTATAAACTTCCATACTAAGCCTAAGCCAAAAAGACGTGCTATAGCCAAAGGGTTTTTTCGTCTGATAACCAATTTTAAGGCCAGATCCAAAAATGTATCAATTAACTGAGTTTTAACCATGAAAAGGTTGCCTCCGGTAAAAACTCCTTCCTTTAGGCGTACATATGTGCGTTTAACACCGGGGAATGCTTTTTCATTGGTTTCTTTGCTGGTCAGCGGATAATAAAAATCACTTTGGCTTTTCTCACAGTGTTTAATAAAATCTTCAATGGCCTCTCTGGTAATAAAAGGTATATCAGTAGGCATGATCAATATTTTTTCACTGGTTGCCTCTTTTTTCAGCAGCTCAACTGCATTGGCAAGACTTTCCACTGCATTATTGCCGCTGGGCACAAAAAACAACAGCTCTTCCCGGGGTAAAATATTCCGCAGCGAATCAACTGGTCCGCTTACTACTATTTTTCTTATTCCGGGGCACTGTCGAACCGCATTATATACAAAATAGATCATCGGATAATTGCCAATAATTATCAATGCCTCATTATCATAAGGTGCAATTTTCTTCAGTTCACTGCTACTCTCACCACCAGCAAGAATAATAGCATCATACTGCATTTGCTTTTCCTCCGTTAATCAACTAATGGAAATCCTTCATTCTTTAATGATTCAATTAGTATGCTTTCAGCGTTTTCTATATGTTCCTGAGCGGCCTGCCTGGCCATTAATATGTCCCGTGACTGAATTGCCTCTACGATACCGCGGTGCTCATCCAGCGACTGTTTCATTCTGCCGGGCATGGCCAGTGAAGATGTTCTAAACCTTTGGATCTGTTCTCTCAGGTTACTGATAATAACTATGAGTCGCTCATTACGGCTGGCTCCGTACAAAGCTTCATGAAATTTGGTATCTATCTCCACCAGTTTTTCCATGTCATGTTTGGCTATGGCTTCCGCTTTTTCCACCAGGTGTCGTTCCATTTCCTCCAGTTCTTCGTCCGTAATGCGCTCTGCCGCCAATGCTGCAGCTAATCCTTCCAGGGCAATTCTGATTTCAAAAACATCGGCTACGTCTTTCATAGACATATCAGCAACATATGCTCCTTTACGGGGAACCATAACGATAAATCCTTCCAGTTCCAGTTTACGCAGTGCTTCGCGCACTGGGGTACGGGATACTCCCAGCTCTTCAGCCAATTGGATTTCCATCAGTCTTTCCCGCGGTTTTAAAACCCCATTGATAATTGCTTCTCTGATTGCTTCTAAAACCAGTTCCCGTAAGGGTTTATAAGACTCAAGGTTTACTGGCACCAGTCTTTGTTCACCCATCTAATCACTCCTATAATATGATGTAACCAGAAATACCTGCCTATATGTTTTCTGTAGCACATTAGCAGCTATTTCAGCCTTGTATTGGTCAGGAAAAATACCAAATACAGACGGACCGCTGCCTGACATAAGGGCATTGATTGCACCGATTTCTTTAAGCTGATCTTTTATCAGATTGATTTCATGATACTTCTTCGTTGTTACTGATTCTAAATCATTATTCAATTGGCTGGCTATTTCAATAATATTACAGTCCTGCCAGGCTTTAATGAATGCTGCTATGTCAGGAGATTGCTGTTTGTTATCAAATTTATAATTTTGGTAAACTTCAGCTGTAGAAACTTGAAATTCTGGTACAACTAATACTAAATTTAGCTCTGGCCCCTTGGCAACCGTGTTCAGTTTTTCTCCTCTTCCCCTTGCTAAAACGGTTGTACTGCTAAGGCAGAAGGCCACATCCGATCCAATTTCGGCTGCCATTTTCTGAAGAGTGGTCAAAGAAAGCTGTAACCCGAATAAACGGTTCAGACCCGAAAGTACTGCTGCTGCATCTGTACTGCCGCCTGCCAACCCAGCTCCTACAGGTATATTTTTCTCTATTATAATATTAACTCCTGCTTTTATTCCATTCTTTTCCATAAATAAAGCAGCCGCTTTATACGCAAGGTTCTCTTGCCCCGATGGAATAAGTTTACTATTGGTTGCTACGGTTATATCTTTTCCACTTAATTCAATACTAATTATATCAATTAGGTTGATCTGATGCATAATGGTTTCCAACTCATGATAACCATCATTTCTTTTGTGCAGGATATTTAGAATCAAGTTTATTTTAGCTGGTGCTTCAACTATTAGTTTCTTCATTTGGAAGAACCTCCTGTAACATCCATTATATAACGCGATAATATAAAAAGGAACGGTTTACCCGTTCCCAGGAAAGAGGAGGGGGGAGTTATATGTTAAGCAATTAATCCTATTCACTAAACCTGAGGCCTTTAGGAAGAAGTTCTAAACATTTTAGAGTGACTTCTGCTTCTTCTGGGGTATCCAAGCTTATTCCTTTTTCAGAAGAAGATACCATACATAAAGGGGGGAATAATACACACCACCAATTCTTTCCATTCCCTTGGCCAATCACAATACGAACGGCAGGATAACTGCCGGCAGGAAATATAATATTGCCGTAAGACTTTAAAGGAAAATCATATTCTCCAACATAAACCTGTACAGGATAATCATATCCCTGTTCCCTTATAGTTTTTTCGGCTTCAGCTTTTATCAGCGGCATCCGCATTATCGCGTGATCCCTCGCTTCATCCGCACTTTCTAAATCTGAAAATTCAGCTTTCATTACCTTAACTACCTGATCTTTGACCTGTAATTTCAAAGCCTGGTCACTGCTGCTGTCACTATTGGCTACCACATGTAAACGCAGAACTTCCCTGTTAAGCGGTTTATTGCCTTCGGCTAATACATAAGTTCCACAAAAAACAAAGCAAATTATCATGATGATTCCAGTAACTTTTTTTAGCATCATCCCACCTCATTCCCTCTTTTATATTGAATTATTTCCGAAAAATGCTTTTTTAAAACGAAACTTATTAAATATAATTAGGATTACTTAAATAAGCCACTTTTTATAAATTGAAATTATGCCGCGAATCTTTTCACATTTTAGTGTTGACAGGGATTGTGAATTAAATTACAATATAGACATTAAAGAGTTTGCACTCTCATTCCCCCCCAAATGCAGATTCTTTTTCATTATCCAATTCCCCCCCGGGAATTGAAAGACATCACCAGCCATGAGGTGGTGTCTTTCCCTTTTCTGAGTTAAATTTTCCATAGAGCGTATTTATAGATATAATTTAATAAATAGGTGATAAGGAGAATTTATATGTCTGTTATAAATTTAGCCCCAAGAAAAATCTATTACGAAAAATATCCTGCTACAAAACCGAAGGGCACTATCATTTTTATTCATGGAAGTGGTGGCACCTCACAGGTGTGGCGTGAACAAGTTAAAGAATTAAGCAGGTTTTGGGATTGTATAAGCATTGATTTACCAGATCATGGTGAATCATCGGGGCCAGTGTGCGCAAGTGTAGGTGAAGCAGCATCCCTTTTAAGAACTTTTATTACAGAGCAATGTTTGTTAAAGCCTTTATGTATTGTCGGGCATTCCCTGGGTGCTGCAATAGCATTGCATTATGCCCGCTATTTTGCTGATGATTTGAAGGCTTTTATTCTTATTGGGGGCGGGGCTAAACTTAAGGTTCTGCCGCAAGTCTTGGAGGGTCTGGCCAGAGGCGAAATGAATGAAGCTTTTGCCCGTATGACTTTTTCTCCCCTGAGCGATCCCACTCTAATCGAAGCAGAAGTAATAACATATATGCAAAACTCTCCCGCGGTTCTCTATGCTGATTTAAGTGCCTGTAATGAATTTAATTTCACTGATCAGTTAGCTGCAATAACCCTTCCTGGTCTTATTATCGTAGGAAAAGAAGATGTACTTACACCGGTAAAATACGCCGAGTACTTAAAAACCCATTTGGCTGGTGCCTCATTGGAAGTAATAGAGACAGCGGGACACTTTACTATGCTGGAAGATCCTGCTGCAGTCAATACGGCAATCATTGAATTCATAAATAAAATAGGAACCTAATCATACCTGGTCTGATAAAAAGAAGCTCAGCTTACCCCCAATTTTTTTAATCAAAATGAATTACTTGCTTAGCGCTATCGGTGAAGGGCTTTCTTATTTCAATTGTCAAAAGCAATTAAAATAATATGTAAAAACAGTAATAACCAGCCTTTAACAGGCTGGCTTTCACCAGAACGCATAGTTATAACCTGATGGAATTATGAAATAACTAAGCTACCACAATGTTACATTTTATTATTTATGCTGTTCTTTATCCTCCCTGGCCAGATATTCACGAATGATCATTCTCACCAATGCGCTTCTGGAAATTTGCTGCTCTCTGGCCATTTTTTTTATGTCTTCAACTTGTTGCAAAGTCAAGTAAAAGGTTGCATGTTCAAACTTATCAGTAGCCATTTTGCCCCCCTCCCGCCACGATGCTTCGTTTGGCCAATTAGTCTTTGTGGATATTATATGCAAATTATCATTGTTCGGTTACAAACTACACTGCAGCCCTTTTTTAAGCTTTTGCAGATGAGCAAGCATTGCTCTTCGACCAGCTCTTATAATAAATGGCGCTTTATATAATTCATCCAGGCGGACATCTGGCACATTGGGATATATACATAAATCAGCAAATAACGTTTCAGCTGTATCAGATGTTTCATAAATCAAAATATCTATTGCTCGGCCAATGATCTGAGGAATACCGGAAACCCTTTCCACATAGCTTTCTTTTCCCAGATTTACAGTTGTAATAAACTCTGCACCCATAGCTAACTGAATGGCAACTGGCACCACAGCTTTTAATCCACCGTCAACCAAGGACATCCCATTGAACCTTCGGGGTACAAACACACCCGGTATGGAAGTGCTGCATCTTACAGCTTCACTTAGCAGTGCGTCCTGGACAATAACTGCCTGGGAATTAGCGGTTGGATAATCTTGATTACAAAAGATGACTTCCTGACCAGTATTGATATCACATGCGATTATTGCCAGGGGTATATTAACCTGACCCAGACTTTGGTAATTGGTTAAATAAGCTACTTGAGATTCAAGCTTTTCTCCTTTTATAAGGCCATCAAGGGAATAGTTTTCACCAGGAATCATTAAACTTAAGCCATATCTGATAATTCCGGTTATATTGTAATCCAGATAATCACTGGGCTTTAGATTCAATACGACCTCTTCCATCCTGTATGGTGACATACCACTGGCAAATAAGGCGGCTATTATGCTGCCGGAACTAGTTCCTGAAATACTGGCTATAGGAATTTTATTCTCCACTAACACTTGTAAAACCCCGATATGAGCCAATCCCTTTAAACCGCCGCCGCCTAAAACTAATCCCAGCCTTTTCACTAGCAACCTCCTGTTATAATCAGGTAACTTCTCCAGGTTTATTGATCTCTTGGTCTTTTTCTAAACAGCTCCCGGCTGTTTGGCTTCTGTATCAACGATTACAGATACCTAAAACATCTTTGTTACGGGTTGAAGAGTCAACACGCTCACGTGGTTTGGCAGCAATTAGGTTTTTATTATGAACTTTTTTATCCACAGAATGTGATAAATCATGAAGCATTTTTTTCCGCTCCACTTTTTTTACTTGTACTTTCATTTTTCACCCTTTGCCTTTAAAGCTTATTCACTTAAAAATTAACAAAATCTAATGCCCGGCTTCACTGCCGGGCATTAGAAAGATGCTATTTTTCAAATTCTGCTTCCGGTTCTATTTCCCCAAACACTATAACGTCGTGCATTTTGCCCAATTTAACTGTAATATCCACAAATACTCTTAAACCGATACAAGTTCCATTAATCGGAGTAACCAGGTTGCACGGATTGCTGGAGTCTTCACAATTACCCCTTATCTCGAAATCAAAACTCCAATTTTTAAGAATAACTTCAGAGGTTTCAATTTCAGCCCGGAATTCTTCAATGGTCAACGGCGGATCAAATTCATCCAATTCAATAGATTGTTCAAAACGATCACAAATGGTAATGATTTGATATTCATTATCTACCACTACAAAAAGAATAACCTCATAGTCAATGAATATTTTTACACGGTTAAATGCCAAGTCTTCTCCTGCTTGAATAACCTTGACTTTAATATCCTCAACAAACGATACTTTTCCGCCTACTTGCTCATCTGGCACACAAAACAAGGTGTCTAATACCTTAACCTGTCTCTGAATGAATTTGGCTTTGATGACTTTAGCGAATAAATCTAACATACAACCATCTGGAAATTCGCATTTCAAACCATTATTATTCATCTTTCTTACTTTCCCTCCCTTATCTCTAATCTTCTTACTTGCATCGAGGCAAGTATCGGTAGAAATTTGTCTTTGCAATTTCTAGGATATCCTATGATACAGGGGTACTAAATGTGCGCACTTGATAGATTTTTTTAACCTTTTTCTACTATAAAAAGAGACAACATCACTGGCTCCCAGGTTCGATCATAATATGCTGACACTCGATTGTGCCATCACAATAAATTGGTATACCTCTGGCTCTGGCTGCTTCGCAAAAACCAATATCTTCCCCGCCAAACCTGGCTGAATAATACACTTTATGTTCAGCTATCACACTGCGGTGTATCATGTAGGCTGCACCAGTAACATCAACAGTAAAAATACCTTCACGGGAAAAATCTTTTATATGCTGATAAGAACCGGCAGGCGTTTTTTTCATAACATTGTAAATACTATTATCATTGATATGATGACCATTGCAGACTAAGGCAGAGATGATCTGACAATTTCGGCTGAGAAGCCGGTTTATAATATCAGGAGGGATCAGGATATCGCTGTCAACGGAAAGTAAATATTCACAATCTGACCGATAAAATTTCTCCAATAACATGTTACGTAATTTAGCCAATTGCTCGAAACGGTATGCTCCTCTTTTATGCCCATTGAAGTTAGTTGCCGTTGTTTTTACTATCTGTACTGGTGAATAACTGCGGCGGGCAAAATCATTTAAAATGCTTTCTGTATCATCTACTGAGTCATTGACAATAAAGCAGAAGTTAAGTTTATCAGATGGATAATCAATATTTTCCAGGCTTTCCAGATAATCCGGCAATATCCACGCTCTATTACGTACCGGACAGCCAATTAAAACCGATTTATCATTCACTATTATGCGCTCCTTCTGACTCTTTCAGTTTTAAAACGAAAAGTTGTGCGGTTTTTAATAATCAATACCCCTCGGTGAATAACCTGAGTACTGCCTTGTTTTTTGCCAAATACAATCGCTGGCTTTGAACCAACCTTGAATTTATAAGCCGTACCACGGGAAATTATTAATTGCCTGGAAGGAGCAAGATTGATTCGGTAGGAACCAAAGGATTTGGGAAAGTTATCTTTAAGGGATTTGATGTCAGGTAAAGGCTTGGATTTCTCTATTCCTTTAGCTGCTAAATGATTCTGGATAATACTAATTATTTGTTGGGCTCTTTCCCGCCATGAATTACTTCTGGCTAATTCCATACGCTGCTGACGACGTTCAGGAGAATCATCAGCAAGGGCCCTGGTAATATTACTGAAGAATTCATTATAATTATTGGAATAATAAATCAACCCTTCGAATTGTTTAGCTTCCGGCAAAGCTGTAGTGACAACCGGCATGCCAACCGCCATGTACTCCCACATTTTAATAGGGTTAACAGCCTCCACCATACTGGATAGTTTAAAGGGAATAATGCCCACATCAAACATCTGGGCATAGTATACCAATTCAGTGTAATGCTTAAAGCCCAGCCAATGAAGATTAGGATGCTGAGGCAGATCATTAATGTTATATTTTGGTCCGATCATTACAAAACTATAATTAGGAAAATTCCGTGCCATTTGATCAATAAGTTCAAAATCACACCAGGTTGCTAAAACCCCGATATAACCTATTATTGGCCGCTTAATATCTTGCATTTCCTGAGGAATAGGCAAAGTGCGGGAACTAGCCTGGGAAAAAAACTCAAAATCACACCCATTTGGAATTAAATAGGTATTAACATTTAACATTTTGGCCATATTAAATAATTTTTGCGAAGTTGCTAAAACAACATCAGCCGTTCTTACTGCATGATCGTAATAAGGCTTCCATCCCTCAAATTCACCACTGGGCTCATCTACACTGTCAAATACGATCAGTGAAGGTTTATAATTTTTCACCATATCTGAATGAGCTGCGGAAGTATAATAGACAACAGGGTTGATCTGGCTTAAATAGGGGTCGGGTTCCACATTATTAAACAAAAATAAGTTGGGGCTGACTTGTTCGATACCTTTGCTTCTTTTCATGTTAGGTCCAGGCCAGTTAATATAATAGGCAGGTGTTCCCAGCTGTGAAAAACCTTTCATTATTTGTTGAGGACGCTGGACAAGATAATCGAAATCAAGTGTGGGCGGGTACAGAATACAGCTAATATTGGACATCTAGTATCCTCCTAATCATGGATATTTATTTTATTTGTGCTTTAATATGCTATGCCAGCAGTGTTTATAAGGTGTCAAAAAATAGTAGGTTAAGTAGTAGCAAAGACCAGGCTTTGTACCTGGTCTTTGCTACTATTTTGAAAAATTGTCTATTCGGATGCTTCGCCGGCCTATCCTGATATTTAAGTTATTTTTCTCTTTCCTTGAGCTTATGTCATAGGAACCTTTGCTTCGGAGTACGGTAGAGCTTCTGATTCCAGAATATTTAAGCGCCATTTTTTTGAATCGATTACTGAACCTTATTCCCAGAGGATTTTGTATGGTCGGTGCTACCAACGGCCCAAAAAGTCTTTCTGTTAACATGGGTAAGTAGTTTTCAATTCTTTTGTGGTAAGTGTGTTTTTCATAAACTTCACGCTGACCTTGCAAAGCAATCTTTTCCCGCAATTCAGGATGAGCCAGATAATAATTGACTAAGTCTACGGTTTCCTCGGCGCTGTTTGACCAAACTAAGTGATAATGATTTTTAAACATACTTTCAATGGCCGGAGTCCATTGTGTCAAATGGAATCCACAGCTGCCAAGTACTTCAAAGGTCCTCATGCTCATCATGGTAGTAGAATTAGTAACTGAATGTAAGCCTAAAATTATAGGCACACTGGCACAGACCACAGGCAGGTCTTCACTGCCTAAATATCCTCCGTAAAATCGAGAATCAATATGAAAAGGCCTGGTCTGGTCCAGCCACCATTCATTGCCATAAATTTTTATACTATAATTAGAATCCATTAGTGGTTTTAAAATGTTATTAGCCCCTGCTATACGATCCTTGAATTCAGAATAATTGTTGCCCACAAAAACTATATCATGATTAAAACGAGGATCAGAGCTTACACGTTTATGAAAACTGGGATGGCATGCAAAAGGCAGCAGGTGAGCCTGAACACCATTTTCTTCGTATTTTGCAATGGATTCCTGGCAGGTAGTAAAAACAAACTCTGATTTTAAAGCATGAGGTAATGATAGATAATTAAAAAAGATAGGATCTTCAATGGCCCAAAAAATATGAGGGGTGTTTCTTTCGGAAAGGAACGGAAAAAGAATGTTATAGGTATCCCAGCCACCATCATTAAAAACATAATCAGGCTGAAATTCCTCAAAAACATTTATCCAGTTCGGATCATGCACTATCTGGGTAAAGCGTACATCAACGCCGAAATCTGCAAAAGCCTGCCCAATCCCATGGGTTATTACCGGCGCATTATTAGTAAAAAGTATTTTCACAAAACCTACCCCTTTTACTTATTATTGCTAATATTTTATGCGTAAAAGCAAGAGCAGGTTCCCTGTATTAGAGACTATTCATAAACATTCTTTTAATACGGCTTCCCAGATTCATTTGATCTTCTTGTCTCATTTCTGGTGTGTTTAATCTTATTGATCCACCAGTATAATAACTATGTTCTGATTTATCTGTGTTAATATTTTGCCTTAATTGACTCTGCAATTTTTCAATTAAAGCTTGATGTTCTTTTCTTTCTCGATTAAGTATGGCATTACGGTTTTCAGCTTTCCATAAACCTCTTTTCAGGCTCGTGATATCCCGTTCATAAAAAAACAGCTGTTTTCTTAATTGACCGTTTTCATTTTCAACATGTGCTACTTCACTTTCAAGTTTTTCCAAAGCAGCTTTTAGAGCATCTGCAGCTTTTTCTCCATTGACAGCAGGTGAAATTTCAATAATTTGCTCCTGAGTAGCTATGATAGAATAATTAATGTAGAAATCAATGTGTATTTCTTTGCCCAGCAGTTCTCCAAAACCTTCACAATCAATGTTTGTAAGCTTCATATAAACATTTTCGTTATTGTTAATGGCACGATCGAATTCCGTTATAGATAATTTTTCATTACACTGATCATACCATGTGATCAGTTTCAGTTCAGCCATTTCGTCTTCCAGTAAACATAAAATTTCCAGCTTAAAGAAGACTTGTACCGAATGCCCTTGTATGATAGCTTCGCTCTGTCGCACTTTTATCTTTACATCTTCAACAGAATTAAATTTATTATCCAGCCTATACTTGGTTACACCTTTTATTCTATGCTTCTCATTCAATTGCGCACTGATTACCGGCGACCAGATCAATAAAGGTTTATCCACAAAACCACCTCTTTATTACTAATACTGCTGTTTCATTTATATTAGCAACTCCTTCACAGTATGTTTAAACAA
>LSQX01113833.1_pt2 | contig 18792 bp, 16 predicted proteins | sample 654561 | NCBI WGS metagenome assembly LSQX01 (sample SAMN04489861, study PRJNA283612) | anaerobic digester metagenome | isolation source: 4 biogas reactors fed with cattle manure at either 37C or 55C with and... | place: Denmark: Kongens Lyngby | collected 2014
TGATATCATTGGTGCGTTCCAGCAATATGAGGCGGACCAAATCAGCCAGTTCAGATACAAAGGCGACCAGAATATTCTATATGTAAACGTTCAACCGATTCAGGATAACGGTATTGACTGGATTCTTATATCTGCTCTGCCGGAGGCCGCGTTCACGGCGGATATCACAGCAAGCATGCTTCGGGCGGCTGCCTTGGCGGCCTTTGTCCTGATCATGCTGATTCTCATCTATATCCTCGTGATCAGACGATTGCTTAACCCGGTCAGCTCACTGTACGAAGCTTCTTCAGCCTTGATGGCGGGTGACTGGTCACAGCGGGTGGAAATTGTCAGGAATGATGAGATCGGCATGATTTCCGAGAGTTTCAACAATGTTGCTGCCCGCATACAATCCCTTGTCGAGCATCTGGAAGAGAATGTCAGGACACGGACAAAAGAACTACATGCGGCCAATGTGGCTTTGACAGAAAGCCGGGAAGAGCTGCGTCTTATACTCGATACCGCAGCTGAAGCTGTTTATGGGATCGATTTGCATGGATGTTGCACCTTTTGCAATGCCAGCGGACTCAAGATGCTGGGTTACAGCAGAGAACAGGAACTGATCGGCAAAGACATGCACCGGCTGATTCACCACAGTATGCCTGATGGTTCGTCGTTCCCGCTTTCCGAATGCCGGATTTTTCAATCCATCAGGCTGGGCAGGGGCTTCACCGCTGATGATGAGGTGTTCTGGCGCTCGGATGGTACACCCTTCGCTGTTGAATACCGGGCTTTCCCTCAGATGAGAGACGGGTCAATCGTCGGCGGTGTCATTACCTTCATGGACATTACAGACCGGAAAAGGAGAGAGGATGAGATCCGGTTTCTGAGCCAGCATGATCCGCTGACTGGCCTTTATAACCGGCGTTCTTTTGAAAGCGCTCTGGAGCAGCTCAGTTCTGAAGACAACTTGCCATTGTCGGTCATTTTCGCCGATATCAATGGACTGAAGATCACCAATGACCTTTTCGGGCATGCTGCCGGTGACGCTTTGATTCTTTCGGCAGCCAGCGTTCTGGCCCGTACCTGCCGGATCGGGGATGTTATTGCCCGCATCGGTGGTGATGAATTTGTCATCCTGCTGCCCAAGACGACACCGGCAACTGCCCACGATACCCTTAACAAGATCAAAACTGCCCTTGATCAGGAACGGGTGTCTGCGATCAAGTGCAGCGCAGCTTTGGGTACCGACACAAAAATGAATCGCGGACAACCATTGGCGGAGGTTATCGCCAATGCGGAAAACAGGATGTATCAGGACAAAACGATTAACCGCAAGAAAATCAACAAAGTGATCATCGATACCATCATGGCCACATTGCATGAAAAAAATCCCCGTGAACGACAGCATGCCACTGTCGTCAAGGCGCTTTGCGGCCGGTTTGGCGCGTTACGATCCATGCCTGCCCTGGAAATCGAAAAACTCAAGCGGGCGGCCTATCTGCACGATATTGGCAAGATTACGCTGGATGAGGCGCTCCTGGCCGATGACTCCTTTACGGATGAGGAGGAGTATGAGCCCATGCAGCAGCATGCGCTAACCGGTTATCGGCTGCTCAACCAGATCGATGAAACGATGGATCTTGCGGATATCATCTACAACCACCATGAACACTGGGACGGGCGTGGTTATCCCAGAGGCCTTAAAGGCGAGCAGATACCCGAGTCTTCCAGGATCATAGCCGTGGTTGAAACATATGAGCGGGTGTTGAACCGAACCTCATCGCTTAATAAATATTCACAGGCAGAACGAAAAGAACAAGCCATTGCCGCGATCCGCCATGGTGCCGGAACACGGTTTGATCCCGGAATGATTGAGCTGTTTATCCAGATGATAAACCAGGACCTTGTTTGAAGAACGGGCGTGTGTTGCCGTTTCACATCCTATGCTGCCACTGGAAAGTATGAACAGCGCGCAGCAGTGCAGGGTGTTTCCAGTGATGTCTTTTAGTTCTTTATAAAGCTTCTGCTGCATTATTGCTTCAGTTAGCATGCCAGTGGTTTTTATGGAAAAAATCTGTGTATCAGCGTCGGCAGAGTTCATCGTAGACCGCCTGGTAGTACAATGCGTTTTCAACAGGTGTGTTGGCCGGGATGTGGTTGCCTACAGCCAGAAAATAACCGGGGCAGTGCCGCCCGATGTCCAGACAGCGCTTCACCTCAGCGCGAATCGCAGCCTTGTCGCCATACAGCAGAATCCGTGTGTCGGCATTTCCGATCAGGACATGTGTCTGTCCGAATTTCTCTGCCAGCAAACCAAGATCATTGGTCGGTTCAAAAACAAAACCATGAAAACCGCAGGTCGCAAGATCGTCTATAAATTCGGTATAGGTTCCGTCTGAGGTGAAAAGTACTTTTTTACCACAGTCCAGCAGCGGTTGGATGAACCGCTTGTAGTTGGGAAAAATATAACGTCGATACCATTGCGGATGGATAAAGGCGCCATTGGTCCAGACAATGTCATCATGCACCATCACCACCGGAGCATCCGCTAAAGCCAGAGCGTTGAAAAACGGCTGGATCCAGGTGGCGTAACGGTCAGTCATGGCGCCAAAGGCCTCGCTGTCAAGCCCGGCAGCTGTCAACAAGGTGTTCCAGCCGAAAATATCGATCAGGCCGGACATGCAGGTGATATAGATCCCGGTCATGTTGACCGCATCAGCATAAAATGAGCAGTTTGATGCGTAATGGTCATTAAAGCGGTCGACCAGATCCTGCTGACTTCGGGAGCCGTACATGGCCCAGGGATCGAAATGCAGCGCTGCTTCAGGATCATCGAAAAGCTCAGAACGCCACTCGTCATAGTCCGCACCTTCAGCCGCGTATACAGCATGCCCCATGCGGGTGTAGCGGTCGCCGAACTCCTGGCGGTTGATCAGAATGGACCAGCGCAGGTCATAAGACCAGGCTTTCATAAAAGCCTGGCGGGCTTTTGCTTTTGCGGCTTCAGGCGAATCCTGGCTGACAGAAAGCCCGGTTACCGTAGAAATCAATGGCCAGTGGCTTTCAGCAGAATATTCAGTGCGGGGGATCCGGGCAGGCATGTCGAGATTGATAGCGGCCATGCCATCTGCGTATGACATAAAACCTCCTGCAATTGAGTTGCGCTGTCAAGTGCGGAAGATACTTGCTGCTTGATACAATGCACGCAGGCGCAATGGACTGTTGAAACCTGCGCAGCCGCCCTGCGATATGCCGGCGGCTGCGCATACAGATATCCGTTTCCAGTAAGGATTAATGCAGCACAGCCTTTTTGAAAGCGTCGATCAGCTGCTGTCTTGTCAGGCTGCTTTTCAGGTAGCAACGATCAGCGACGGGGATGCTTATCGAGCCGTTTCCGGCTGCAAAGGGCACAGGCTCGCCACCCAGTTCTTTTTCCAGCGTCACATCCTGCGGGTTCAGCGGTAGATCCAGGGTTCCATTTCCTGTTGTGTGCCAGTACACCACATAACGTTCATTATTTCTTTCAAGGATGAACGCGAGCATGTCTTTGCTGGCATTGGCTGCTTCAGTTATCTGATCATAGGCCACAAGCTCATATTGCTTTTCTTCGTTGATGAGAAGGATATGCTCCTGCTCAAGATTTTGCAGTTCTTTTTTCTGTTCCGCTGTCAGCCAGTTTTTTGCTCTGACATCTTCCCAGCGCCGCATGACTTCAAGAATATCATCGGTACGCGGGTGGGTTTTGAACGCATCCATTTTCTCCATGATGGTCACAGGGCAATCCCAGGCTGCTGCCCGGCTTGTTCCGTATTCATACATGTCGGGTTGTGTTCTAAGTGCCCAGAAACCCCACCAGCCAAAGTTTAGCCGGGTGAAATCATGTTGCATCCGCGGTGCCTCCTCGGCAGGGTATTCACGGATTTTTTCTTTAAACACTTCCGGGTCGAAAATGTCGAAGGCATTGCCGCCGCTGAGGAAATGCCAGCTGAAATGGGCTTTGGCCGCGCCCTCAGTGAACAAGGGCGCAGGGTTCAGTTTTTTCAATACGCGATACTGGGCATTGGGCACATGGTACTCAAAGGGAGGATTTGTACCTTCGGAACCATCAAAGTAGACAAATCTGAAGCCAGTGTTGAAGGCGTCCGCGATTTTATCCGCCACTTCATCCTGCAGGCTTGAGTACTGGTCCAGATATGCCGAAGTGCCGCCGAATTCACTTACATCGAGAATACCGCCAACGAGGCCGAGCGGATGATTTGTGACGGTTGTCACGTGCGCGCCACGTTTGCAGCCGGTGAAGTGATATGGCGGTTCGGTTGTGTAGCCTTCATAGGAGATCAGCTCACCGCCGAATTTCAAGATACGGCAGCGATCGGCCATAACTGTTCCTTCCGGATTCTGTTCCACATAGACAACCGTGTCTTCTTTGCCGAGCGCACGGGCGAGCGTGAATCGTTTTGTCACATTCAGGCGATGGTCGGCAACAGGGGTGACATATCTGCTTTTCAACCCGATATGCGAGTGCAGGAAGTGCAGGCCCGGGGTGATCCCGGCTGCGATGATTTTATCCAACATATTCTTCAGGTCAGCTTTGCCTTGTGGATATTCGTCCCTGTAGTCGTAATTACCGTTAAGCTCGTAGCCGCCAATCTCCTTGAAAATCGATGTATAGTAAACCAGCATGCAGCGAAAGCCGCCTTTTTTAGCATAGGCAATGTGTTCATCGACATTTACCGGAGTGATATTGCCCGACCAGTAAGCAGAAGCATTAATCATGGGGCTGCGCCGGCTATCCACGCCTCGTGGCAGATCATAGTCTTCCTCAACTGCTGCGATCGCGTCAAGCAGTTTGCTGGTCTGGCTGACGATCAGCGCGGCACCCGTACCCTTAAGCTTGATGTCTCTTACTGCGTCGGCGCTCATGATCCTGTACCCTTTACGGCGATCCGCTTCAATACGGGCATAGGGTGCGGTAGCCAGCACATTGACAGCGACTTTGCTGTCCCAGCTTACATTCAGCCATTCACCGAAGTTTTCCCTGTTGCGTATGGGGATTTGCAGCAGGCGCATCTCAGCGACCGGAGGGGGTGACATTCTGAGACCGGGATAATCTGTTGGATGAACAATAAAATCACTTAACCAAAACCCGATATATTGGGGCGCTTCCTTGATTTCGATAACCGCTTCAAAGGGGGTTATTTCGAAACCGACAATAAGCTTGTTGCCTTCCCGGCGGACACAGTTGGCTTGAAAAACAGTCCGTTTATTTGGATGGGCAAGTTTGACCTCGTTGTTGAAAGGACGCTCCTGTGTCACTGAAAAAAGGGCGATTTCCTCGTTCGCCGCGAGACATTCCTCGCCTGAAGGTTTATGGATCAGACTTTTAGCCAGGCAGTCGCCGCCGACAACAAGGCGCAGGTGTTCATTTTCGATGATGATGTCAGGTGTCTGGTCTTTGAGGTGCTCCATTTCACATATCTCCTTTTCGCTTTTTCGGGCCTGATCATTTTCTTGAATCAAGCTGGCATGATCGTTTTCAATTGCTGCAAAACGCTGGTCCTTTTGTTAACGCCGCAACTGGCCTTGATGTTTATCCCGTCTCCAGGCAGTCTGCACGTCTGATTTCATTGTACTCGATTTTGCCATGTGCTACAAAGGACAAAACAGCAGTGTTCGTTTACAAAGAATCATCGCAATTGGCGAAACCAATAAACCTCTTGCACATCGAAAAGGCCAGCATCAGACAATCAGCTGACGAAAAATACCGGCATATTCCGTGGTGCCGTCACACATACGGTCAAAATCGGTATAGCTGTAATTATCCAGCGCTGTATGCAGTTCATGGAAGGGGCAATCCTTACTCACCCAGACAGTCGGAACGCCGGCATGCCAGAATGGTTTGTCGTCGCCGGCAAGCGATGCTTCAACGGTACAGTAAGGATATTTCACCGGCGGCAGTTTCTCTTCATGTCCGAGGTAGATTTTCGGAACATGGAAATAGCCTCCGATATCATCTATGTTTAAATACCACAAAATATTTTCATTTCTATGCCGGTTAACATAATCGCCACTACCCATCTGGAAATCATAGGCGATGTATTCCTCGCCAGAGAAAGCCGTAAAGTCGATTGACCATTCGGCAGGAACCTCATCCTTCAAGATGCGCGCAAGCTCCAGCAAAATGGCGGTCCCGCCTTCATTATCCTGTGCACCTTGAACAAGCGGAGCCGTGTCATAATGCGCACCGACACAGGCGCGGCGCGGACCCTTGCCAACACGGGCAATAACATTGAACGCCACGGTATCAAAGCACTCAGCTTTCACGTGGAGACGAAATGTATTTTTCCGGTGAGATGCCATATAGATGGCACCTTCCTGTGCAACGGCTGCAGTTCCCAGGGTTTTCAGGAAGGGAGAGCGCTGGATCTTGGTACTTGGTGCCAGATCGGTATGACCATGACTGATGAAAATCGCCCCTGCCGCGCCTTTTTCATCCAGTATTTCTGCTAGTTTGTTATTCCCGAAAACATGCTTGCCGAGTTTGTCCACATTGTTCCAGGCAGCGACAAAACACAAGCGCCCGCGGACATCCAACGCAGCCAATCGATCAAGATCGTTCCAGTCAATCCAGAATGGTACATCTTCAATTTCTACTGCATTTGAAAAGAAACAGGCAGTCGCAGCTGGGACCTCCCGACGTTCCGTTACATCATAAAGTGAAAAGTCACGGTACGTCCATCCGCGCACGGGAAATTCTTCGCGGAAAACCGGTAGTCCAATCGATGAAAAATATTCTGCAATGTAATTGCCTGCCTTATCCAATTCCGGAGAACCACAGTGTTTACTGCCCAGCTCAAGGCAGAATTTATGCATGTGACGTTCCAGATTCTTGCGAAGCTGTTCCATAATTGACCTTGTATCATGCAAATGCATGATCGTTCCCTTTCCTTTCTAGTAGCTTTTCTCCGTTCAGCCCTATGCTTATTATAGGTCATACAGCCATAGTTGCATCGTTTTTTTTTGACCTCCTTTTGGCCTCCTTAGGCTGATCATTCTGTCAAGTAATCCTGTAAACGGCAAATAACAGTCAAACCAGGCAGTTAACCCTGTTTACTGATGTTGATATGGGAAGGTCTCTTATCCGTCTTGTGCTGAAGGAGAAAACACCTTCAAGACAGCAGAAAACCATGCAACCACATCAACTTGCTGCCATATGAACGGTCCCGCGAAAAAAAAGCACCAGAGAGGCTGATCTGCGGTACAATAGAATAGATCCTCAGGTACGGATCCATCTGAAAAGACCGGGAGATGATGAATTTGCAGAAAATTGATATGCATAACCATGTTGTCAAACACAAAGGTATTCTGCGCCTGGATGCGCAGACAACCTTTGTAACACCTGATGAGCTTTTCGCGATGCATGACCAGATCAATGTGGGAAAAGGTCTGCTCCTGCCCATGGTCAATGTGGAATGCAGCTACCAGATGCAGTCCAATGACGAAGCCATGGAACTTGCTGAGACCTATCCGGACAGGCTGGCCTGGTTTTGCAATATTGATCCTCGTGCTGCACGTAATTCCAGCGATACAGACATGTCACATTTACTGCAGTACTATAAAAGTCATGGCGCGAAGGGCGTCGGTGAAGTCTGCGCCAATCTCTATTTTGATGATCCGATGGTGCTCAATTTATTCAAGCACTGTGAACGGTGCGATATGCCTGTCACCTTCCATATTGCACCGCAAATCGGCGGCTATTATGGCCTTGTAGACGATTACGGGCTGCCCAGGCTGGAAAAAATACTTGCCATGTTCCCCAAGCTTAGATTTTTCGGACATTCGCAGTGTTTCTGGTCGCATATCTCTGCCGAAGTAGGGGAGAAAGACTGGATGGGCTACCCCACAGGCAAAGTCATTCCTGGCAGGGTTGTCGCGTTGATGCGCAAATACCCCAATCTGCACGGTGACATGTCTGCCGGCAGCGGATTTAACGCCATAACCCGGGATCCTGATTTTGGCTACGCTTTTCTGGAGGAATTTCAGGACCGGCTGTTCTTTGCCACAGACATCTGTGCTCCGGAGAACAGCAAGGATAAATTCTTTGGATTTTCCTTCTGGCTGGATGAGGCTGTCGCTCAAGGCAAAATTTCCCGGCAGGCTTATGAGAAGATTTGCTACCATAACGCTGCCGCGGTTATTGAATGAGGGTGAGGGGTGAGGAAATGAAAAAGATCGATATCCATGTCCACACAAGAGCACGCAGAGGCCTGACGCGAATTGGCACCCAGTCCACCTATGCCACGCCAGAAGAGCTGATCGACATGTATGATCGCATCGGCGTTGAGAAAGGTGTCATCCTGCCCTCCGGTTCTCCAGAATCCTCCATCCGCCCCCAGACGCACGAAGATGTAATGGAGATCATTGAGAAACACGGTGATCGTTTTTTCTGGTTCTGCAATATTGATCCGCGCCTTGGCCATAACGCGCCGGATACGGATTTGTCCTATTTCATCAATTATTACAAAGGAAAAGGGGCAAAAGGTATTGGTGAGGTGACGGCAAACCTTTATTTTGATGATCCACTGGTTTTGAATTTGTTTAAGCATGCTGAAAAATGCAAAATGCCCTTAACCTTCCACATCGCTCCGAAAAAATTTGACTGTTATGGCCTGATCGACGACCTTGGCCTGCCCAGGCTGGAAAAAGCATTGCAACGTTTTCCTGAACTCAAGTTTTTGGGACATTCGCAGCCTTTCTGGGCGGAGATCACCTCGGATGTCAATGAAAAAACGCGAAATGGCTATCCTACCGGCAAGATTAAACCCGGCCGGGTTGTCGCTTTAATGCGTCAATATCCCAATCTTCTGGGTGACCTGTCTGCCGGCAGCGGTTTTAATGCCATCACCAGGGATCCGGATTTCGGCTATGCTTTTCTGGAAGAGTTTAACGACCGGCTGTATTTTGGAACAGATATCTGTGCCCCGGAAAATGACCAGGCACCCTTTTTTGGCTTTTCGCACTGGCTGGATGAAGCCTGCGCGCAAGGGAAGATCTCCAATACTGCATATGAGAATATCGGACGGAACAATGCGCTGAGATTGCTGGCTGATTGATCTGCAAAGACGATCAGGAAGCGCACGATGGCGAAATACGAGGTGTATTACTATGAAAAAAATACTGATCCTCATCATCGCGGTCATCACGGTTTCTGTTTTACTGGTGTCCAGTACTGTTTTTGCGTCTTCAAGCACCATGCCCAGTAACGTTTCTGAGTCAGGCGAAGAAGGGCCGCCGTGGGCGGCTTCACGAGGGAAAAAGCAAGACGTTTGACCGATACAACGATAAGGAACGATCATCGGCCATTCCAGTCAGCTGTTATTGCAGCAACCTGCTCTACACGCTGCCCATTCAGTTATCTGTTTCAGGGCAATCAGCCGCCGGCTGAATCGTTTTTTCTACGAGGACCAGGTTGTCCAGCAGCCTGGTGTTGTTGATGCAGGTAAACTGGCTGTCCTGTTGCAGTATGGTCATGAAGGCACCACATTCTTTAACCACCATGACTTGATCGTTCCAGAGCAGCTTATCCTCAAGCTGAATCATCCTCTGCAGAATCCTGGAAGCAAGATAATCCCGACCATACCGGATTCCGCCGGTGCCCAGGATAACGGTTACGCTGACGGCAGCGCAGCCCGTCAGAATGTAGAGGATTACTTTTATGAAATCAGGATTCAATGCCAGCATCTCAATGATGCTGATGACGGTGATCAGAATGACTGTCCAGGAAACAGCGCGGCCGATCCAGCGCGCCGACTTGATTCTGGCGGCCAGCGCAGCTTTTTCCGTGAGATTGCCCAAAAAACCTGCGATGTTAAGGCCGAGAACCAGCACGACCGTAGCGATGAAAACCTGAGGCAGCGCGAGGATGATTCGGTCGAGCAGCTGCTCCGCAGCTGTTAATCCAGCCAGCCGTAAGGCATAGGTGGAACCAAGGAAAAGAAGCAGCCAGTAAACCACGATGCCGATTAACTCTGACACGCCAGTCGCCAGTTCAGCCGGTTGCAGGATTTTCTCAATGCCTGCCTTGCGGGTGAAAACATTCAAGCCAATCGCCCGAAGCAGTTTGGTGAGCAAGTTTTTTATCAATTTGGCCAGCAAAATGGTCAGGAGCACCACGACAACTGCTGTTAAGAAGCCAGGCAGCGCATAAGCAATCCTTAAGCCGATCGTTTTGATTTCATCCAGCACATATGATAAATAGTCTTTAAACATGACGATGGTCTCCTCTCATCACAAAAACTGTCTGCTTTCAGCCCTTCCGTTTAAACAGGGCAATGATCCGGTCAATCAGTTTTTCGAGTCGTGCTTCATGCTGCGCTAAACCGTCGTCAAGATGCTGATCAAGTAAACGAGCCTTGAAAATGACGGCTTTGCTGAGATCAAACCCCCGATCCAACAGATGATCGATTTTAGCTTCTACGGAAATAACACCTTTTGCCATGCCGTTCATAATGTTTTCTGCAGCACTAAGGCCTGTCGTGGTTATCGTTTGTATCTGATAAAGCGGAAGGTATGCTTGCAGCTTGCTGATGCGGCCAAACATTTGGGTGACCGAAACCGTTTCGGATGTCTTGATGAAACGGATGATCAGCAAGGAGAGCAGACGCATCAGTGTGCTGGCCAGGAAGAGCAGTCGGATATCCGAAAAAATGACAAAGCCTTCGTACAGCGTTCTGCCACGGAAAAAATCTCCGAGAGCACCGCCGGCAACTGGTGCCAGCGCGCCGGAAAGACCTGTAACAGCGGCAAAAACCGCGAAATAGACAGCGTTGTTCCTCTCCGGAGCAAGGTTCATCATCAGGCCGGTTGAGGCCAGGCCGATACCCGCAAAAAACAATCCGGACACGATATTGCTGATCCAGATCATCAAATACTGGTCCGGTGTGGCGAAAATCCAGAAAAAGGGTACGAACGATCCGCCGATACCGCAAAGGAGGGCAAGTGGCCTGGCACCAACTTTATCGATCATCGCACCCCAGAGCTTGAATCCGGCTATGCTGGCGAGGCCGGCTGCGACACCGAACAGTGTGATCATGGAAAAAGGGATCTGCAGGGTGTTGATCATATAGACACTGAAGAAAGGGCCGACAATGCCTGTTGAAAACCCCCAGGCCATACTGAAAATTATGAAGATACGAAAATTTTTGTCCTGAAAGGGTTCCCGCAGTTGCTTGAAAAACGCGGTGTCTTGCGAGGGGGCTATGGCTGGTTCGTGCATTTTTCGTATCAGAATGATGCTGGCAAGGCCGAAAACGATGCCGATGGTAAACAGGATCATAAACCCGTTGCTCTGCATACGTGCCGTTGTGTGGCGGGACTGCCAGATGTCAATGAATTGACCGGCGCCAACGGCGGCGATCATGCCAACGACTTGGGCAAACATGTTGCGGCGCGAAAAAAAGCGGCCGCGGACACCTTTGGGGATCAGGTCGGCAATCCAGGCTGTCCAGGCGATGCCTGTGATGGAAGCACAGACACTAGCAGCGGTTAGCAGAAAGAGGAAAATCCAGATGCGTGCGTCTGCCAGACGGTCATGAAAAACAATTAAAGGAAGCAAAGCGATGCAGGTCCAGGTCATGCGATGCAAAAAGAGGTACAGCGCACAGACTTTTTTGCGGCTGCCGGCTTTGGCGATGATCAGGGAACCAATAATCTGGATCAGGTTTGCCAGAAGCGGCAGTGAGGAAAGCAGGCCAATCTCAAAATCATCAGCGCCCAGGACAAGCGCGTAGCCAATGAGGAACGCTCCGCCGGTAAAAGTGCCCATGACTGTGCTGAGTGAGCCTTCAATGATTGATAAGCGTACGCCTGGCCGGAGCGGCTGGGCGATGCTGTCATAGAACCCGGATTTTTTCTGATTTGTTTGCTCTGTCATCGTTTATTTGTTGATGGTGCTCATCAGGTTACACAACCGCGTGCGTCAACCGGAATCACTTCCTGTATCCTGCTGTCTTTGACCAGGGTCAGGCTGTTGTGCATGTTTACGGTCGTGCAGATATGGTTGGGGATGATGAGCAGCTGGTCGCCGACCTCATGTGGTTTAGCCCCTTCACACAGGGCGATCATACCGTGTTCTTCTGTGAACCGCTGCAGCAGTAGACGATCGTCACTGATGATTTTACCAAACCCTTCCAGGTTGAGGGGCGGGATGCCCGGCTGGCTGTCTGTAGAAAACGTTTTACTCCCGCCATCAATGACCAGACGGTCCTTGCTGCGACTGACGACTGTGACGCATACCCTGGCTGCGCAGTCTTCCAGCGTGCAGCTGCCGGACGCCACGGTAGCCATGTCATTGAAGACATAGGTTCCGGGCCTTATTTCGGTAATGCCGGGGACTGTTGCCGCATAAGCCGCGGTTGGTGTTGAACCGACACTGACATCCTTCAAAGGCATCCCGGCCGACCTGATCTTCTCGGCCAGATCAACCATCAGCCGGCCTTCCTCAAGGCCGGCTGCCTTGCGGTCAGATGTAGGTTTTCCCGCCAGAGTCAGTGATTTGAAGGCGAAGATGCCATTAAGCTGCAAGCCTTCAATCCGGCCGATGTCCAGCGCTAGTCTGATGGCGTCTTCCCGGGCCGCCCCTGTTCTGGCAAAACCGATATCAACCTCCAGCTGTACGGTGAGCTGCTGGCGTGCTTGCCGGGCAGCTTTCGCCATGCCCAGAGCACCATGCAGACTGTCGACACCAACGATCAGGCGGCACTGCCGGTTCAACAGGAGAAGCCGCCTGAGTTTTTCTTCACCGACGATCGGATAGGCGATAAAAATATCCTTTATGCCCGACCGCGCCATCACTTCCGCCTCAGATACTTTAGCGACCGTAATGCCTTTTGCTCCGGCTGCCAGCTGCATGTGGGCAATTTTCACCGATTTATGTGTTTTGACGTGCGGCCGTAATGCGACCCGGTAATGCGCAGCCAGTTCAGCCATTGTATGTATGTTCTTTTCCAGCCGATCGACATCGACCAGCACACAAGGTGTATCAAGGATCATAGGTAGCCTCCCTGGTCTGGTTTGTTAAGCTGGCGTTTGATCTGATGCCATTATAGTTTTTCCTGGCGGAGATGGCAAACCCGCTTCCATCGCGTTTGTTCAGTCACGATTTCATATGGACAGCTTGCTGACCTTTACAGATGACAGAAAAAATGAAAGAATTGAGGGCAGACAGCCCGTTGAGCGGACATACTGAGGAGTGCTTTTGTTATGCGTCCTGAGAAATCGGCAAATAGCCGCCATCTTTTTTTGGGCATGATTGTCAGTTTTGCCTTGACTTTTGTTTGGATGGTCGTTATTTTCTGGCTTTCAGCCCAAGTGGCTGTAGAATCCAATGAACTGAGTACTGGCCTTACTGCGAAAATAGCCGATGTCATTGAACAGATTGCACCTGAAGTGGATATTGATCAGACCGATCTGAATCATCTGGTGCGCAAAAACGGCCACTTTTTCAGTTATCTGCTGTTGGGTCTGCTGGCTGCCAATAGCCTGCGACTCAGCCGACGTTATGCAGCAGGTATCGTGCATCAAGGTGAAATTGACATCAAACCAACCTGGGCAGGCCGTCTGGCATCACACCTGACTGCGCTGTCGCCATGGCGCCTCTGGTTTTATGTCTGGATTTTCTGCCTTTTATACGCCCTGTCCGATGAACTGCATCAGGTCTTCGTCCCTGGGCGCGGCTGCCAGATTCAGGATGTGCTTGTTGACAGCGCAGGGGCGGCCGTTGGAACACTGCTTTGTTTGCTGGTCTGCCGCCTGGCATCGAGAAAGAAAAAGAGGCAACCGGACGAGCTTTTTGCACGACAGGTTTGAAATATTCCAGGAAGATTTGTATGATGAAACTGCATGAACGCATTGCTCGGCTGTCGTTAAAGCCGACATTTTGCCATTTATGAAGAAGGGTTGTGGATGCTGATGGTCAATGGCAATAATTTTATGGAAAAGGAACCGCGTTCCCCTGATGTTCTGGTCAGGGAAACAGCAGACAACGGATTTTCGCGCGGCTGGGGTTTTCATTTTCCGCCCAATGAGGAATACTGGTTTGACTGCCACACGCATTTGGCTAATGCCCACTCAGCCGATGATATCCGCAAAGTGCTGAAGGAATGGTATGCCATCCTGGACGGTTACCGGCTCGGGCGTTTGACGCTGCTGGTGAATGATATTGAGCTTTTTGCTGCCTGTCAGGAGGTTCAAGCTGAAGATGACCAGTTTAACTGGCTGTTCTACCAGCAATGTGATCAGCCGGATCTGCAGCAGGTTGAGCAGGCGCTTGCCCATGGCGCAGCCGGCCTGAAGCTGCATAACGCACCGATCATGAGAGGTCTGGTTGACTATCGCATATGGCAAAGTGAGCCTTGGCAGCGAATTTTTGCCCGCATCGAGGAAGCGGGGAAGCCAATTCTCTGGCATGTGACTCAACGCGTCAGCCGCTCACCATATCACGGCGGTTCGGAAAATGCCTACTGGTCGGAAAACAAGACATCGGCCGGAGAACTGAACAATGAAATGCTGCTGAGTCAATTTTGTGATATTGTGCAGACATACCAGGGGATCCCTTTCATTGGCGCCCACCAGTTGCATGTCGGCCTTGAGCGGCTGTCCGGACTGCTGGATACTCATCCTAACCTATACATTGACACAAGCTGCGGTTTTTTTCTGCGTTGGGCCGACATGTTCTACGAGCAGGATAGAAATGCATACCGTAGTTTCTTCCAGCAATATCCCGAAAGGATTTTATTTGGATCAGATGCCAGACTGGCACCTGGGGAAATCGACACCTATCTGGTTGAGTCTTTTCTGGGACATGCCCGCTTTCTTCTACAGCTCTGTCTTCCTGCTGATCTGCTGCAGGCTGTGGCCAGCCAGAACGCAGAAAGGCTGTTCGGCCTGAAAAGTAAAGAAGTCCCGCGCAGGGGCAATGTCCGGCCCTGAACTTGAGAAAGAAGCGTGATCTTGTGAAAAAACTGGTCATTGTCGGTGCAGGCGGCAGAGGCACAGCGATGTACGCCCTGCCCATAACAGAGAAGTACGCCGCAGAGGCAGCTATTCTTGGCGTGTATGACACCAACGTGAAGAGATCTGAACTGCTTAGCCGCAAAACCGGCGGCAAGATCCCCGTCTTCAATGATTTCCACAGGATGCTGGCTGAAGTCAAGCCGGACGCGGTGATTGTCACATCGGTTGACCGCTACCACCACGAGTACATCATCGCTGCGCTCGAAGCCGGCTGTGATGCCATCAGCGAGAAGCCCATGACCATTGACGCAGAAAAATGCCGGGCGATCCTGGAGGCAGAGAAAAAAAGCGGTAAACGCGTCATTGTAACATTCAATGCCCGTTGTTCGCCTTTTGCGACAAAAATTAAGGAACTGATGCGTGCCGGTACCATTGGACAAGTGTATAGTGTGCATTTTGAATGGTTTCTCGATACGGTGCACGGGGCTGACTATTTCCGGCGCTGGCATCGCCGCCTGGAAAACTCCGGCGGTCTGCTGGTGCATAAGGCAACCCACCATTTCGATCTGGTCAACTGGTTTATTGAAAAGGATCCTGTATCTGTCTACGCGACCGGCAGCAGGCGCTTTTATGGTCAGCCCAGCGAAATGAGCGGTCCGCGCTGCCATACCTGCCGTCATAAGGAGGCGTGCGGCTATTATATCGATATAACCAGCGATGCCTACCGCTCACTTTACTATGACTGCGAAGATGTCGATGGATATTACCGCGATGGCTGTGTTTTTGATCCGGAGATTGATATCTGTGACACCATGACACTCCATGTGCAGTATGAGGATCAGGTGTCCATGGCCTATTCATTGACCGCACATTCGCCACATGAAGGCTATCGCCTGGTCATCAATGGTGAGCAAGGCCGGTTGGAAGCCGAGGCTTTTGCCCACAAGCACAATGCTGCTGTAACCAGCCGTGAAATCAAAGTGCTGAACAGGGAAAACGAGGTTGCCACTTACCGTGTGCCAAGTCTCAGCGGCGGGCACGGCGGGGCAGATGACATCCTGATGCGCCTCTTGATGCGGGAGCAGACCGCTGATCCGCACCAGTATGTAGCGGGATCCCGAGCCGGAGCCATGTCCCTGATCATTGGTGCAGCTGCGAACGCCTCTATCGCAAGCGGGCAGATTGTCCAGGTTAAAGACCTGCTGCCGCCTTTATAAAAACCTTTGCAACCCTAAATCACCTAGCCTTTTTACAGTGAGGCTATCTGTTTGTATTGCTGTGTTGATGCTGGCTTGCCCCTGAGATGACGGTAACAGAAAACTCGTGGTTGCCTTATGCTTTTCAGGGCTCATACCCGGAGTGATCTGATTGGCAAGCTTGGAAAGAGGTTGATCTTCATGAGGGAAAAAAGCTGGACCTGTTACGCTTATGTTGCCATTTTGCTTCTGGCAGCGCTTTCCAGCCTTGCTGCCTGCGATCGGCCAACAGAGGCTACAACCACAACATCCAAAACCGGAACGACGGTTACCCCGACGACAACGGTTACCGCAACCGTCACGTTAACACCGCTACCGACGGCAACACCTGAACCAACAGCGACACCTGCACCGACGGCAACACCCGCACCAACAGCGACACCTGCACCGACGGCAACACCTGAACCAACAGCGACGCCTGTGCCAACGGCCACACCGGAACCGACACCGACAGCCGTCGAGGAAACCCGCCTTGGCTTTGTCGTCCATGTACAGACGGGGGATACCGTGCAGATCGTGGTGGACTATGTGGCGATGTTCACAGGTGATGAGGCTATTGAAAAGGCTCTGGAGGATGGGTCTGATGTTGTGGAGATGGATGAAGACGATCACCCATACATCCCCAATGACTATTATATCCGCAACAACAATCCGGCTTTGCGTACCTTTACATTGGCCGATGACTGTGAAGTCTTCATGATACCGGAGCTGGGCGGTCCTGAAGCGGATCAGATGGTTTCATTCGAAGAGCTGGCCTCTGCTGTTGATGAACGCGAACGGCTGATGACGGTTGAAGTCTTTCAAGGCCTGGTTGTCTATCTCGAAGAATTTTATCTGCCCTAACCGCTTTTCCGCTCGTCAGCCAGTGCCCGAACATCCTGGCTGTACTTCAATCGCTGCTGCACCGCTTCAGGCGGCGGCTGGCGTTCCATTGACTTAGGCTCCAGTCTTCCCAGCCTTGTTCCTGCCAAGCCAGTTGCCGCTTGCTGACGTGTTCAAGAAACAGGATGATGCTGGTCTGGTCATGGCTTTCTTGCAGAAGCAGAAGCGCAGGGAGGGCATCGTCAGAGAGCTCGGTCAGGTAGGCTATATCGATTTCACCTGCTTGTTGCACGTTGTTGTTCAGATATCGCTGCACATTATGCTGTGCGATCCAGCGATCCGGTACAACCAGGTTGAGCGCGATCAAAGCAACCAAGGCTGTCACCAGAATTGCTTTGAAGAGTGGCAGGCGGTTTATGAAAACGCTCAGGATCAGCAAGGCAAACCAAACGAGGATCAGCCACATAAAAGCGGTTGAGAAAAAACGCAAACGGGTCAGGCTGTACGCGCTGATATAAAGTCGCATACGAGCCATGGCCGAGATCCATTGCACAAGACTGCAAGCCAGTGTCAGCAGGATCAGGGCCTGCAGAAGCCGGCCGGCCCGATTTTTGCTGTTACCTGTCCGGATGGCTACAAAGAGCAGCAGGACATTGAAGAGACTGACCGCCAGAAGCTCAAAGAAACCGCTGCGCGCGTATTCGGCATAGGTCAGATGACCGGGCAGGGCGGAGACAAGCGCTCCTGCCAAGTACTGTAGTTGTGTCAACACAAATAAGACATACAAAAAATCCAGACAGATCAGCAAGGTAATCAGGATGGTCACAATCATCTGACGCGCTCCGGCAGAAAGCTGAGCCATACTGAACGACTGCGTTTGCAATGAGATCAGTGCCTGGCGCCGGCCACTGTACATGAAACTGAAGACAAACGGCGCCAGTACAACTGTGGTAGCGAGCTGGCGCACCAACAGTCCGGGCGACCAGCTGCCCAGCCGCTCAAACAGTCCGGACAGCCGTTCGGCGAAAACAGCATCCGCTGACATTAATAAGGCACCAACGATCAGCAGGACCGGCAAGGCGATGACCAGGCCGATCAGAATGGCAGCGGCCTGCCTGCCGACTGGTCTGGCTTTATTTGCGTCAAAAGGTTTTTTGATCAATGCGCGGCGAATCTCTCCAAGACTGATAAAAGGGCGAACGGGACCGGACAAAGCGGCTTCCAGCCAAAACAACGGGTGGCTCCAGCCGAACAGTTTTTCCTGCAGGCATACCAGATACTGCATGCTCAGCAGAACCAGTATAACCGGGAAGTTGATGAGGCGCATAAACGGATTAGCCCATAAAGCGTAACAGGCACCTAGGAATAAAATGGCGGCGGTCAGTAGCGTTAATAAAACCCTGCGCGAAACCGGGAACGGTTTTGCAGGTGTTTGCGGCTGATCAAGATGCTTCCAGTAAAAGAGGAAAGCCTGACTCAAAACAACGAAAAGAAAAAAACCAATACCCCAGCCGCCCCAAAGAAAAAGCCTGACCAGAACCCAGGCATAGAGCAGCGCCAGCAAAAACAGAATCCGCCTGGCTGGCTGCAGCTTGTCGCTTGTTGCAACAGCCTGATCCTGCACACCAGCCTCAGTCTTTCGTGATTCGGCAGATTTGGCAAACGTGGTGTCCTGTTCCATTTCATAGCCTCCTGGTCTGATCAGCTGATGCGTCTTGTC